>BNJS01001058.1_pt1 | contig 104401 bp, 122 predicted proteins | sample 8540461 | NCBI WGS metagenome assembly BNJS01 (sample SAMD00202454, study PRJDB9452) | human saliva metagenome | isolation source: human saliva | place: Japan
AGAAGCCTTATAGAAAGCCATTAAAGATAAAAAGAGGAGCTATTTCTTATAGTTAGCCTCCAAAAATCTTTAGAATATCACTTTGTTTAAAGAGAATTTTACCACCAATTTGGATATAAGGAAAAGAGCCCATCATCTCGGTATTGCTGTAGGGTTCTTTTTGGTGATATGTAGCAACTCACAGACCTCCTTCCCTGATAGAAATACCTCGCCGTCAAATACAGGACGGAAGTTTTTAAGGATAAAGTCCATTTGCTGTTTAAGGTTTTCAAGCTGACTTAGGTAAGTACTTAGTTCCTGGTGTGTTTCTGTGAGTAAGTTCATCGGGTTTGAAGGTTAGAGGTTAAAAGCTGTTCTACATCACTACGCTTAAAATAGTTCTTGCGGTGGATGCACGAGAAAGGCAACAGTTTTTTTGGTCTTTGTAATACTGCAAGGCACGCTTACTAATGCCCAAAAGCAGACAAACCTCCTGAGTGTCCAACCACTTTTTCTTTTTGCCAAATCCCTTATAAGTATCCATTACCACTTGCAGAGAATTGTTGAGTTGCTGTACGTCTTTTTATCTGTTCAAAAACAGATTTTTTTCTATAACTACTACTTCCATTTGCATTATTTTTGCGCAAAGGTAAAAACAAAACAAGCCCACTTTTTAAAAAGTAGGCTTGTTTTTGGAAGAGAAAAGGAGGATTTTGGCTATTTTTTTCTATGTCAATAATTTCACTATTGAGCTTTTTTTAACCTCTTTTTTTAGTTTTTTTCAATTTCTTCAAATGTGTATTTTTGAGGTCTTTCTGATTTTTATTATGGATCAAATTATCTCTTATCTTATTCAAGATAGAGTTAAAGATTTTTTTCTAAGAAATATAGGAAAAATGAAGGAATATAAAACGCCAATAATATATGTATATTTTTTTCCATAATATCCCAACCAAAATAGAAAAATACAGAAAAATAATAATAAAATAGGAATAATATAAATAGCCCATTTTAATGTTCTTGCTATTCTATCTGATTTCTTTTTCCGCATCTTTTCTTCTTTATCTCAAAATCAGAAATAATATCCTCTTTTTTTCTTTTTATTCGTTCTCTTTTTTTCATTAATAATTTTTTTAGTTTCAAAGAAACATTTTTCCTCCTTTTTTTCTTCTAATTCAATTGATACTTTATCAAAATTCTTAGATTTTTTTCTCTGTAATGATTTTTGCTGTTGAATATAATCATCCGTACTATCTAAAAGCAATAAAAATCAAGTACATCTTTTGCATTTTCTTGTTTTTATCTCTTCTGGTTTTTGCTTTAATACGTAAATCATTAATTCTATTTACAGCATCTTCTTTTGTGATTTCCCCTTTCTGGTACTTTTTTTGTAAATCATCAAATTTTTTTCTCCGATATTATCATTTAATATTTTTGATAGAATGATTTGAGATTTTGTCAATACACTAAAAAGAAGATGGAAAGTCTTTGTTTGAAAAATCCTTTATTTAACTTAAAACCAAAAAAACGATTGATAATAAAATTTAAATTTGTGGCTAATGGAATTTTAAAACGTTCAAAAAAATAGAAGATTCAAAAAGCTATTTTCAAAAGTTTTACTGTTTTCCAGATAATAAAATATATCTAGTGTTCTCAAAATTGCTATCATTTTGATCTTTTCTTAAGATAGAGATATTATTTAAAGTAGCTAAAATATCTTCTCCTGTATTAGTTTCTAATTCTCTATTGATTTTTCTCTACAATTTCTTGACTTATAATATTATATTTATGATTTTTCTTCTGAAGTCACATCAATCTCTTTATCATATAATTCTATTCCTCTCCTAATCAGCAAAGGTGTATAAATCTGATTTTTTTATTTAATAAGTCAGCTTTTTTTCAGAACATCCATTAATGATTTCAGTCATAGCTGTTACTTTAGGATTTAAATTATCCTTTCCTTCTAATATATACTGAGCCTTAGCAAAAAAACTTTCTATTTCTTCTTTGACTTCAGGGAAATATAGTAAATTTATTAGGTTTTTTTCTTATTTTTTTGATTGTTTTTTTGTTTATCTCATAAACAAATTTCATGAAATCTTCAACAAATTGTTTGTATAGCTCGCCATTATATCCTGCTAGGTGAAATATTATTTCTGTGTCTAAAAAAATATTCAGTTCTTTTTCTCCAATTACCAAATTGATTAAGGATGTAAGAGTCGTTAGTATACTTCAATCCAGAATACAAAATTACTCCTTCACGAATGGTACTAATCTTTTCTAAAAAAATCTTTATCTTTCTGATTTTTAATAATAAAAGAAGATATATATTCTAAATATTTATCATCAATATTTTCCTCTAATAAATAATTACAGAAGTTATTATGTAATTCCTTTGTTTCTCTCTCTGATAGCTTTGTTTTCGTTTTTATCTTCAATATATGTAGATAATTCATTAAATATTACATTGTGAGATTCTTTGATGTTATTTGTTCTATCAATTACTTCTGTGGGTGTATTTTTCTTTCTTTTTTTGTTTACATCAATAATATACTTTCCTCCCTCTTTCTTCAGGTATTCTATTTTTTTGTAAAAGCACTTTTTATAACTGGGATAGGAATGTCAAATTCAAAGAACTATTAAATAACTCCGATATTTGACTAATATCAAAGTTATTTAAGCTATGAGTTTTAATTATATCACAAAGAAATTGAGCTATAATACTATATATATCAATATTTTTTTATTATATAGTTCTCTGAAAACAGCTAATGATGCTAAAAGATTTTTTTATCCTTCATGCCAAGTAATTTTTTTATTTGTTGCAAAGGTACATCATTTTGTAAAATAAGCAAAAAAATCCCGAATTAACGGGATTTTTATTCTTTCTTCACATTAAACTCTAAATCAAGTTTTTTTGTTCATTGCCGAAGGAGTCGCTTATCCAAACGGAGAAAGACTGGTTAGCTTCTGAAGCAGAAGTGTAGTAAAAGCCTAAACGCTCCTTTGGAGGCAAGAGGATAGATATCATTAACAAGTAAGACTTCTCCTTGTGGAGAGGTACGCAAACTGCCTTTTCCCCTCATACTGAAAGTAACGAATAAAATAGCGGTTCTCATCGTATTGGTAGGGAGAGCGCAACTCACAACGTATTTCTACGGTATCGGTTTTACCTATACTTTTTAGGCACGGGCAATACCTTTACCTCAAAAGGAAAAATTTTTGTTGTACGTCCAACTCTTTTTTTACAAGAGGTGAATAGGCTCACACATAACATTGCAATGAGTCCTATTACAATTTTTCTGATTTATTTTTCTTCATCGTATTGTCTTTTTTTAAAGGTTAAAACATATAACGCAGTCCCTACAGTAGCACAGGGGCGCAGTAGCTCAAAGGAACTTCCCCACAGAGCTGCTACCTTGCCAGAGCAAAGCACTAAAAAAAGTGATCACTTAGGTAAGTCTCTATCTGCAAGCTAATTTGTGCGCCATAGAGAAAATGGTTTTCATTCTTTAGCAAAGCCCCATCAGGAAGGAGGCTTTTGCTGTGATTGACTACCTCATAGCCCAAAAGAGCTTCTGCTCCTAAGTTCAAAGCCACCGTTTTACTGCTGTCACTGATCAAGGCAAAGCTATAACCTCCTGCACCTATATACCTCTCAACGGGTATATTCAGACTCTTGTAAAGGGTACAATCGCCTTTGATATTCAAAGGGAAAAAAATGCTTGTAGTTACCTCTTTTAGCATTGATACTATAGCCCAACTGCACCCCAAAAATCATCAGAAAAAGAGGAAGTAAAAGCCTCTGCAGGTGCAACCCAAGAGAGCGAGATACCTTTTTGCTTGGGTAACAATCGCTGTGCCTGGACAATGGAGCCTCCTAAAAAGCACAGACAAATACAAGTGATAATTCTTAGCATTGGCATTAGAATTTAAGGTTAAACTGTTCGATAGGGCGAGCGGCTATAATCTCCTCGTTGGTGATGAGGAACGATTGGTAACGAGAGCCGTTCTTTTCAAAGATTTCCACCCGCAAAACCTTGTCATCAGAGAGGGTGAGTTGGTCTAACATATACACCGAGCGGGCTTCTTTATGCGCCTTTAGTAGCGATATGGGTTGGTATACACGCAAAGGGCTCAACAGGCACTTCCTGTACAATGCTCTTTTTGGTGGTCTTCTTATCAATGATTTTAAAAGTGATAAAATCTACTTCAAAAGGCAGGTTAGAGCGATTGGACAATTGCACATCTATATAGAGCTTGCTATTGTGTACATAGATGCCTTTTAGTAGCCATTGTATACCTGCATTCTCCGAACCTATATGCTTGATGTAATTCTTCTTCTGATGGTAGATAGACGACATAATAATCTGTGCTACCGCAGGTGATTTCCCAGCCTGTATCGGAGAAGAGAATATCCGATTTCACATTATTGCCTTAGGGGCATTCCTCTGCCAAAAATCAATGGTAAGAGGTTGTGGCGTGGTGTGATAACTTACCTCAAAGCTATAAAAGCCTCCGTCTTGAGTGATGACCGATAGGTTGGTGCTATCGGTAAAGTCTGTTTTAGCTGCCTTTACCCTTAGTACATTCTCGGCATCTTTCACCTTGTCAGCTACTAAGTTTTCACTGCCTAAATCCACATAGCGGATAGAAGCGGGAAAGATAAGATGGGTTGTTTGGTCATAAGCCACCTGCAAAGGATAAGGTACTACTTTTTCCTGATTGTGCTAAAAGTTCCTTTTTTCTCAGTACTGAGGGCTGTGTTTTTCCTTTGCCTCATTCTGGGCTTGCACGGTAACAGTAAGCATTGTTACCGATAATAATAAGTGTAATTTACGCATAAATAAAAATGATATTAAGTGTGTTTAATAGGTTGAAAAAAATAAATAATTGTGTTGTTTTTGTGCTTTGTGCTTTGTTGTGTGTTTATGGGTTTGTCTAAAGGCTATTTCTTAGAGATAAGCAGGAGCTGATAACCTGCTTTTAACTCTTATGGAAGGCTGTGCAATCTTTTTTTAGAAAGATAGGACGTACCTCCTTGCACGACCCCTTTGCTCAGCTCAGAGACAATTTGGTCTTTGGCGGAAGAGCTAAAGGTAAAGCTACTCCCTGAACTTTTGCTCATTCCTGCTGCTATTTCTCTAAAGGCATTGGCATCAGAAGAAGCGGGCAGGTATAACCCCTGTTGCCCATCGATGTCGTAGGCAGCTATAGAGACAGGAATCACTTTTTCCCTTGTATTCTAAGGATTTTACGGTGAGTAACAATCTATCACCACTCACTTTAGCAGAGGCTGTAAGCAGTTCTCCTTTAGGAATGAGTACGCCTGCTACTCGTATAGGTTCTAAGAGTCTTAGCTGCACCCTTGAGTTTTTCTCCCTAATAGCTGCTCGATATGTGTACAAGCGCGAATGCTATTCTTTAGGATACTACCTTGTGGCTTAAAAGCTCTCGCCATTGAAAAAAAGCGGTCTGTTGCTCCTTTACCCATTCTTGCAGAGCCTCCTTCTCGGACTGCTTGCGGGGCAAACGACTGACGACCTTTTCCTCTGGAGTATAGACAGGAGCAATGTTTTTACTCTGTTCTGCATTGTCAGCTTCGCTACTATTGTTTCCCTCGCCCTCTTGCGAGCCTGCGCCCACCATCATTGAAGGGTTTTGTTGTCCTTTAGGCAAATATCTTGAAGCCATTTCATAAGACTTTTTCCATCAATGCCATTTGGGCATCTATAGAGGTAGGATCTTGCTTATTGGAGAGTTGAGACTTAAGAGAGGCTATCTCTTCTTTGAGTCGTTGTTGCTCCTCGTAAGCACTATTGTCTTGGTAGAAACTGCCTAAAGTCTGGTGAATATCGCGATAAGACTGAGCAGAACGCTCAAAGGCATTAGGGGTAGCCTTGCGATAACGTGGAGTGGGTTCCTCTTCCTCTTCGATAGCTTCAGGATATTCCTCGCCTTCATCTTCCTGCCAATAATCAGACAGTGCATTGAGAGAGGCTTTTTTTATCAGCTTCTTTTTTTCTTCTAAGAGGGCTTCTTCATAGGCTTTTTTTCCTTATCAGAAGGCAAGAGTGTCTCGGTAGCTTGTGGTATTGCCTCATTGATACCTACTTGTGTTTGCTCTTGCTCACTTCCGCCACCAAAAAGCAGATACATACAAGCGAGGAAGATTATCCCCATTAGGGCATAGATGGCAATTTTCTTGAGTTGTTGTTTTTTTAGCAAGGGCTTTTTTTCCTCATTGCGCTCTTGAGAGCTTTTTCCTCTTCTTCACTGACCAAGAAACTCGGTGTAGAAGAAGGAGCGTTAGCCTTATCTGAGGCAGGGGTATTACCGTTTTTGCTCTGGAAGGGTGTGTTCTTTTCCATTATTAAGTTGTTTAAAAATTAACGAATCCTTTTTTGGGGTATTTTCCTCTGTAGGTACAATAGCCTTGTTGTCAATATGTTGTATGGCAGGGGCTTCGCCTTGGTGGTACTCTTGGTAAGCGTGCCATAGTATAAAAAGAGTAAGTAGCGAGTAGACTGCAAAGGCTAAGAGTACCAAGCGTTTTCTTTGTGAGGGTGAAAGTCCCTGACAATAGCTTCGGGTTTGCTTTTTTTAGAGAATGTATCTCTCTTTGGATTTTTGGCTATCATCTCTCTACGGTTCTAAGGTCTTTGTTTTCTATTACATTGAACTGTTCGATGATAAACCCTTGAGGGTTATTATCAGAACGCACGGAGTTAATCAACCCTACAGGAGGTAATAAGACTCCTTTCGGTGATGTTGCTGGCGCGGGTGATGAACTGCTTGGCAAAGGTTTCTACCTGATAAGGATAGCTATTAAAGTTACAACGCACGCTATCGATGACTACCCGTTGGAGGATATTGCCAGAGATGATGCGGTTGTAATAGCCTTTTTTCAGCCAAATCTTTTATAGTAGTTAAAGGCAGATTTATCAGCCATAAAGAAGGCACGTTTGGTATTGTCTTCAATTGCTTTTTTTATCGGGGGCTAAGTTGAAGAAGAGTTCGTGAAACCTGCGCACGTGTTCTTTAGCCTCGACAGGGCGATTGATTTTTTTCATCTTGAGAGAGTGCCAGCATTAGTGATTTACCATTGTCTAACACATAGATTTTTCTCGCGCTGTTTCTCGGCAAAGTAATAGGCATAGCCTACAGCGAAGATACTCACGCCTGAGCAAAGCACTGCAAAGGCTATGGCATACATACGGATTTGCTTTGAATCCGTTTTCGATGTTTCTAAAGATTTTTAAATTCCATTAATTTTTAGTATTCAATTAGACTTGTTTTTACTTCATTAACCTACCTGTAATATTACCTGAAAGAGAGCCAGCTCCTGCACCTGCTATATTACCTGCATTAGAGGTAGCTTGGTTTACATTTCTACCATAATTGCCCATACCTCCTGCTTGTATAATCCAACCTGCCACAGTAGGAATGGTAAAATAGCCTATAATACCAATGACCATAAAGATAATGTAGGCTGTGTTGGTAGTATCAGGAATGAAAACTTGGGTCGGAGAGTTGCTCGATGTCTCGTTGTAAGATAAGGGATTGGATACGTGCTAAAAATAGCACTGAACAAATCGGATACAGGAAGCCATAGATAAACACTTACATAACGAGTAACCCATTGTAGTAAGGTAGATTGAAATCCATCCCATACCGAAATGGCAAAAGGCTATAGGTCCTAAAATAGACATCACCACAAGAAAGAAAGTGCGTATGGTGTCAATCACTAAAAGCGGCTGCTTGAAAGAGCATTTTCGAGTAGTTCACGAAACCACGATCGGATGCTTTGCTTGAGGTCATACATCCCTCTTTCAATATACATTCCTGCCATTACAGCCATATCTTCGGGCATCCAACCCAATTCATCAATCTTTTTGTCAAACTCTTCATCCGAGACGAGATAGGCAGTTTCAGGGGTTGCGCAATTGTGCCTCTCGCTCTAATCGGTCTTTTTGTTCTTGTAGTTTGTGCAAATCGAGCGTTTGTCCTTCTAAGATACTGTGGGTACCTGTTACCACAGGGCTTAACACTGTATTCATTGTTCCTAACACCAGAGTAGGGAAAAATATCACACACAGCCCCTATGGCAAAGGGACGGAGCAAGGGATACACATCCACAGGTTCGGCACGAGCTAAGGCTTGCCATATACGCATTGCCACATAGAACAGAGTCTCTAAGCCTGCCAAGCCTTTTGGCTATGGCAGACATCTGAGCTGTTAGGGGCATCATCTCGTCGTATAAAGTACGAAGTATTTGGTGTAGATTTTTCCATTTATCAGTTTTTTTACCAGTATTTGAGTTCTGTTCCATAGAGTGAGAGTACCTTTTGCGCATCGTTTTGCTTCTTAGCACGTAGATAGCTTACCGAGATGTTTTTCTGGGTGTAGTAGCGTACTAAGTTATAGTACTCTTTCACTTCCTTATGCACCTTTGTCGATAATGTCCATACGCTCTTTGTCGTTCATAGAGAGTGAGGAGCTATTGACAATTTGTTGCAGGTCTTTGAGCAGCTTAGAACTTTCACCCAAGAGCTTGGAGTAGCCATTGGCAATAGCCGACAACTCTTGAGAGGAGAAGTTCGGGTCTTGGCTCATCTTCTTGAAGTTGGTTACATACATCTTGGAGATGTCGCCCACCAGTAGCACCGTTTCTTGTACTTTGCGGGCATCTTTTACCAAGTTATTTACCTTTTTCAGAGCATCGTAATACTCCTTGCCTTGGTTATAAAGCTTTTTCCACCTCTCGGAAGTTGTTGAGCATATTCTTAGCTGTTGAGGAGGTCTGCACTATCTGCTGGGTAGTGTTGATAATGCTCTGAGCAAAAATTAGTCGGGTCAGTTACTACCCATTGTGCGCTTAGTTTGGGGCTTGCCAGCATAGCTATAGTAAAAAGCCCCGTTAATAACATTTTTTTCATTGACTTTAATTATTATGATTTACGTATGATTATTAATTTATTACAGTCCATTAGCCATTTGTACGATGGCTTTTTTTCCAAATTGCCGTCTAACTTCTCGGAGAGTTCCATCACTTGGTGTTTTTCGCTCTCTTCAGTGGTGTAGGCAAAAGTATTCTTCTCGGCTTACCTCTGTGGCATACACCGCAGAGTGTGTGCCTCCCAAGCCTATCCACACTTCTTTGTATTTGCGACGAGAGTCGTTGGAGAGATTGATAGATAGGATTTGCGACTTCTCTTTCTCGGTAAGTCCCTAACATCGCTTGGATAGCATCGAACTTGTTCATATACTTACGCTGGTCGAGCAATATCTTGCAATCGGAGTTGTTGATGATAGATTCCTTCACGATAGGTGAATGGATAATATCATCTACCTCTTGGGTTACAATCACTGCCTCACCAAAGAACTTACGCACGGTTTTGAATAGGTACTTGATGTACTCTGCCATTCCTTCTTTGGCAATCGCTTTCCACGCTTCTTCGATGAGTATCATCTTGCGAATACCCTTCAGGCGTCTCATCTTGTTGATAAACACCTCCATAATGATGATAGTAACCACAGGAAAGAGTATGGGGTGGTCTTTAATCGCATCAATTTCAAAGACAATAAAGCGTTTGGAGAGCAGGTCTAACTCCTTGTCAGAATTGAGCAGATAGTCGTATTCACCTCCTTTGTAATAAGGCTCTAACACATTGAGGAAGTTAGCCAAGTCAAAGTCCTTTTCTCTTACCTGCTTCTCTTGTAGTATGGCTCGGTAGTCATTCTTGATATACTCGTAAAAACCATTGAAAGAGGGCGTGTGTGAGGGATTGTCTTTTACCAATTGTAGGTAAAGGTTTACGGCATTGGAAAGGGCTACCTCTTCCGCACGTGTAGGAGGCTCATTGTCTCGCTTCCAAAGGGTGAGTATCAGTGTTTTGATACTCTCTCGCTTTTCAATGTCAAACACCCCATCATCGGTATAAAAAGGGTTAAAAGCAATGGGATTGTCTTCGGTATAAGTAAAGTAAATCCCATCTTTGCCTTTGGTCTTGTGGTGAATAAGCTCACAGACCCCTTGGGTAGGAGTTCCCTGTATCTACTAAAACGATATGTGTACCTTTGTTCGTAATATTGCCGCACTAAGTGGTTGGTGAAAAAGGATTTGCCACTACCCGAAGGTCCTAAGACGAACTTATTACGGTTGGTAATAATCCCTTTCTTCATAGGCTCATCGGAGATATCCAAGTGGATAGGCTTGCCTGTGAGCCTGTCGGCCATCTTAATGCCGAAAGGACTGGAAGAACTTTGATAGTTGGTCTCCTGAGTGAAAAAGCACAGAGCAGGCTCTATAAAAGTATAGAAAGTCTCTTCACTGGGAAAGTCGGCTGCATTGCCAGCTATACCCTGCCCAATAGAGAGTTGCCGTATCAATGGTGTTATGGCGAGGCTTACACTCCATTGACGCCAAAGCACTACCCACATCGTTTTTAATGCTCCTAAGCTCTTGTGGGTTGTCCGACCACGCCATCACATTAAAGTGCGCTCTGATAGAGGAAAGTCCGTAAGAGTGTGCCTCATTGAGGTATTGCTCTATCCATTCTTTGTTGATTTGGTTGCTACGGCTGTACCTTGAAAGCGAGTGCATATTGCGTGCTGACTTCTCAAACTGTCTGAGGTTCTCATCAGAATTGTCCAAGAATAGGTATTGGTTATAGATATGGTTACAACTCAGTAGCAAGCCCACAGGGGCTGCAAACGACAAACGGCAATCGCTCTTATCGGTAGAGAGTCGCTCGTAACGGCTATCGGCTTGTACCTTAGAAGGCAAGTCTTCTGTATCTGATAAGGTATGCACACAGAGTCTTTGGTTACCAATGCGCATTTGCTCGGCAGAGAGGCATATATCTTGCAGGCTCTCTTTCTCATTAGTGGAAAGACTGAGATATTGCTCAAAGAGTCCCTTTTTGTGAGGAGTACCTATATAGTCCTCTGTTTTGAGCTGACGGAGCTTTATCAGGTTAGAGTCATTTAAAATACGCTCTAACTGCGCTACCGCTTCCAAAAATTGAGTGGCGTGTTCTCGGTTAGTGAGCTCCTTAGGCAAGAAGTTTCCTTTGCAAAGGGATGAAAAGTTGCTTTGGGCTCTCATTCGGTTTTTTTGGTGGTTTGGGTGATAAATAGATAGCATCTGTGATTTAAGAACGGACGTTCGTTAAAAATGCTTTTTCGTACGAATGAGAGAGAAAACTCAGATTCTCGCCTTGCAGTTCAGGTTCGTATTGTTCCTTGATAAACCAGTCCTGTTTGTGGATAACAGTATACTGTGGCAATACTTTGATAGCCTTATGCCAAAGTGAGTGGAGTATCTCATAGTCCTCACCCGAAATGGTAAAGAGCTCTGGAAGCTGCACCTCGAAGCCGACGCTGATGTCGGCTTCTTTGGTGAGCAAGCAGTCTTGTTCTATGGCAAGAATAGGAAACTTACTCTCTAAGGTGTTGATTTTAGAACTATTTCTCATTGAGGGTTGTTTTAGGTTTAGGGTAACGAATAAATTGGCGTAGCGATCTTTGGTGGCGTAGGTATTTGGGGTGGCGTTTGCGAGCTGCTTGTTTCATCAGGCCGTGTTCACCGTATTTCTGGTTTAGTGAAAAAGTCTGCCAAACCACAAGGCTGACCATACTAACGCCTACCCCCAAGCATACAAAAAGAATTGACTCCCTACCGTGTAGAGGATCATTACCAAGATGAGCACCGAGAGCAGTCCCCTGCAAAGATGAAGAGGTACTGCGCTTTGAGTCCTTTGAACTCTACACTTCTGCCGATGCCTTTGTTGATAGAATAGCTGTTTTTTTGTCTCCATAATCTATAAGAAGAACGAACGCAAGATAGTAGCCGCTACAATTAGGAAGATACAAGCCCCAAAACCAACTGGCAGCCGTTTTGCTGGTATCGGGGTCGCCACTACTAAACTTGTTATATACCTTCACCCCACCGATGAGTCCCACCACAGCCCCTATGGCATAGATGAGCTTGGTAGCTGGGTCGAAATACGAGGTAACCATACGGGTAGCTTCGTTGATACCTCCTACGCCATTGCCCTGAGCAATGGAAAATTGTGTAACTCCTATCATTGTCAGTAGAAGGAGTCGTTTTAGAATTGATTTTCGCTTCATTGATAATCTGTTATTTTTAAAAATTTGGTGCAAAAAGTAAGAGGAGATAAAGAGCTGAGAGCAAGCGTGGTAGTAGGTGGCTGAAAATGGCTGGGAATGGCTCTGAAAAAGAAAAAAATAATTTTTTTCGCTATTGAAATAAAAATGCTATCTTTGCACAAAAAAATAAGCAAATGAAAAAGTATTCTGATTGGTTTAAAAGTAGATTTACACATTCATACAGATTGGAGTAAGAAAACAAAAACAAATGATTATCAAGGTAATTTTGATATAGGTACTCTAAAAAGAAACTTATTGAGAATAAAGTTAAACTATTCTCAATGACTGATCATAATATTATAAATACAGAAGCTTATATCAAGTACTATGAAAATTACAAAAGAAGGAGACCCTCAGTTATTAATTGGGTGTGAATTTGATATTGAAGTCCCTGAATCTGGTAAGAGTGAGACTTATCACAGCTTAATCATTTTTTTGATAAGAACAGCATTAAAGATGTAACAACTATTTCAGAGAAAGTAGAAAAAAATTTTTTTGAAGGAATACAAATTTACAAGATAGAAAAAAATTACTATTGATGATTTATATGATCATTTTTAATGAATATGAGTACTTCTTTATTCCACATGCAGGAAATTGTAAAAAGTATTGTAGAACTTTACAAAGGCTACAATATGGAACTTTGTCAAAAAAATGGTATTATTAATGCCAAGTGCATTTGAAAAAAAGTAAAAGAAAGTGTTCATCAGAAATATAATGAAGGTTTTTGATAGATTGAAAACATTAGATTTTTCAGGAGAAAGATGATATACCTTATATAAATTTTTTTCAGACAATCATAATTGTAACAAATACCCTTTGTACTAATAAAAAAATGGTGAAAAATCACCAATTTTATTGTATTAAAGGGCAACCTACATTTGAATCTATTCGTTTTTGCTTTTTATAGACCCTAAATCAAGAATTAGAAAAGAATCAGAGGTTGAAAAAGTTAAAAAGATTTGATAACTATATAGAGAAAAATATCTTTTAAAGAGGATAAGTTAATTGATAAAGTAGATTTAGAGTTTAGTCCTAACCTAAATGTAATTATAGGAGGTCGTTCAAGTGGTAAGAGTTTACTGTTTAGTATATTGGGTAATAAAATAAATATTTCCAAAAGCGTATTTTTCAACAAGATATAAAGAAGTTAATGCTGATACAATTAAAATTAAGAGTGAAAGAGATGTGGAATATAAACCAAATATAAAGTATAATACCAATGAAGTGATTTATATCAATCAGGGAGACATAGTAAATTATTTTTGAGAACAACTCTTAATGACTTAATATCTGAATCAGGAAGAGATGAATTGTATAAATCAGCTTTGGAAGAATTTAAAATAAAGAAACAAGAATTAAGCAATAATATTGATGTTCTTGTTGATTCATATTCAAAAAAATGAAGATTGATTTAGAAAATGATTTTTACACTTCGTAGGCAAGATATAAATTCTATATTAGATACTAATTACATTTTTTTAAAAAGTATTGATGATATAGAAAATAAAAAGCACATCCTTTTTTTAGAGTCTGAAAATATTCTAACTCAATTAAAAAGAAAAATCTTAATAGGTTTAGAACTAATAAAAAAACTGGAGCTTTTTCTGAGGATGAAATAAAAAAACAATAGAAGATTTTTACTGCACTTGTTTTTAGAAAAAAAGAAAAATTTAATACAGAAAAGAATGTTTATTCTCTACAAGAAAAAAATTTATTTTAGATGTTCAAAAATATTATAGCATCAAAAACGCACAACTAAATGATAAAAAGTAGAGAAAAAGAGGCTGCCATCAAAAGATTAACAACACTTAAAAAGTAATATTTTTTTAAGGTTTTAGAATCTTCTTCAAATTTACTGCAAAAAAAGCAATTTTTTTAGAGGACTATAAATACAATTTAACAAAGGAAATTGAAATCAGTGACGATGTAAAAGTTATTCTTGAAGTTGAAGGAAAAGAAATTATTAAGGAAAAAGGTATTTGAAGGATTGAGTATTTGTGATACAGACAAAAAGATTAAGTTTATATGAAGTCTGTATCAAATTAGCACTAAATCAGATTTTTAGTAAAAAAATTATGCTAATAACTTTCCTGGGAGTTTTAAGAAAAAGATAGACACTTTACTAACTTCTATTTTTTTAATGAATTTAATACACCCATTGAGTATTTAAAATATTCAGAAGGAAGTACATCTAAAAAGCAATTCTCCAGGGTTTAACTCTGAAAAAAATATTTGGAAACTATTTTTAAAAAAATGGGTTATCTAAAAATCATTTTTTTATAGATCAGCCAGAAGATAATTTAGGAAATAAGTTTATAGCTAATAAGCTAATTGATATAATAAGAGATTTGAAATTTAAAAAAACAAATATTCTTAGTAACTCATAATCCCTCTATTGTTGTTTATGGTGATGCAGAAAAATATTATTCTATGCGAAAACGAGGATAATAAAAATTATATATAAACAATTAACCTTAGAAGAAAAAGGTCAGAAGGAAATATGTGAAGTATTAGATGGAGGTCATTACATCTTTGACCAAAGATCAAAAATATAATATTAAAAAAATTGATACAAAAAAATAAAAAAATATTATGAGTACTAAAATTAAAGTAATCAACACTATTTCTTCCAATAAAATAGATGTTAATTTTTAATCAAAATGATAATGAATTATCTTTTGGAAAGTATTAGTATTCCCACAGAAGGGGATATAGATTTTTAACTCTTTAGTAAAAACACTAATAAATTTGATAGGCAAAAGAAAAAGAATTAGAGTTTGAGTTTCAAGAAGAATCATCTAATCCAAAAAAATGGACTAATCAAAAAAACATTAGAAGATATTTATAATAACTTCAATAAAGTTATTACCAATTCTCTCACACAAACTCCCTAATATCAAAAAAACTCTAAAAAAAGAAAATTAATTTTTGTCTTATTGAAAAACAAACTTAATTCTTAAAATCTTACAATAATGAATCTATCTGACTTCATCAATTTTTACAAAGAAAAATCTTACAACAAGAGGCCTTATGAAAAAGAAATATAAGGTACATTATTATGTTACACCTATTGTATATCTTTTTGATACCTATAATCCCTATAGGTCTCAAATATATGTTTGGATTAGATAATTTTTTTGTAATTATATTATTTTTGTAATAATAATTCTTTTTGCCGTATTTTTTTCTCATTTTTTTATACCAAAAAAACTAATCTTTAAAACAATGAAAAAAATGGATGAAAAAGTTTGTTGTAGAGAAAAAAATGTTACTCATTAAATCGTCAAGAGATAAAGAAGTATTTCTTTTCTGAGTTAAAAAAATATTTTTAATGATAAAGAAATTTCGGAAAACAAGATAAAGGATATAATTGTTATCTTAAACAAGAAATCGGAAAAAGAAAAAAAGCTCCTTTTATTATAAGCTCTTCTATATTTTCAGCTATAGCACTAGTTATATTTTTCATCTGCATGTAATAGATTTTTATGAGCTTGTAGGAAACAATCCTTTGGATATAATAGTGTATACAATTTTATTAACCCCGCTTATATGTTATATAGTCACATATCTTATTTATAGCATTAGAGAAATTTATTTCAATCTGTTTACAAATTATCTGTCTATCAATGGACTTATAGATTTGTTAGAGGAATATGAAATTAATAAACCAACCCAAGGAGTGAATTGCTTTTAATATCCTTTTCACCCCTTTTTAAAAGGGAAAGATGCAAGACAAAAAGTGACTATAATGTTGTAAATCAGAGATAATTATTTTTTTCAACCCTTGATTCATATTATAAAAAGATAGTAGAATTTGATATGCAGGAGGCAGGATAGGACATATAAAATTAGCTACTCCCCCTCACACAAACTCCCTGATATCAAACTCCATTTTACTCTCTATAGTTTTTAGGCAACGCCTTCTCCAAGAGCGCACTTACTTTAAGAGTCGCTTGGGGCAAGGCTTTTTCTATGGCTTCTAATAGGCTGGTGCCCTCTACTTTTTGCAGTAACTCTATGTTCTCGGTGCTAACCTCTTCTTTGTCCTCAGAGAGAAAGTAGCTACCTCTTCCAAGTCCTCAAATGAAAGCCCTGTAGCAAAAATCATTATCCTCTGCCTCTGTGCGATAACTGCGCAAATCCTCTTCTTCATCTTCAAGGTTTATGATAGGTTCCTCTTCCCATTCAGTCAGAATATCCTGTTGCTCTTTTTCTGTTAAGGGGATAGCTGTAGGGACTACCTTTGCAGGAGGCACAAACCTGCTTTCCCCCATTACCGAAGTTGAAGGAGCTGTTTTGGGTATAGGGGTAGCTTTAGGTTGGGGAGCTCTTTTTAGAAAGTGTTATAGGCATTTTGTCCGATAGCAACAACAAAATCACCACGATAAGTAGTAAAATGATAATCTTTTCCATTATTAAAATATAGGTTTGTATTTCTGTTCGAAACTCTGTGTAATTTCCTCTTGGTACTGCTCAAAATGTGCTTTGAGCACATTATCTAAATAGCTGTACAGACTGATCTTATCTTCTCCTATCACCTGTACAATGCGGGCTATCCGCTGGTGAAACTCAGGGCGTATATACACCGATTTTTCCTTCCCTTGCTGAAGTCTCTCCCTGCTCAAAAAAAATAACTTTCATACTCATAGAGTTCTGCCTTTTTTTCTTTTTGGTAGGAGCTGGTTTCTGGGGTGCTTTTTTTCTGCCTCTATTGGAGCCGTAGCAATGGCAGGGGCAGGGGCAGGCGTGGGTTGCTTGCCTGCCATTAGCTCCATTAGTTCGTTTTTCGTCTATAGGTTTTACTGTCTTCATATCTTTAGGGTTTATTGAATAATCTGTACCAACTCATCGATAAAGTCGTCCAAATGACAACCACTCATCAACTTCTCATCAGCAGGCATTAAGGTAGAACGGAATACCAATCGTTGGTTTTCTGTGCCATCTTTTTCGGAAACGCTTGCTATCAGAGATGTAGGCTTGCATTAGGTTCAAACCTAAATCAGCAATCACTTGCTCATAAATCTTGTACAAAGGCGATTTTTTTCTCCCATCTACCTGATTCCAAAACAAATGCACGCTTTTTAATAGTACTTTCGGTATTCTTAGCGATGATATTGGAAAGTACCTCAGTAAAGCTCAAAAGTACTTTCAATTACCATTCTATCGGCAGTGATAGGTGAGAAAATGTGATGCATTTGTGCCAGCAAGGTCAATATCCCTGCGGTGTTTACTGTCCCTGGCATATCAAAAAGGATAACCTCTATAGGGAAATGAGTCTCTGCAATGAGCTGTTGTGCCTTTTTCAAGGGCTTCATTAGGCTTACATTGTATTATGGGATATGCCTTTTTGTTCAGCTCACTAAACTGTCTATGAGCAGCTTTCTTAAAATGCTCGTTGTTCATCACTGTTTTTGAGGTCTTGCTCGCATTCGGTGTAGGCTGTATTGTGGATAATCACAATCCATCACTGCTACATTATAGCCCATTCGGTAATGTAGCAAGCTGGCTACTAAGGTAGTAAAAGTGCTTTTTTTCCTACCCCTCCTTTCTGGGTAGAAAAAGCTAATGAATTTTGTCGTTGATGTCATATATATGTGTTTAAATATGTTTTGTAATTCAATAAGTATATAAGTGCATAGCTATTCAAATACAACTATCTGTATTTAAGTAATTATCTCTGTAACTATGCCGTTATATAAGTAATTAGCTAATTATCTAATTGACTAATTACTTGCGTATGTACATACTTCTGTAGCTTTATAGCTGTGTAGCTACATAGCTACCTAATCGCATTTTTACTTTCGTACATACTTGCTTTTGGTATGCAGGTGCAAAGGAACGTACAAATATACATACAGCCTTATGTAGGGTTGTAAATGGCTTTGTAAGGAAGTGATTGGCTTTTATGTTACATACAAACCCTTTGCTAAGAAATCACTTGTTTTGCACCCTGAAATCACTTTTACCCGCTTGTAGTGTTAATTTCTCTCTTTATGGCTAATTAAAAATTCGACCGTTAGGGAGAATTTTCTGTTCACCCTGAACAGAGCAAGTTGTGTTTTGAGGCACGCATTAGGGCGTGTAGGCACCTCAAAACCACTTGCCCTTGCAGGGAGCTTAAAACGCACTCCGAAGTCGTGGTTTTTACTAACACTGAATTTATATGACCTTACAGAAAACAACTCACAAACACTCGACAGGTAGGAATAAAAAGATAAATCCTGCTTCTTTTTAGATATGTCTTTAGATTAAATGAAGAAGAAAACAATCAGTTTCTCTCGCTTTTTCGAGCAATCAGGAATGAAAGTCAAAGCGCATTTTATCACCTTTTTGCTTTTTAACCGAGAGATAAAAGTTGTGAAAATTGATAAATCTGCTTTTAGATTATTACACTAAACTCACTGAACTCTATGCACAATTTCGTTCGGTAGGGTCAATTACAATCAGATTGTAAAGATACTCTACCGTAATTTTTTTCGGAGAAGAAAGCAGCTGCTTACCTCTATAAATTAGAGAAAGAAACTACCCAATTGATTGCTGTCTGCAAACAAATATTAGAGCTTTCTCAGCAAATGGAGCAAAAACTAAGGTAGCTTTTAAGACGAAAACAGCGAGTTATGATAGCAAAAATACATCGAGGGGCGCAGCTGTTAGGAGTACTTTTGTACAATCACAACAAGGTGGATAAAGGGCAGGGTGAGGTGTTATACGCTCAAAAAGTGATACAACCTCTGCAAGGAAGTGTAGGCATTTCGGAAGTATCTCGTTCCTTTGCCCCTTATCTCTATGCCAACATAAGGACAGAAAAACCTATCCTACACATATCCCTTAATCCCGATCCTAACGATAAGGTGAGTGATGAGACCTTTGTAAAGTTGGCTACTGACTATATGGAACAGATGGGGTTTGGCAACCAACCTTTTGTGGTTTATAAGCATTCGGATATTGAGCGCAAAACACATTCACATTGTATCGCTGGGGATAGATGAGTATGGCAAGAAAATCCCTGATACTTTTGAAAAAATACGCTCAATGAAAGTATGCCGAGAGTTGGAAACGAAATACCACCTCATCCCTGCTATCACCAATGATTCACAGCTAACAGATGATGAACTCTTGCCTTTATCTAAATTAATCCCCTTAGATTACCGACAAAACGACCTTAAAAAGCAGCTGATACATATTGCAAAACAATTGCTAAAACACTATCATTTTGCCTCGTTAGGAGCATTCAATGCTTTGCTCAATCAGTTTAACATAGCGGTAGAAAAGGTAGAAGGCGAACTGCAAGGCGTTCCTAAAAAGGGCTTGGTGTATGTGGTATTGGATGAGAATGGTAACAAAGCAAGCCATCCTTTTAAAGCCTCCAAGCTCGGCAAAACACTGAGCTTACCTTATATCGAAAAACACTTGCAAAAGAGACACGAATACCTAAAAAGGACAAAACACCACTTCCTTAAAGGCGCATATCACCTTTGCCAAAAGAAACAGCTCATAGCAAAAGGGAATTTATTCAAGAACTAAAAAGCAAAAAGGGATAGAGGTTGTCTTTCGTGAAAACAAAGAGGGAGAACCTACGGAGTAACCTTTATCGACCACAATAGTCGATGTGTGTATAATGGTTCTCAGCTGGGGAAAGAGTTTTCTGCCAATGTTTTTCATCAGTGGCTAAAATCGTTAGAAGAGCCTGCTACGGCTTTTAACCTCTGAGGTAAATATGCCGGCTGTAACTCCTTATGCAAGTAAAAAAATCACAACAATACTAATACTGTTGAAGAGGATACTTTCTGTGACACTTCTTGGACACATTACCAAGAGGATTTTGGCAAGGACTCAGCCTTAAATGCTTTCTTTACTCTTTTTCTCTTTGGATGATCAAGGGGTAGATTACGAAGAAGAGGATTTTACCAGAAGAATGAAACGTGCTACTGCCAAACGGCGAAAAAAATGAAAAAAACAAATCTTAAGTGTAGCCAGTGAGCTGACATAGCTAAGTATAAAATATTGACAAACACTAAAAAAACAGAAACAAATATGCAAAACGATGATGATTTAAGAGCATTAGCCAAAATTATGGCTTTTTATGCGTGCAGTAAGTATTCTCATAGTACTAATGCACCTCTATTGGTATTGTTATGGCTTTTTTTCCAAGGCGAAAAGTGGATATTAGCCGTAGTAGATAGAATCCTGACCAACTTCCAACGAACAGCAGGACTGTTCTCTCACCCGCTATACACCAAATGCTTTGCGCTCCTGCTCTTAGCCCTGAGCTGTTTGGGGAACAACAGGTGTAAAAAAACGACAAAATTACTTGGCGAAAGATTTACATCGCTCTGGGGGTAGGAGTAGCCCTCTACTTTGGCAACTTTTGGATTTTGTACTTGCGCCTTCCTGCTTCAGTGGTTGCCTTTTTCTATATCCTTACCCTATCTTTGGGCTACATAGCGCTCCTTATGGCAGGTTCGTGGATGAGTCGCTTGTTAAAAGACAACCTTTTAGACGATGTTTTCAACAATGAAAACGAGTCGTTTATGCAGGAAACTCGACTGATGAAAAACGAGTATTCTGTGAATCTACCTACTTTGTTCTACTACCGCAAGAAGTGGAACAAAGGCTGGATCAATGTGGTAAATCCCTTTCGAGCAACCATAGTACTGGGGACTCCTGGTTCTGGTAAGTCTTATGCCATTGTGAACAACTACATCAAACAACAGATTGAAAAAAAGGTTTTGCAATGTACATCTACGACTTCAAGTTTGATGATCTCTACTATTGCCTATAATCACCTACTAAAAAAACTTAGACAAGTACAAGGTAAAACCTAAGTTCTATGTAATAAACTTTGACGATCCTCGCCGTAGTCATCGTTGTAACCCTATCAACCCCTAACTTTATGAGTGATATTTCCGATGCTTATGAATCTGCTTATACGATTATGCTCAACCTTAACCGCTCGTGGATTCAAAAGCAAGGTGATTTCTTTGTAGAGTCACCTATCATTCTATTGGCAGCTATTATTTGGTTTTTGAAGATTTACAAAGAGGGTAAGTACTGTACCTTTCCCGCACGCCATAGAGCTATTAAACAAGCCCTATGCGGATATATTTACCATCTTGACCTCCTACTCAGAGCTTGAAAACTATCTATCGCCTTTTATGGACGCTTGGCAGGGAGGAGCACAAGACCAATTACAGGGACAGATAGCCTCAGCCAAAAATACCGCTCTCAAGGATGATTTCTCCACAGCTCTATTGGGTAATGACAGGTGATGATTTTTTTCGTTGGATATCAACAACCCTAACGAGCCTAAAATACTTTGTGTGGGTAACAACCCCGATAGACAAAACATTTACTCAGCGGCTTTGGGGCTGTATAACTCGCGTATTGTAAAGCTCATCAACAAGAAAGGACAACTCAAATCCTCTGTGATTATTGACGAGTTGCCTACCATTTATTTCAGAGGTTTGGACAATCTTATAGCCACAGCCCGAAGTAATAAAGTAGCCGTTTGTTTAGGGTTTTCAAGATTATTCACAGCTCACTCGTGATTATGGCGATAAGGAAAGCAAGGTGATACAAAATACAGTGGGGAATATCTTTAGCGGACAAGTAGTAGGGGAAACAGCTAAAACCCTTTCTGAGCGTTTTGGAAAGGTATTGCAGAAAAGGCAATCTACTACTATCAACCGCAATGACACTTCTACCTCTATCTCTACTCAATTGGATAGTTTGATTCCTGCCAGCAAAATATCCAATCTTACTCAAGGGATGTTTGTAGGAGCCGTTTCCGACAATTTTTGATGAGCGTATCGAACAGAAGATATTCCACGCTCAGATTATAGTAGATAACGCCAAAGTAGCCGCAGAGACCAAAGCCTACCAGAAAATTCCCGAAGTTCTCTCCTTCACCGATGCCAACGGCAACGATACCACCAAAGAACAAGTAGAAGCCAATTACCGCCAGATAAAATTAGATGTCATTAAAATCATTGAACGCGAAAAAGGAACGTATCGCCAACGACCCTGAACTAAGGCATTTGGTGGGGAGATAGGAGAATATGTTTGATATTTCTGTTTCTAATTTTTTTATTATTTAAAAGTTAATCATATTCTTTTTTTCATAATCCAATATATACAAAAAGAAATAAAGATATAGAACAAGGAAAAAAATTGAATGATCTATTACGTATTCTTCAATCTCTCTTTCTGAAAAAAAGTTGACCAACAAGCTTCTCTATTTGTAAATTCTATTTTTATTGATATAAAGCCAAAGAAATAATAAAACAAATAATGATGTATATTTATCATAAGACTTAAAAAAATATAACTATTAAAAAAACATAATTATAAATTGAATTGGCATAAATCTAAATATCCCTGAAATGACATCACTACTTAAGTCATCACAATAGGAACCATCAGGAAGGAATATTACCATTTGTATACTTCCTACAAAAAAATAGATAGTATAGCTATTTTTAAAACTTCTCTTTATATTTTTTTCATTTCTTTTGGAGTATATTTATAGAATGTATCAGGAACAGAATCTGGGGTCGTACCTGGTTTAACATCAATGTAAGCGCCATTAATATTCCATACTGCTCCATCAATTATCTCTTGATGTGCTCTATATTTAGAAAAATTCTTTCATATCATCAGGATCTGGTAGCATATCATATAAATCTGATTTAAAAATTTTTCCCATATATTTTTCTCCACTATCATGATCAGATTCGTATGTTCTTCTATGTGCTATTGTTCCCCAAGTATTTTTTTGTAATCTGTTTTTTTCTCATATATGCAAAAAAACTGTTATTTTTTTCCTATATTTGCCATATGTTGAGCTAAGCTATTATTTTTTTCTTAGGGTCAGTTATTCCCGTAGTTGATGAAACTCCAATTCCTGTTCTACAAGCATATGAATACAATTCTGTTCTGTTATTATCTAAAAAAAATATTATTATCAATTTTAGAAAAAGAAGATTTATCTAATTTTTGTTCATTTATCTTATTGTCATAATCAAAAAGCTATCACACCTTCATGTTCATTATTTTTTTCATATACATACCCATGAGAATATATAAAAATACTTTTTTTACCTTTCTGATACTTTTTATCTTTTTTTATTACTAATATCTCCTGAGTTTATGATATTTATAACATCATCAATAGTATTGACCCTTTGACATTCTACTCTTTTTATTATGATAAATAGCTGAAAGTTCTATCTTTGATAATTGATCTTCTGTATAACTTCCAGTAAATATAATAAAGCGTACAAAAAGGATATTTAGCAAATTTAGTACGTAATTTTTCTTATCCCCATAGCGGGAAATATTAATTCTTTCTTCTTATTTTTCTGTTCCTATAATTATTAAAACTTCTTCTCTTATTATTTTTTTGTTTTCACACTAATTTTTCTCTACAGGCTCTTTAAGATAAGGCATTACACTAATTTCTTTTTCCTGCCCATTCTTCTTTTTATAGTTAACACTAGTTTTTTCGCCTTTTTCTTTTTAAAAACCTCTTGTTTATCATCAATTTTAATAGCCCATTGTATACGATTCTTATCAGCTTCAGTTACTTTTTTTCAGAGAAATTATATTGCGTAACTTTATAAGTTACCTTCTGATTAGGTGATACATCTCCTTTAGGTTCGCTCTCTACTTTTTGTAATAAGAAGAGTGCCTCCTTTTCCTCTAAAAATCCATTTTCTCAGGATTAGTCCCAATAATGACCTTCTCAGCATTGGCAAAATCATTTTTACCAGCAGCTGTGATAATAGTATCACCCTCTGTATACATCTTATAATCACCTCCTGTGATTTTTAGTGTATACTCCTCCTACAATTCTTGTTCTACTCATAATTATGATATTCTTGTATTTTCACCACCATTTATACGAACTTTTTGCTGCGAGTGGTTTTCTATAGCACCTTCAGAATTTACGACCATACCTCCTGTGCTGTTTTCTGTTCTCATATTTTTTTGTTTCACTATGCAAATCTCCCTCAATCACCTCAGTTAAAGCACCATTCACATATACAAACATATCTCCACAAACATCCGTTTTTCTTAGCCTTTCCAGCCGTTTCAGTGATATTTACATTAGCATCAAAATCAATACTATCAGTTGCTTTTTAGATTGATGTTCTTAGCCGTGATATTAATCGTTTCAGGAGCAGAAATTTCTATATTCTTACCTTGAGTATCCAACTTAATCACATTGCCATTCTTATCAGTAAGTAAGATACTTTCATCTTCGGTTGAGACTCTGGGTGAAGAAGTAAAAAGAAAGTATAATTTGTTCTTATTTTTATTTCCCATATGATAGGATACTCTCTATTCAGCTTTTTCCTTATATTTTATATTATAATATCTTTTTAACTTCTGAACTATTATCCAATACATTATTTTTTTACTCAAAATTATTTGTAATCTTAAGATTTTTTTAGAATTTAAAGGTTTATATTTTTTTATTTGTTTACAATTCTCAGGGAGACAAACTTTTTACCTTATGTATTAATCCATTTTTCTTTTTTTAAATAAAAATTTATTTGTATAAAAAAATCTTTTTCTTTTTAATTCTTGTATTTGGATTATCAAAAGTATATTTGGAATAATAAAAATCTTTTTTTCCCTTCCGAAAAGTGCAAATATTGTATCGCACCCTTCTCTAAAAGGAATATGATTCAGTATCGAATGATGTATATTCGTCAGTGTATCTATTGTTATTAGATTTTTTTATCGATTAAATCCTTTTCTATTATCCTTGATATTAATTGCTTCCGTAAAATTCTCTCTACTAAACGCATTGATAAAATCTTTAAATGGTGTTTCTGCAACATAATAATAAGTTTTTTTCTCCTTGCACAACAATGTTATATTTCGATTGAGAAAACAATATTATTGGAGATAAAAAAACAAGCTCAGAAATATAATAATTAGTTTATTAGAGTGCCTCCATTTGCTCCCTAATAATATCCCATTGCCATTTAAAAAAATGACTTTCTTTTTGTGCTTATTTTTTTGTCTGTATTTCCTGTAACTTCAAAACGCTCTCTATTTTTCATAGTCCATAATATTATCTGTATAACCTTTGTAAAAAAATAAAATTCTGATTCTTTAGAAAATAAATGAGATAATCCCATATTGTGACCTAATTCGTGTGCAATTGTTGAAGACTCTAGTTTTTTTCTTTTTGTAAATGTAATTATAGCATTTCCCATAGGTTCTTCTGTTATTAAATATGCAAAAAGAATCCACATCTATCGCATCTATTTTAGGAATATCATTTTCAAGATAAAAACGCTCTTTACCTTCTGTGTGCTGTACAAAAATATCTATGAAAAAAATAAGAATTTATTTATGTTATTAGCTCCTCGTATTGGTAGTCTTGTATTCCCATAAGTTTCATATAATGATAATAAATCGTCTCGGAAAATTCTAATATCTCTAATTTCATTTCCAGCAACTCTAAACTTGTAGTTATTATCAGATGCCTTTAATTCCTTTACATAAGGTTCTTTATTAAGTTGGTATTTTTTTCTATAAGCGTTTGTCCTTCCTGATTACGATGTTTTTCTTAAATCAAAATATTCATAAGATTTCACCTCACACTGTGTGAGAAATTGATTTAAAACATATGTATTTAGATATTTCTCAAGTTCTATATTAAATAGCTTTTTTTATCTAATATTTTCATATTTCCATCATTAATCAAACAATTAATCATATATAAATTAATCTTCTTTATATCTTTATTTGGATAAAGATAAAGTCTCCCTATATTTTCATTTATTTTTTTACACTTTCTCCTTCAGAAAGAATTGCTTTTTACATTAATAACAGAAATGTCAGATATTTCTCCACACCTAATATTGATTTTTTTCGCAATTCGTTTAATTTTTTTCAGAATTTGAAGTTATGTTAATATCAAGATTTTTCTGACTCAAATAAAATTTTTTTATATTATTATTTTTACTTTTTATTTTTCAGGAAATCATCAAATATTTCTATATGTAAATCAATACCTTCTTTGTGAGGAGAATTAGGGTATTCAGATGGAAATATAGAAACCCAAGGACAATAATATCTTATTTTAAATCTATCAAAAGATATGTATTTTTTTCTTTTAATTTTTTTCAGGATTAGAACATATAGTTCTTTTTCTTTTTTTATCATCGAAGGTTTTCACTTTTTCTATAGGTTCTATATACTCTCTTCGCATCCAATCAAATCCATACTCACCTTTGTATTCTTTTCCTCTATTAAAATATATTAAAAAAATTTATAATCTATTTCTGTTTTTAGGGTCATCTATATTACTGATTGTGTTCTTACTCGCATACCTCTCAGGTTTATCTCCAAAAAAATCACCTTCTCAGCATTAGCAAAATCATTTCTACCAGCAGCTGAGATGATAGTATCACCCTCTGTATATATCTTATAATCACCTCCTGTGATTTTTAGTGTATACTCCTCCTACAATTCTTGTTCTACTCATAATTATGACATTCTTGTATTTTTCACCACCATTTATACGAACTTTTTTTGCTGTGAGTGGTTTTCTATAGCACCTTCAGAATTTACGACCATACCTCCTGTGCTATTTTTCTGTTCTCGCATTCTTTGTTTCACTATGCAAATCTCCCTCAATCACCTCAGTTAAAGCACCATTTACATACACAAACATATCTCCACAAATATCACTTCTCTTAGCCTTTCCTGCTGTTTCAGTGATATTTACATTAGCATCAAAATCAATACTATCACTTGCCTTTAAATTGATGTTCTTAGCTGTGATATTAATAGTCTCAGGAGCAGAAATCTCAATGTTTTTTTGCCTTGAGTATCCAACTTAATTACATTGCCATTCTTGTCAGTAAGCAAGATGCTTTCGTCTTCGGTAAAGATGAGCTTATGTCCACTTTTAGTATGAATTGCCTTTACACGGTTATCAGCATTGTGATACCCACTTTTTGCCTCACCATTATAATGCGCTCCAAGCACAAACGGACGTTCGGCATTGCCTCCTTCAAAATCTATCATTACCTCTTCACCTATTTCAGGGACAAAATAAAAGCCTTTACCACCTCCTGTATAAGGTTGCACTACACGTATCCAAGGGTCATTTCATTGCGTTTTGCCTGCCATAAGAATTGCACGCGTACACGTCCCATTCCTAAAGGGTCATTGTTGTCTTTTACAATAGCTGGTTGCTGCTCTGAGTGCGGAAAAGCATTCTCATCAAAATCAGCAGGGGTACGCATCATAGGGATTCCCTCAAAGGAATTGTAATACTCCATACCACTATGATAGTGCGATATTTTTATGACCCTATAAGTCTCCATTGCACGTGCATTAATGTCAGTAAGACACGCAAAGGTATTCATCCGAAGACGCGGGTCACGGCTTTGCCCTTTACTCTCAGCAACAATTCGCGTTTGTCTTTCTCTAAGCGTACTACATCCTCTAAATCTACACTTGATTGCTCTAATGAAGTAGCCGAGTGATATTTTTGAGGTATTTTTTTGTAGATTTTTTTAGAAGCATTCTTTGCATCGGTTTGTATAGGGTTATTCTTATACTCATTAGCAGCATCTCGTGAGTCATTATTTTCAGATGTTCCTTGATGTATATTGTAGTTTATATACTGAAAATCCTGTGGTTTTACCTCTAAGAAGAACTCTTCATCAATCAGGTTCAGGTTCTCACCTAATTCAATGGTCTCTTGGAGTTTATTACCAAAGATAAGTTTGCTGCCATCATAATAAAAATATTCCCCATAATACTTAGCCAAACGACAAATAAAGTCGTAGTCAGACTCTTGGTATTGTACCGTATAAGGAAGCGTCCTTGTGGTATTTACTCCTGCTGAGGTGTCTACTTTTGCAGATTCATCATACTCCTCGGTAGCTGTGGCAACGATTTCTTGTAGTGTTTTGTTCTCATAAGATTGACATTCCTTACCACTGTCTAAGAGAATACTTGGTGCATTGCCTGAGATATAGAGCGTACCATAACCGCCCCCTGTTTTTCGCTTACAATGAATCTTAGTGATAATTCCCGAGAAGTGTTGTACTACCTTGCCATATTGATAAAACTTAATGGTAAGAGGATCGCCAAGAAGATCGCGGGAGTGTTCCATAATGTATTCGTGGAACTTATCAAATGAGTCCTCTGGGGTTTCAATGGTAAAGGTATCGTGCTGGCAGTTGTATTGGTGTAGCTCTACTTTATAGCTTTCTGTAGCCAAGAAGTCTTTACCATTAGAACTCAGTAAGCAGTAGACCACAGGATTGGTCTTATCGTTAAGAAACTCTGTAAAACTTTTTAATTTGAAATCTTTTAACTCCATAAAAAAATGCTCTTTAAGATATTAGTATTAGTAATTTAAAATAGCTTTAGCCTCTCCACATCTTATTGTGAGCTACCCCTCCTACATCAAATCCCTGTGCGATGAGTCGTATTTCTATCTGCAAAGGCTCAGTACCTTGCGCATCAAAATGTTCCTTGTACTTAATGCAAAATGCTTTTTTGAAGAGTACCTCTTGGAGTTTACTCATAGCATCTCTTCGGTAAAAAGACAATCTTACCATCTTTAGTTTGGTTGTGGTCTAACATCCAATTGAGCAATTCAGGTGTTCCTGTACTCTCTACTCTAATGGATATTTCTCCACCATAAGGCATTCCCTTGGGTTTACCTGTTTCATCAATATTTTGAGTGAAATCGTATTCACACTCCAAAAACATTATAAGTCTTATCATCTAATTCTAATTTTTGCAAGAAATGACATAATGTAATCTTTTTTTATTTTTTTGAGTTGTTCTATTAATACTTTGTATCTTTATCTATTGTGTAGTTGTAAAAAGAGCAGGTATGAACTGCTCACACCTGCTCTCTATACTTCTAAACCCATTCGTTCTCAAATGCACCTGTGCCCATCTCTATTTTACGAGCAGAGATTGTGAAGGATTCTGTCAGAGGTTTTTGTCCTGAAGCCTCAAAATTCTCTCTGTGCTTTACCAAATACCCCTCAGTAAATTTGAGTTCTTTAAGCGTTGCCTCGCTATCTCGTTTTAAGAAGACGATACTACCGTCTTTTCTCTCAAATGAATTAACCATCCACTCGAAAAACTCAGGCGACTCAGTGCCTTCAATCTCTATGTCAATCTTACCTCCTCGGGCAACACTTGACGGTCTTCCTGTTGCGTCTGTCTCTTGGAACAACGCGTAGCTCACTTTAAGGATGTTAAACTCCTTACCTGCTACTTTTAATTTTGCCTTAAAAGCCATAAATATTCCTTTTTAAAAATTAATAATGAAATGTTTACTTCTCTCAGCACCTACACCCACTCATTGACGTGTTTGCCTGTGCCAAGCTCAATCTCTTTAGCTGAAAGCGTAAAGGTTTCTTTAAGAGGTTGATTTCCTGTAGCATCAAAAATCTTCTTGGTACTTAACAATATAAGCCTCTTTAAACTTCAACTCTTTTTAAAGTCGCTTCACTGTCTCGTTTTTAAGAAGACGATACTCCCATCCTTTCTTTCAAAAAGAATTGGTCATCCACTCAAAGAGGTCGGTATCTCCTGTGCTTTCCACAGTGATGTGGATCTTTCCTCCTCTTGAGATACTTGATGGTCTGCCTGACGCATCGGTTTCCTGTAACATTCCGTAGTCTACGGAAAGAATGTTGCGCTCTTTACCCGCAACCACTAATTTTTGCTTTAAATGCCATGTTAAATATATTTTTAAAATTTAAATACTCAATACTACCAACTATGGAAAAATATATTTTGCCTTCTTTCTCTCCCTACTATCTATTAATTTTCAATTGGCTTTTATTAGTTTATCATCTTAATTACAATAATTATGTATATTATCTATTTTTTTAATTCTGTGCGTATTCTACATCCCACTCGTTGCCATCATCTCCCTTTTGTCCGTCCATCTTAATCAGGAAGTTCTTTGCTGGGAAATAAGGGGTCATATGAATATCCAAATGGATTTTTGTCTTTTTGGATAGCATCTTGCTCAAATCGTTTGATTTCAAACTTTTCAATCAGCTTATAAGGACCTGTGATGCTATCTAAAAAGCGAACTATCTGTCCCATAATCTCTTTGCGGGTTACTGAGGAATAGTTCTCAAAAAGCACGTCTGTTCAAGAAATCCATCAGTACTTTGGTTACATAGTCAAACACACGTACCACTGAATAGGTCTGCAAACCTATATTATCCCCATTGAATAAGGTCTTAGCTGAAAATGCCATTACCTTGCCATATTCATTGACCATTGGGATAAGTCCCAGACTCTCTAAGTTAGCAATCTCACTCTTCTTAAGGTCAAACTTCACTCCTTCTACCTCATTGATACCCCCAAACTTCTTACCCGCCGTTACCTGAGACATCAATGTCTTGTAAATCTTACCAGCCAAAGCTGCTGAAGGGGGTACAAATAAATCATCAGTTTCTTCTATTTCTTCAAAACGACCACGACCTACGAGCCAATTACAAGTCATCAGTACATTAGAGCGGTATACATCCCCTCCTGTGTGGTTTGCCTCATCAAACATCTCCATTACATCATCTGGCTCATCCAAGTGCTGGAAGTCGGTAACAAGCATCACCTTATTGCTATGCGCTATTTTAGCCCATTTTTTTCAAGTACCGCATTAGAACCTAAATAACCTGGGATAACCAAAAATAGAATAGTTGTTTCTAAGGTCTAATCTATCGTAATTATCAGTAAGTTCTGCGTGGATGGCATCAATAAAACGGGTGTTGTCTAAGTCTTTTAATTGCTCAAGAGTAGCATTGACAATAGTTACATTCTTAACCTTATCTTCTTCAGTGTTTTTTTGAAAAAAATATGAATAATGGTGTGAAAAAAACTTATTACATCATTCCTGGCATACCGCCGCCCATTGGTGGCATAGCTGCTGCTTTATCGTCTTTAATGTCTACCAAAGCACATTCAGTAGTAAGTATCATTCCAGCTACTGAAGCAGCGTTTTCAAGGGCAACACGGGTTACCTTTTTAGGGTCTATGATACCTGCTCTAAAACATATCGGTATACTGTCCGCTCTTAGCGTTGTATCCGAAGGCTTCGCGTGAAGACTCAAGTACTTTTTGATACAATTACAGAACCTTCTACCCCTGCGTTTTTCTACGATAGTACGTAGCGGAGCTTCAAGGGCTTTTAAGTATGATTTTTTTATACCAGTTTCCTCATCAGCATTTACAGGTTTTATTTTTAGCCAAAGCATTCTTAGCGCGTAGTAGAGCGATACCACCACCAGCTACGATACCTTCTTCAACCGCTGCACGGGTAGCGTGTAGAGCATCATCTACACGGTCTTTTTTTCTCTTTCATCTCTACTTCTGAAGCAGCTCCGATATAGAGTACTGCTACCCCACCTGATAGTTTAGCCAAACGTTCTTGTAGCTTTTCGCGGTCGTAGTCTGAAGTAGTGTTTTCTATTTGTGCTTTTATTTGTGCAGCACGTGCTTTAATATCTTCTGATTTGCCAGCACCGTTTACGATAGTAGTATTATCTTTGTCGATAGATACTCTTTCAGCAGTACCAAGCATATCAATAGTAGCGTTTTTCAAGGGTAAAAGCCTCTTTCTTCAGCTATTACAGTACCTCCGGTAAGGATAGCGATGTCTTCAAGCATTGCTTTGCGACGGTCACCAAAACCAGGAGCTTTCACAGCAGCGATACGTAGAGTACCGCGTAGTTTATTTACTACAAGGGTAGCCAAAGCTTCACCATCAATATCCTCAGCTATAATCAATAGAGGTTTTCCAGACTGAGCTACGGGTTCTAACACTGGCAATAAGTCTTTCATAGTAGAGATTTTCTTGTCGTACAATAAGATGTAAGGACGATCAAGCTCTGCTACCATTTTCTCAGAGTCAGTTACGAAGTAAGGAGATAGGTAACCGCGGTCAAACTGCATACCTTCTACTACATCTACGTAAGTGTCAGTACCTTTAGCTTCTTCTACAGTGATAACACCTTCTTTACCTACTTTTTCAAAGGCTTGAGCGATAAGTTCCCCTATAGTTTCATCGTTGTTAGCTGAGATTGAAGCTACTTGTTTTATTTTTTCTGATGAAGAACCTACTTCTTTAGCTTGTTTAGCAAGGTGTTCTACGATTTTTTTACTACGGCTTTATCTATACCGCGTTTCAAATCCATAGGATTAGCACCAGATGCTACGTTCTTAAGACCTTCTTTTACGATAGCTTGAGCCAATACAGTAGCGGTAGTAGTACCATCACCAGCAAGGTCATTAGTTTTTGAAGCTACTTCTTTCACCATTTGAGCGCCCATATTCTCAAGAGCGTCTTCTAGTTCTATTTCTTTAGCCACGCTCACCCCTGTCTTTAGTTACTTGAGGCGAACCAAATGATTTGCTAATAATAACGTTACGTCCTTTAGGACCAAGAGTTACTTTCACTGCGTTAGCCAACGCGTCAATACCGCGTTTTTAGGCCTTCGCGAGCTTCTATGTCAAATTTAATATCTTTTGCCATTTTTTTCTTTAATTAATAAGTTGTTGAATGTTGAATTATGATTTAGATTACTGCCAACACGTCATTTTTCACGCATAATAAGGTAATCTTTACCTTCCAATTTCAGTTCTGTACCTGCGTATTTGCCGTATAGTACGGTATCGCCTACTTTTAGGGTTACAGGATTATCTTTAGTACCAGCACCTACTGCTACTACAGTACCTTTTTTTGAGGTTTTTTTCTTTTGCCGTATCAGGGATAATGATACCCGATGCAGTGGTTGTTTCAGCTACTGCTGGTTCAATCACCACTCTATCAGCTAAAGGTTTGATATTCAATTTTGCCATTATTTGTTTAGTTTTTTTAGTTATTACTCATTTTACTTGCAAATTTGTTAATTTTTCAAATTTGCTAATCTCCTATTCCCTAAAACCGTGCCAATCTCTAAAAACTGACATTTTGTCAGTATATATTAAAGTCAATCATAAACATTTTCCTTAAAAATTAGCACTAACAAAATAGGAGGGTGTCCAAAAAGTTTTTCGTGTATGCTTACCTTCACATCTCCCCCTTCGAAGGAAGTCTGCGAGCTGGCGCAGCAGAGTATGTGCATAGGGGGATGTTAATAATCAGAGAGTTATAAAATCTAATTTTATTAACAAACCCTTTTTTTAAGGTAGTACAACTTTTTTTGGACAACCTCTTAGAATAGAAATCGTATAAATGTCTCAAGGAGACCTTTTTTCTTAGTTGCCGGTGTTAGTAGAGGTTGCAGGAGTTGCAGGAGCCTCAGTAGCGTTGTTAGCAGGTGCTTGTTGTAGAGGTGCTACAGGAGTACTACCGTCTAATAGTTTAGAGTCAGCGTTGACACCGGTATTGCTAAGCAACAAAGTGTTAGCTACTAAGATAAGCACTGCTAAAGCGCCGGCAAATGTCCAAGTACTGCGCTCAAGAAAGTCACCGGTTTTCTTCACACCACCCACTACTTGGGTATTACCTCCAAAGGTAGAAGAAAGTCCGCCCCCTTTAGGGTTTTTGAACCATAATAACTAAAGCGAGTAGTAAGCATACCACTACACATAAAACTAAAAAAAGATGTTGAATGCTGTCATTTGTTATAAATTATTTTTGCTGTAATTTTTTTGATATTTTCTATTTGGGCTGCAAAAGTAAGCACTTTTTTTGGATTTTTTTCAAAATTAATATTTGATAAGCTTGTATGGCTTTGTTTGTATTTACGCTGATTTACATACACTTGCGCTAATGTTTCAGTCATCAATTGTCTCTCATCACCCTTCACTTCGTCTGCCAAATTCACGTTCGACACATAGTCTTTAGACGCTTCTATTTTAGGGTTATTCTCTAAGAATTTATCAATGAGCTTAAATTTCTCTGCCACAGTGTCACTCTGATAATGCGCAGGCGTAGGGTCATCAGCCGGTGGTGGGGGCGACCAAATAGGCATCTCAGGCTTAAGGGTAGGCTGCTCCGTCTTAGGTACGAATAGGTCTGTCAGCTCCTGATGATTGATAAGCTCATTAGGGATAATCTTTTCCTCAAAGATTGGGTCGGGTAGGGTAGGACGAAAATTACGCGGACTATTATCTATATAGCTCACTTTTTGGTGGCGCATTGTCTTCTACCGCCTCTTTGCGCTCGTGCGCTTTACTAATACGCTCAAAATCAGACCTAATCGTTGAGAAATCAGGAATAATATCTTTTGAATTGATAAAGTTAAACAGCACTGTGCGGTCAGTCACGTGTACGGCTGCCAGTTTCAGAGCCTTGCTATAGCGATAGTTACCCTCAGAGTGCAGCAGTTTGAGTTGCAATACCCTTGCCGCCTGAAAATAAGGAAACTCCTTCACTATCTCGTCTAATTCGCGCGCTTGTGCACTGCTGATAGTGTAGGGCTGCCTAATAATCTCTATGAACTCCTTTACTGTCAATTTGTCAATTTGTCAATTTGCTAATTTGCTAATTTGCTAATTTGCTAATTTGTCAATCTTTCTCATTGGCAAATCGACAAATCGGCAAATCAGCAAATCTACCAATCTGCTAATGATGCGTTAAAAAAATATCTTGAGTGATGCGTTCGAATATCTGCGGTATAGCCTGTCCTTTCACCGAGTTAAACTGAGCGGCAGCCGGATAATCATAGTAGAAAGAAAAAAACGTTTTTTTCAAAAATCTTTTTCTCTTCAGTATGATTGGTAAAGCGCACATTTACACCTATAGTCACGCGGTTTTTGGGCAGCGGTTTGTCCCGCAGTAGCCGTCATCGGGGTGATGCTAAATTCCACTATTTCGCCCTCATATACTAAGTCGCCATTGCGGTCGGTAAGGCTTAGGTTTGTTTGGTTATTGATAAGGTCTTGCAGGGCGAGGGTAAAGTCGCGGTCAAGACCAGGTTCTACTAGCGGAGCATCATTTCGGAAGAAATTAACCTGAAAAGTCTTAGCACTTCCGGTGCTTCCTCCGGTGAAATTGTAGATACCACAGCCAGTAAACCCTAAGGCTAAAAGTATATATATAAGGTATTTCATTTCAGTAGAAAAAGATAATTTAGCGCGCAAAGATAATAAAAAAAGGCAAATGACAAAAAGACAAATGATAAATAGCCTAAAAAAACTGCAAGGTAACTTAGTATCCTTGCAGTTTTTTTCAATTCTTTTTGAATCCTAATTAACGACTAATTATGCGCAATTCCTTGCAAAAAGTCCTTAGGGTGTCCTATTCTGTTAAATAGGGCTTTAGCAGCAATAGCTTTTTTTCAGTTAAATATCCTTCGTTATTATAAGGCTCTGCGCTATCTTTAAATTTAATTTTTGAGGCGTCTATTTAGCCACATACTAATTGACTTTGGGAAACAGGAGAACGTTCTACAATTCTTTTTCATTAATTTGTTAAAGATAGTATCTTTATTTTTGTGAACGATTAATTCTAAAACTGTATTCCGCTAAATATCGGTCTATGTTAAATTCTGATACCCAAGAATATATACCTCGTATCCAAGACTTTACTTGCTGTAATACTACAAAAATAGAATTGACTATTCAATACATTTTTTTATAAATTTGTTTGTTCAGAGTTGATAAGTTCTTTTTATTCTATTAGGTAAAAGAATCCCTTCTTTTTTTCTTCAATCAGCTCTAACTCTTCTATAATAGATTTAAAAAGAAAAATAATATTTGATTAAGTTTTGTTATATCTCCAAATATTTCAATATACACACTATTTTTCTGTAATAAATTTAACTTCAAAAATCTATCCAATTCTCATCAGAATTTCGTCCAAAAGGCTTACTTTCAATTAGATAATCTGCATAGTTACTCATATCTACAGACAAATTCCAACCTGGATTATCTAACATATATATTCTCACTCCCTGTTCATGTTCCCAATCGCCATCAACTTGAGACATAGCCCATTCTTGTAACCATTTTGTAATGTGATAATTCCTATTTTTTTACTTATCATAACTATTTTTTTCTTTCTAAATCGTTCATTATTTGGAAATTCCTCTTCTGTTGGTTTTCTAACTTCTCCATTCTTATGATTGATATGAGGAGTCGGAATTGGAACTCCATCCTTATTCCTATGGGTAGCACCCGGTGTTTCATCTCCTTTTTCCTCCATCAAAAACGTTTCACAGGGTTAAAAAAACGTCTGTTCTTTCTATTTAAAGAATTTTTTTCACATCGGAATTTGCTATACTGTGAGCTAATGAATAGGCACTTACTCCATAATTATTTTTTTAAATGAGCATCGGCACCTTTATTTAGTAATATATTAATCATTTCACTATAAGTATCAATATCGCGTTTGTAATAAAAAAACTAAAGAAGATAAGATTGTATTACCATTAATATCTTGTGCGTTTATATCAGCTCCTTTTTTTCTATGAGATAGTCAAAAGCCTCTATATTTTTTTAGTAATAACAGCAAAATGCATAGGAGAATATCCATATTGTTTGTCCTTTTGTTTTTTTGATTAATATCAATACCTCTATTTATTAAAGCATTTAATATCTTTTTGTGGAAATTTTTTTGCTTCCTTAGTTTTAAGATAATAATGTAATATATTGTTTCCAAACTTATCATAATCATCAATATTATAAGTCTCTAAACAATTTTTTTAAATTTTTTTCCCAATCTCCTTCTAAAAGGACTTTTTTTAATTCATCTATTGTCATAACTACATTTTTTTAATGTTCATACCCTCTATATTTCCCTCCATCAGAAGAACTTTCCCTCTTATCAATTAAGCTTAGAAAAAAACAACTAATACATTGAATTTCTAATAGGAATGACACAAGATATTTGTATTCAAATCACCTAATTTTTTTAGAAATCCACACTCGCTCTGCCTGATGTTTTGTTAATCCAATAAAAAGACTTGCTAATTTTTATAGCTTCTTCCTTTTTTTAAATTTATATTTAGAAAGTGCAAACCATTGGTCTCCATTGATTAAGGATAGTTTTTATATGAAAAAAAGATCTTTGTCTGTACAATCCTTTTTTTAATTCTTTTTTTAATTCTTTGATTTTTAGCAGCAGGTAATATAGTAACCAAAAACATAATCTGTTGTATCATAAACAAATTTCATAATAGCTCTATTTCCTTTTTTTGCTGATTAGAAAAATTAGGATTATTTTTTTCTTTTTTTCATCTGCTAACACTTCCCAACTCTCACCTAACTCTTCTGTTGTACAACATATCCATTTCTTTTCCATTGTAATATTTTTTTAAAGTATTATTCATAGTATAGATGAACATTATTTTTTTAAAACTTGTGCCTGTGCTTTCACTCCAAGCATTGAAATGAGGAGTTCTATCAAATTTATGTCCAATTTCATGATCATGATATCCACTAATAGGTTCCCCATTAGTATCTTTAGTTTTATTATGCTTTCCTATGGTCCTATTAGAATTATTCTCTTTATAGGTGTTATTTATATCATGAAGTGATTTAAACTTTTTAAAAAAATTTGAGTAATCCAAATATTTTATGTAATATTGTGTTGAAAAATCAAAAATATAACACATATATGGATTACTCGTTTGCAAAGATAGACAAAAAAATGATTTCACGACCAAATTTTTTACCTTACATCCCTAAGTGGTTTAGATTTTCTGTTTTTTTCTATTGCATTTTATAATTTGACAACTCAACTTCTATATTTCTGAAAGAATTATTATCCTATTTTTTTCTCAGTTTTTTTAATCTCTTTTTGTAGAGAAGAAATATCATAATCCCATCTATTTTCAATAATATATCTGATTAAAGCGTTTATTTTTCTGTTCAATTTCTAATTTTTAAGTCATATATACTAATTAAAAAAATTCGTTTTTTTAACCTTTTGTTATCCTCGTAAAAAGGACTTCTAACTGATCTTCAGAATATTTTTGTAGCTATGAAATTATATGATCCATCCATAAAGGTAAAAATCTTCAACAAAAAGAAATGCCTTCATAGAGATTTATAATTGCATCACTCCAAAATTCTAATAAATAGGCAACAAAAATCATTCCAATATAGGCTAGGAAATGTAAAAGTCCCGATAGAAATTGAAATTTGACCTGTTATAACTTCATTAGAAAATCTTAATAAATTTTTCATCGAAAGTACAATTAATTTTTATATTTTTCAAGATTCATTTTTTTATTATATTTGTTTTTTATGACCTTTTTGGATATGCAGTTTCTATAGTCTTTTTATCCGAATTATACCACATTTCGATTATAGTACCATCTTTTGACAGTCCTCTTAATTTATGTTTTTGTATGAAATTCTTACTTTTTTTCTTGTCAGGGCGTCTTACCTCTTTGAGCATTCCAAAGGCATCCCACTTATACTGCCAACGTAGTTATATTTGTAACCTTATTCTTTTTGAATTGGTAGCACAAAGATACGAATAATTTATCAATTAGCAAATTTGCCTATTAGCAGAAAAATTTTTTTCTCTTTATATTTACCCTTTACATTCGATATAGGAACAATATAGGAAGAGCGAACAATAAGCGAACAATAAGCGAACGATAAGCGAACGATAAGCGAAGGATAAGCGAACGATAAGCGAAGGATAAGCGAATAAATATAGAAGTGTAAACAACCAATAAACCTTTCGTTAGAAAAAAATCTTGTAAAAACTTTTTTTATATTCAAAAAAAGTTTCTATCTTTTGTCGAAAAAGTTATCAATTTAATCAACGTATGAATTTACACGAATATCAAGGAAAGGAAATCCTATCGAGTTTCGGAGTACGTGTGCAGCGTGGTATCGTAGCACAAACTCCCGCTGAAGCAGTGGCAGCGGCTAAAGAATTAACTGAGACGACCGGTACCAAATGGTATGTGGTAAAAGCACAAATACACGCCGGCGGACGCGGTAAAGGCGGCGGTGTAAAGTTGGCTAAAGGATTGCAAGAGGTTGAACCGCTTGCTTCACAAATCATTGGTATGCACCTTATTACCCCTCAAACCCCTCCTACGGGCAAAGAAGTGCATCAGGTTCTTATAGCCGAAGACGTGTATTATCCTGGCGAAAGCGAGCCGGCAGAGTTCTATATGTCGGTATTGCTAAACCGCGCCAAAGGTAAGAATATGATAATGTATTCTACTGAAGGAGGTATGGATATCGAAACGGTAGCTGCCCAAACGCCTCACCTTATTTTTCACCGAAGAGATAGACCCTGCAGTAGGCTTACAGCCCTTCCAAGCGCGCCAAATAGCCTTTAATTTAGGGACTTAGTGGCGAGGCGCAAAAAGATATGGTGAAGTTTGTTACAGCGCTCTACAATGCCTATGTATCTTCTGATGCCAATTTGTTCGAGATTAACCCAGTGTTAAAAACTTCAGACAATAAGATATTAGCGGTAGATGCCAAAGTAGTACTCGATGACAATGCGCTTTTCCGTCACCCTGAGTATGCGGCTTATCGCGATATACGCGAAGAAAACCCTGTAGAGGTAGAAGCTAAAGCCGTAGGGCTCAATTATGTAGCCCTCGATGGCAACGTAGGCTGTATGGTAAACGGGGCAGGCTTAGCAATGGCTACTATGGATTTGATTAAGCAGGCAGGGGGTTCACCGGCTAACTTCCTCGACGTAGGGGGTACCGCCGATGCCAAACGTGTAGAGGCTGCTTTCCGCATAATTCTCAAAGACCCTAATGTAAAGGCAATTCTCATCAATATTTTCGGTGGTATTGTGCGCTGCGACCGAGTAGCACAAGGGGTAGTCGATGCTTATCAAAATATGGGCGATGCTATCAAAGTGCCTATTATCGTCCGTTTGCAAGGCACTAATGCCGAGCTTGCCAAAGAGATATTAGACAATTCAGGCTTAGCCGTTCATTCAGCTATTTTTATTCCAAGAAGCAGCCGATAAAGTAAAGGCAGTCGTTAGTCAATAATTAATACACAATAAATTTTTAGTCGTTAGTGGTTAGTATCAAAGAGCATACTAATCACTAGCGACTCACTATTATTTGTTTACTTATAAGCTATAAAACAAAAAAACACTCAAAAAAATTAAATAAAAAAAGTAACTAAATTAAAATGATCAAAAAAATCTTTTCAGTATTAACAGCAGTAGTTTTTGTTGGTCAGTTGCCAAAAATTCTCCTGCCAAAAAAACAACCTGATCCCGAAAAAGGGGTATTAGCACCTCACGCTATGGTGGTGAGTGCTAAAGAAGAAGCCTCGCAGATAGGGCTTGCTATTCTCAAAAAAGGTGGTAATGCCTTCGATGCTATGATAGCTACCGAATTGGCTTTAGCAGTAGCCTACCCCAATGCCGGTAATATAGGCGGCGGAGGCTTTATGGTATACCGCTTAGGCAGTGGCGAGCGAGGCGCTTTAGACTATCGCGAAAAAGCACCCTGCCAAAGCCCACCGCGATATGTATTTAGACAAAAACGGCAAGGTCATTGCCGATAAGAGTACGCTGGGCGCGCTGGCAGTAGGTGTACCGGGTACTATTGCTGGAATTTTCGAGGTGTACAAAAAGTTTGGGTCGCTACCTATTGGCGAACTTATACAGCCTGCTATCGATTTGGCTCGCAATGGGGTGCTTATCACCGAGTTGCAAGCCAATTCTTATATGAATAAGAATGTTGAACTTATCAAGCAGGCTAATAATTATGTTACTCCTTTTTGAAAATGGCTGGAAAGCAGGCGAACGCTTCAAGTACGAAGAACTTGCTCAGACCTTAGAGCGCATACGCGATAATGGTAGCTATGAGTTTTATAATGGCGAAACAGCCAAACGCATAGTGTCCTACGTGCAAGAACTCGGCGGTATCCTCTCTTTAGACGACCTGAAAAACTACCGAGCTCAATGGCGCAAGCCTATTACCTTCACCTATAAAGATTATACCATTAGTTCTATGCCATTGCCCTCAAGCGGAGGCATCTGTTTAGCGCAGATACTCAAGAGCGTCGAGCCTTATAATATAGGTCAGTACCCTCATAACGGCGAGCAGTATATCCAATTGTTGGTAGAAGCCGAACGCCGTGCTTATGCCGACAGAGCCTATTATATGGGCGATGCCGATTTCGTGAAAGTGCCTACCCAACAGCTGCTATCGCCCGATTATCTCAAAGAGCGTATGAGTAGTTTTTTTCTTGGGATAAAGCTAGTAAGTCGAGTGAGATAGCTCACGGCAAAATAGCGGGCTACGAAAGCGATGAGACTACCCATTACTCTATAGTCGATCGTTTTGGCAATGCTGTAGCTGTAACCACTACCCTTAATACTAACTACGGTAGTAAGGTATATGTAAAAGGTGGAGGCTTTTTCCTCAATAATCAGATGGACGATTTTAGCATCAAACCGGGCGAGCCTAATACCTACGGATTGGTAGGCTCTGAAAAGAATGCCATTGCCCCTAACAAACGTATGCTAAGCTCTATGAGTCCTACTATTATAGAGAAAGACGGCAAGCTGTTTATGGTGATAGGCACCCCAGGGGGCTCAACTATCATTACATCGGTGTTGCAGTGTTTCCTCAATGTGGCGGAGTATGGTATGACGATGCAACAATCGGTTAGCAAACCGCGCTTTCACCACCAATGGCTGCCCGATGATGTGATGTACGAACCCAAAGGCTTTGCTCCAGAGGTGATAGCCAATCTCAAAGCCAAAGGCTATAAGCCGCGCGAAGAAAACTTTGTAATCATTGGCAAGGTAGATGCTATCTTAGTACAACCCGATGGCACTTTTAGAGGGCGGTGCTGATCCTCGTGGTGATGATACAGCCGTAGGATACTAAATATTGAAAAGTAATAAACAACTAATAATCGAGGTAAAAACAGAAAAAAATACTATATTCTTGCGCTACCATAAATTTTTTTCTATATATTATTTTGGTAGGTAAAAAAATATTGTAGTTTTGCCGTCAAATAACAAATACTATATGAAATCGAACGTATTAGGCTATCCTCGTATCGGTGAGAAACGAGAACTTAAAAAAAGCCAATGAGTCTTTCTGGGCTGGTAAAATATCAGAAGAAGAGCTCTTAGCGGTGGCTGAAAATATCCGCGTACATAACTGGACATTGCAAAGAGAAGCAGGAGTAGAGCTTATCCCTCTAACGACTTTTTCTTTCTACGACCAAATGCTTGACTTTTCATTTACTGTAAACGCTATTCCTGAGCGTTTTGCCCCTATTCACAAGTTGAGAGATTTGGAGCGCTACTACGCCTTAGCTCGTGGTTATCAGAAAGATGGTATCGATATCACCGCTATGGAAATGACCAAGTGGTTCGATACTAACTACCATTATATAGTACCCGAATTTACTAAAAATCAAGAATTCCGCATATTAGTAAACAAACCTTTGCAAGAGTATAACTTGGCTAAAAAAAGCACGGTTTCGATACCAAGCCTGTTCTTATCGGTTTAGTTACTTACTTGTTGTTAGGTAAAGAAAAAGAACAAGGCTTTAACCGTTTAGATTTAGCTGACCGCCTATTGCCTGTATACCTACAGTTGGTAGAAAGTTTGGTAAATGCAGGAGCTAAAAACTATCCAAATCGATGAGCCTTACCTTGTGTTAGATCTCCCAGAAGGGGCAGCAGAGGTATACAAAAAAGTTTATGCTGAATTAAGAAGCAAGTTCCCTACTACCGAGTTTATCCTTACTACTTACTTCGGTGCGCTCGATAACAATACTGAGTTAGCAGTATCATTGCCTTTCAATGTTCTTCACATCGATTTAGTGCGTGCTGCAGCTCAACTCGACAAAGTGCTTAAAGCGCTTCCTGCCGATAAAAAAATTATCGCTTGGGGTAGTTGATGGGCGTAATATCTGGAAAAACAACTTCGAGCACTCATTAGCATTAATTGAAAAAAAGCTAAAGAAGCTATTGGGGCTGAGCGTCTGCTTATAGCTACTTCTTGCTCGTTATTGCATTCACCTTGCAACCTCGAGCTTGAAAACAACGAAAAGGTACTTACCCCTGAAATCAAACAGTGGTTAGCCTTTGCTAAACAAAAAGTAAAAAGAGGTTACCACTTTGCAAGCAATTGCTAACGGACAGCTAACTCCTGAGGTAAAAGCTATTTTTTGAAGAGAACAAAAAAAGCAGCTGAAACCCGCAAAAACCTCTCCGCTTATCCACGATAATAAGGTAAAAGACCGCGTGCGCAACATTACCGATAAAGACGATGTGCGTCACAGTCCATTCAGTCAGCGTAAGGTAGCACAACACGAGGCGTTAAAATTGCCAGCGTTCCCTACTACTACTATTGGGTCATTCCCTCAAACAGACGAGGTGCGCAGCTGGCGTGCTCGCTTCAAAAAAGGCGAACTTACTCAAGCTGAATACGATAAGTTATTAGAAAAAGAAATTGAAGAGTCTATCCGTTTCCAAGAAGAAACCAATATCGATGTACTCGTACACGGAGAGTTTGAGCGTAACGATATGGTGGAATACTTTGGCGAATTGCTTAAAGGATATACCTTTACCAAATTCGGTTGGGTACAAAGCTACGGTTCACGTTGCGTAAAACCACCGATTATCTTTTGGTGATATTTCGCGCCCAGAGCCAATGACCGTACGTTGGAGCAAATACGCACAATCGCTTACTAAATTGCCAGTAAAAGGTATGCTTACAGGCCCTGTAACTATCTTGCAATGGTCATTTGTACGCGATGACCAACCTCGTTCAGAAACTTGTTTGCAAATAGCGTTAGCAATCCGCGACGAAGTGGTAGACCTCGAAAAAGCAGGTATTAAAGTTATTCAGATAGACGAGCCAGCTATCCGCGAGGGATTGCCATTGCGCAAGAGCGAGTGGAAAGCCTACTTCGATTGGGCTATCAAAGCGTTCCGTATTTCAGCTTCAGGCGTGAAAGACGAGACACAAATTCACACCCATATGTGCTATTCAGAGTTCAATGATATGATTGAAGCTATTGCCGATATGGATGCCGATGTAATTACTATAGAGTGTTCACGTTCACAAATGGAGCTTCTTGATGTATTTGGTGATTTCAAATATCCTAACGAAATAGGCCCAGGGGTGTACGACATTCACTCGCCACGTGTACCATCGCAACAAGAAATGACTGATTTGATGAAGAAAGCCATCAGCGTAGTGCCTAAAGAGCAGCTATGGGTAAATCCAGACTGCGGACTTAAAACGCGCCACTGGCCAGAAACCAAAGCAGCCCCTACACGCAATGGTAGACACAGCCAAAGAACTCCGTGAGTTATACAAATAATTAATGTGATTTTTGAATTACCCATTCCCCTTTGGAGTGGTACCCATTCCCCTTTGAGGTGTACCCATTCCCCCTTTGGAGGAGTACCCATTCCCCTTTGGAGGAGTACCCATTCCCCTTTGGAGTGGTACCCATTCCCCTTTGAGTGGTACCCATTCCCCTTTGGAGGGGGCAGGGGAGGTTCTCTTACAAGATATTAATTAATAAAAGCAATGTACCCTAAAAAGGTGCATTGCTTTTTTTGTTAAAAATCCTCTTTTTTTCTTTGTAGGGAAGATATTTTTTTATACATTTGTCCCGTGAATTAATAATATAATAAACAACATATATAGCGTTTCGCTTTACAGTTTCCTAATTTCTGAAATACGACCAATTTTTTTCAATGTTACAAGGAAAGTGAAAGTGGAAATGCCTGCGGTTACGTGGGCATTCCTTTTTGCTTTGTAACATAGCCTTTGGTCGGGCTTCAGAAATTGAGCAATAAGGAATGTTTCCACGTTTTTTTATTGCCTTACTATAGTGAAACCTACACCAAAAAGGCGGCAAACCGAAAAGCCTGAACAGAGTAGGTACAAATTTAATTTTTATTTAACAACGTAATGAACAACAAAAAAACAACAACGTAGTAAGGGCAACATTTCGCACCGCTACACAGGTAATCGCTATTTTTGGCAGTAATTTTAGTAACTTTTATCAGCTGTGGTAAAGGAGACAATGAAGGAAGCGTAAGCAACAAAGACTTAATTGGCACTTGGGTATTAGAAAAGTTCTACAATTGATGGAAAAAGATTCAAGAAAGTTTATATTTAAAGGAAAAAAATATCTGAATGGTTACCATCAATGAATAATTGCAATAAAAAAACAAAAAAATCATTTTTTTACAGAAAGTAAGATGATAATGTATGTTTATGTCAACAACTGTAAAGAAGAAATAGGCGAAACTTATTATAGCCTTTCAAATAATAGATTGAAACTCTTTTTAAATGAAAAAGAATTTCCCTTTCCTTTTTTTCGTAAAAAGTAATAGGTAATAAACTTTTTAATGTCTTTTAGTTTTGATGAAATCATTGACAAGAATGATCCTTTTGATAAAGAATTAATAGGAAAAAAACAGGTATTAATACCTTTATAAGACAGTAAAACTTTCACATCTCATTCTGTCGTCAATCTAAAAAAATATCTGTGCGAGACAAACTAGCAGATTGCTGCCTAACGCACAATAATATTACAAAAAAAGCAATGTACCCTAAAAAGGTACATTGCTTTTTTTGTTAGTATTTTGTGCAGTGGCGAATATTTTAGTATCTTTGCCGTCTAATACTGAAAAAAACCGAATGAACCTTTTTTTATCTATATAATTGCTTATCCTATTGTCTGGTTAGTGTCGCGTATGCCTTTTTAGGCTGCTCTACATTGTGTCAGATTTCTTTTTATCTTATCATATACAAGCTGTTGAAATTTAGAGTGAAAGTAGTGCGGAAAAAAACCTGCATACAGCCTTTCCTTTTTAAGTCAGAGGAAGAACTGAATACTATCGAGCGGCGCTTTTATCATCACTTTTGCGATACTTTCTTAGAGATGGTAAAATCGTATGGTATGAGCGAGCAGGAGATGAAGAAACGTATGGTATTTAAGAATATAGAAGTGTTGAAGAAATACGAGAACCAGGAGCGAAATATCATCATAATGTGCAGTCATTATGCTAGTTATGAGTGGTTACTGTCATTGGCGTACTACCTGCAACACAAGTCGTACGCACTATATACACCGCTTAGTAACCCCTATTTCGATCGTCTTATTCAGAAGATACGTATGAAGCACCACAGCTACCTATTGCCACGCTACACAGCTCACCGCGAAATGAAAAAACACAAGGACGAACGCGGAGTGTATTGCTATGGTTTTGCTGCCGACCAAATACCCAATAACAAGAAGAACTATCGCCGTCCATTTTTTTAGGACTCAATGTACCCGTATTTACAGGGGCAGAACGTTTGGGCAAGGCTCTCAATACTGTGATTGTTTTTGCTAAGATTGAAAAGCTAAAGCGTGGTTACTACCAAACTACCTTCGAATTATTAGCCGAAAACCCTAATGATTATGTAGATTTTCAGATTACTGATGCTTTCTTCGAGCACGTAACCCGACAGATATACGATAAACCAGAGTACTACCTCTGGACTCACAACCGATTCAAAAAGAATGCGGTAAGGATTTGCTAATTATTAAACAAATAAATGATGCAAAAAAACATATATTTTTAGCCATAGAATCCTCTTGCGACGATACCTCTGCAGCGGTGCTTTGCAATGACAAAGTACTCTCTAATGAGGTTGCTAATCAAGAGGTGCATAAGCAATACGGTGGGGTAGTACCCGAACTGGCTTCGCGCGCCCACTTACAGAATATCGTGCCCGTAGTAGCCCAAGCCCTCAAAAAAGCAGGGGTAAGCAAGGAAGAGCTGTCTGCTATAGCTTTCACACGGGGGCCAGGCTTAATGGGGTCGTTGCTTGTGGGTACTTCTTTTGCCAAGTCATTGTCTATGGGCTTGCACATTCCGCTTATAGAGGTAAATCATATGCAAGCACATATTTTGGCACATTTTATAGATGAAGGGCAAGCCAAACCGCAATTTCCGTTTTTAGCAATGACCATCAGTGGCGGACATACACAGATTGTAAAGGTGAACAGCTTTTTTGATATGGAAGTATTAGGCGAAACGCTTGATGATGCTGTAGGCGAAGCATTTGATAAAACCGCTAAAATATTAGGACTTCCTTACCCAGGAGGCCCTCTTATTGATAAATACGCCCAAGAGGGTAACCCTAAAAGCCTTTCAGTTTTCACAACCTAATATTGCAGCTCTCAATTTTAGCTTCTCCGGACTTAAAACGGGTATCCTTTATTTTATACAGAAACACACGGCTGATAATCCTAACTTTATAACGGAGCATTTAGCAGATATTTGCGCTTCAGTACAACATACTATTGTAGAAATACTGATGAAGAAGCTTAAAAAAGCAGTACAGCAAACTGGTATTCGGCAGGTAGCAATTGGTGGAGGGGTATCGGCTAATAGTGGCATTCGTATGGCACTACAAAGTATGGGTGAAAAGCACGGTTGGAAAACTTTTGTACCTAAATTTCAGTATTGTACTGATAATGCTGCTATGATAGGCATCATAGGTTACTATAAGTTTTTACAAAGCGACTTTACCCAACAAGGGATTACTGCCCAACCTCGTTTGCCTATTAGTAAATTGATAAGTTGATGCATCAAAAAAAGCTCATATCTTTATAAGAATAATCTTATAAAAAAATATGAGCTAAAAAAAGTAACAAATAAAAAAAATAACTTTCTAATGGTCTTTCACTATCACTATGCGGGCTTTAGAACCTGTGGCTAAGTCCCAACGATTTCTCTCAATCACCTTTCCTTTATCGTCTAAAAACCTGAAACTCTGCCGTATTAGGGCCTGATTCTCCTTGGTTTAAAGCTAAGAACTCTATACTGTTAAAAACCGGGTTTTAGTGTAATCCGGAAGCCAGTAAACTCTCCTACTAAGAAAATGTCGCGCACTTCTTCTACTCCATTTACAAAAATACTAACCCTATCACCATCGATAGCTGCAAAATCGCGACAATATACATTCACAAAAATCTCCATTATTAGTAAAATCTCCAAAAAAACTGGTCACCTTTTACTGCCTTGTAATCTTCTTTTTGGTTGCCAAAGTTATTAGTCCTTGGGTTAAGCTCAATCTTGCGGTGTACTAAGTTGCTTTTTACCTGTAAAGTCAATGCTTTTTTTCTGACGGATTAGCAAAAAGCTGGCTGGTAAGGTGGTAACTTAGCTCCTATAGAGAAAGGTTGTGTATTGCTCTTAGTAGGGGCAGGCAACTCGGGGGCTTTTTTTCTAAAGGCACTACCACTGGCACTTGCCGCTTCTGTGTCTCTAAAGGCTGCGCTTTCATTGCCCAAGCACCTATTAACAAAAAAATATAGAGAGTAATAATGTCTTCATCTTTTTCTAACTTTGCTAATTATTTTATAGCTATAATTGTGCCAAAATGTTGTTGTATACAGATTATTTTGTATCTTTGCCCTAATAATATATTATTTTATTTATGAAAAACATTACATTATTTGTAGCTTTGTCGTCATTCTTCTTTGCGACAGCTCAAGACGACCTGATTAAATCGGTGGCTGGTAACCATTCTAACAATGCCGGTTTTAAATTCACAACTGTTATCAATCTCGAACGTACTGACGTGAAAGACCAAGGGAGTAGCGGTACTTGCTGGAGTTATGCAGGGGCTTCTTTCTTAGAAAGCGAAATGAGCCGTATGGGCAAAAAGCCTATTGACCTTGCTGAAATCTACACTGCGCGCAATTGCTATATCGAGAAGGCAAAACAGTATGTGCGTATGCACGGCTACCTTGATTATGGACAAGGAGGTGAGTTGCACGATGTTATCAATATGTATGCTAAATATGGTGCTGTACCTCAGTACGTATATACAGGCTTACAGTATGGTAGCACACGCAATGATTTCGGTGAATTGCACGCTATCCTCAAAGGATTCTTAGAAGGAATGGTGAAAGGCAATCAAGGTAAAAAAAGCGCTTACTCCTAACTGGGTAGCTGCTTTTACAGCTACTATCGACTCTTATTTGGGTGCTGTGCCTGAAAGTTTTATGTATGATGGGAAGAAGTATACCCCTCAGAGTTTTTGCTAAAGAGCGTGTAGGTATCAATCCTGATGATTATATCGAAATGGTATCGTATAATGACCAACCGCTTTATAAGAATACTTTTATGGCTGTGCCTGATAACTGGAGCTATGACCACGCTTACAACGTAGCGATGACCGACCTTACTAAAACTATCGATAATGCCCTAAAAAAAGGCTATACTGTAGCTTGGGCAGCCGATGTAAGTGAGCGTTATTTTAGCTGGAAAAAAACGGAGTAGCTTTTTGTGCCTGAAAAAGAAGTAACTGAAATGTCTTACGAAGAAGCACGCGACCTTTTCAATATTCCTCCTACTGCTGAAAGACGTATCACCCCTGAAATGCGTCAAAGAGATTTTGATAACTATCAAACAACTGATGACCACGCTATGCACATAGTAGGACTTGCTAAAGACCAAAACGGACGTGAATACTATATGGTGAAAAAAACTCTTGGGGTGTACGCAATGACTATCAAGGTTATCTATATGTAAGCAAAGCGTTTGTAGAATTTAAAAACTACAGCTATTATGCTTCACAAAGGAGGCGTACCTGCTGAAATCATTAAAAAAACTGGAGTAAATAATTTGCCAATTAGTCGATTTGTCAATTAGCAAATTAGTTAATATAAAAAAATAGGCTGTTTCTTGTGAAACAGCCTATTTTTATTTTATTATTAATCACTAATCGACAAATTAACAAATCTGCTAATCATTAGTTTTTGATTTGCTGATTTTTTTCAGCATCTGCTTTCATCTTTTCGTTAGGAACGATTACTACATTTACACGGCGGTTTTTTTAGCACGACCTTCAGGAGTACCATTATCGGCTACTGGGTTTTGCTCACCAAACCATTTGGTAGTAAATCTGCTTGCTGCCAATCCGTTAGAAGTGAAGTAGTTAGTTACTGATTGAGCACGGCGTTTTGATAAGCCCATATTATACTCATCTTTACCAACGCTATCAGTATAACCCGCTACTACTACATTAGTTTCAGGATATTCTTTAAGTACTGCAATTAGTTTATTAAGCGTCTCTTTTCGATTTTTTTCGTTGATGTTATGCTTAGCTGTTTCAAAGTATACACCACTGTTTTTCGTCAAAAGTAACTACGATACCATCATCAACACGTTTTACTTCAGCTCCTGGGATTTCTTCTTCTATCTTCTTAGCTTGTTTATCCATTTGGTTGCCGATTACTGCACCAGCAGCTCCCCCTACTACAGTACCAAGTACTGCCCCAAGTTCGCTATTCTGACCGTTACCTACGTTGTTGCCCTAAGATAGCCCCCTAATAGAGCCCCACCGGCAGCTCCTATCACAGCTCCGCGTTGTGTTTTTGTTAGAGTTGTTATAAGCGTCGCAGCTTACTAATAAAATAGCTGCTGACAATGTTAAAACTGCAATTTTCTTCATTATTTACTTAATTATTCAAAGGTTATTTTTACAAAAATTCATTGAGATTACGAAAGGTTTTCCGTCTACTCTTAGGGTTTGCTCCCATACCATTGAGTCGTCTGATAGGTTAGCTAAGTGCAAACGTATACCTTGATTGCTCTCTGATACATATTTTTTTCATTAGTAGGCTTCAAAAAGGAAGTCGTAATACCCAGTTGATTTATCGATTTCTTGTACGATAAAGATAAAATTTCTTTGCCCTGTAGAGCAATCTGACGCATTGATAGTGTAATGCCCACGATTGTTATTAGGCACAAACTTCCAAGTACTACCTTCAAAACACTCTTTTGAAGTATCGTTTAGCAAGGTAACATTAAATTTACCTGACTGACTGTAGGTGATTGATTGTAGTGTCCATTCACCTTTGATTGCCTTGTTAGCAATGTTAGTTTCTTTTTGGCTTTGAAGTCATAGTGCCTGAATTGCTGGTTTTGCAGGCTACTAAACTAATTGCCATTACAAATAGAAGTGCAATTTTTTTCTCATAGTAATTCTAATTTAATTCGGGGCAAAAAAATAGCCCTTTTTATTAGAACTACCATAACAATTAACTAAACATTAACATTCAACAACTAAGTTGTCATAAGCTAACCAGACTCCTTCTGGTAGCCGTGCTTGCACCTCTTTGTGAAAGCCAAAAGTCTGACTGATATGGGTTAAATAGGTGCGTTTGGGCTTTAGTATATTGATAATTTCTAAGGCTTCTGTCAGGTTGAGATGGGTAGGGTGAGCGAGGTCGCGGAGGCAGTTAAGCACTAATACCTCTAAGCCGTGTAGTCGGTTTAGCTCTTCTGAAGTGATGTATTTAGCATCGGTAATGTAGCCCAATTTTTCGATACGATAGCCCAATATGGGTAGCTGTCCGTGCATTACCTTTATGGGTTGTACCTCTTTGCCGTATAGCTCAAAAGGCTGTCCGTCTATAAGGTGCGCTAATACCGAGGGAGCCCCCTCATAGCGGTTTTCGGTAGCAAAAATGTATGTGAACCTCGTGCGGAGTTCCTCAATAACACGAGGGAGCCCATAGATAGGCATATCGCCTTGCATTTTTACAAACGGACGTATGTCGTCTAAGCCGGCAGTATGGTCGGCGTGCTCGTGAGTGAATAGGATAGCTTCTAAGTGCTGTACGTTGTGCTGTAGCATCTGCTGGCGGAAGTCGGGCGAGCAGTCTATATTGATATTGGTGTTGCCCCAAGATATAAGAGCTGAAGTGCGCAAACGTTTATCTTTTTGGGTCTGTACTTTTTGCCTACGGGGTGGTCGCTGCCTATTACAGGTACGCCTTGTGAGGTGCCTGTACCGAGAAAAAGTTATTTTCATAGTAATATAATACAATAGGTAATAGGTAACAGATAAGAAATGCTTCGTTACCTGCTACCTATTAGCTGTTACCTTTTTTTAAAAAGGTTTATTTTTTTATGACGTGGTTCAGATGATACAGTTAGTTTCTTACGTCCTTTAGCACGGCGGCGCGCCAAAAACTTTTTCTACCGTTGGCAGTTGCCATACGCTCTCTGAATCCGTGCTTATTTCTTCTTTTTTTCTCTTAGAGGGTTGAAATGTTCTTTTTCATTGCTTGTAAATCTTTTAAAAATCTTATTAAAATGACTAATCTTTCTCTATTTATCAATAGCGGTTGCAAAAAGTACGTATTTTTTGGAATAACAAGTATTTTTGTATTTTTTTCTCAAAAAAATGTCATTTGTTATTTATCATTTGCTATTTTTTTCTTGTGTAGTACTCTGTATTCTTCATAGCATTGACTGATAGCCTCTAATACTTGCAAGTCGTTGGCTGTCATTATAAAAATCATTAGAATAATTGCAAGAGCGTATGATTTCTTCTAATTCGCTGCGGTCTACTTGCAATAGTTCTAACAGCGTTTCGCGGTCGTAACGAGTAGAAAGGGCATCGCTTAGCTTATTGTCTTTCTTTATATCGCGTAGTTTCCGCAGTTCTTTGCCCTTTTTGCTAAAAAGACCTATACAGCAGGTCGGCAGGGTTCATAACACTGCTTAACACTCGCCCCTACAGCACTTGCGCTTGCTCTGCTTTCGTAGCCTATCTCTAAACCTGAGATACTATAACGCGTATTGCTATTGCTGTTTACGGGTGCATTTTTTTGGCGTCAATATCTAAATAACCTGTTAATTTATAGGGGGTAACGACTACTTCTTCGAGGGCATAGGCTAATTCGGTCATTCCGATTTTTTTAGTCCTTGAAACTTAATCATATCATTAGTTACCCTTATCTTAGTAGATTTATAGCCTAAAAAAAGAAATGTACAAGGTGTCATTGGCGGCTGCACTTATGGTGAAATCGCCTTTGTGATCGGAGGTGGTACCTTTTACTTTGTTGAGGTTTAGAATATGTACGTTGGGCATCGGTTTTTCGGTTTGTACACTGTATATATGCCCGTGCAGCTCAGTTTCTTGTGCGATAGTGTAGCTGCTGAACAGTAGTACGCAAAACCATAATAACTTCTTCATCATCACATTTCTTTTTTTAAGGTAAAAAGAGGGTGTCCGAACTTTTTTTCAGCTCGGACATCCTTCTTTGAGTTAAAAAGACTATTTACTAACCTAATAGATTAGTTCTTTACGTTGAAAGCTTTTTCTTTTTGGATAGTATGCTACAGAGCCTAATTGTTCTTCGATACGAAGCAATTGGTTGTATTTTGCCATACGGTCAGAGCGAGAAGCTGAACCGGTTTTGATTTGTCCGGTGTTAAGCGCTACTGCAAGGTCAGCGATAGTATTGTCTTCAGTTTCTCCTGAACGGTGAGACATCACAGCGGTGTAACCAGCACGATTAGCCATTTCAACAGCTGCGATTGTTTCAGAAAGTGTACCGATTTGGTTTACTTTTGATAAGGATAGAGTTAGCGATACCTTTAGCGATACCTCTTTCAAGGATAGATACGTTGGTAACGAATAAGTCGTCACCTACTAATTGTACGCGGCCTCCAATTTTTTTCGGTAAGCAATTTCCAGCCGTCCCAGTCGTTTTGATCCATACCGTCTTCGATAGAGATGATAGGATATTTAGCTACTAATTCAGCTAAGTATTCAGCTTGTTCAGCAGAAGTACGTACTTTACCTTTAGCGCCTTCGAAGATAGTATAATCGTATTTACCATCTTTGTAGAACTCAGAAGAAGCACAGTCTAAGGCAATCTTAATGTCTTCGCCCCATTTGTAACCAGCTTTGTTTACCGCTTCTTTGATAGAGTCGAGGGCATCTTCGATGTCTTTGAATGCAGGAGCGAAACCACCTTCGTCGCCTACAGCAGTACCTAAACCTTTGTCGTGTAATACTTTTTTTAAGGTTGTGGAATACTTCAGCCCCCATTTGGATAGCTTGTGAAAAGTCTTTAGCATTCACAGGCATAATCATAAATTCTTGGAAAGCGATAGGAGCGTCAGAGTGAGCACCAGCGTTGATGATGTTCATCATAGGAACAGGCAAAGTGTGAGCACTAACCCCTCCTACGTAGCGGTATAGAGGTAAGCCAAGCTCTTCGGCAGCAGCTCTTGCAACTGCTAATGAAACGCCAAGGATAGCGTTAGCCCCTAATTTAGATTTGTTAGGAGTGCCATCGAGGGCAATCATAGCTTGGTCGATAAGGTTTTGTTCGAATACGTCGATACCTACTATCTCTTCAGCGATGATTTCATTAACATTAGCAACGGCTTTTTAAAACGCCTTTACCCATATAATCTTTACCACCGTCGCGTAATTCAACGGCTTCATATTCACCTGTTGAGGCTCCTGAAGGCACAGCTGCTCTACCAAGAAAACCGTTTTCGGTCAATACATCTACTTCTACAGTCGGATTTCCTCTTGAATCCAAGATTTGGCGTGCGTGCACGCTTACAATTCTACTCATATTTTTTTATTTTATTTAATTAATTTACGTTTTAGTCGTTAGTTATTAGTCGTTAGAATGTGTCGCTATTTAGTGACTAGACTTCCTTCCTATACACATACTCAGCTGCAAAATTATCTAATTAAAGCTTTGTCTTGCCCAAAAGAATGGGGGTTCGATGCCCTAAAGCACGGAGGTAAGTATAACCTTGTCCGCGGTGGTGACTCTCGTTTTTCAATGAAGTATAATATCCATTGGGCAAAGCTAAAAGTCATTTGATAAATGGTAAGCGGTTGGGTATAATCGCCTACTTTTGTCCATTCGCGGTCGAGAATTTCAGTGGCTCTGTCCCACAAAGCTAAGACTTCTGCTTTGGTAGTAGGGGATTGTCCTTCAGTGTAAAAAGGAGTATGTTTTTTTCGTGGAGTGCTTCTGTGAAAATATAGTTAGTAATCATCAAAAAAACTCTTCTACCATTGCTGAAAAAGGGGCGCAAGTTGGCTATATTGAACTCAAAGAGGTCTTTCTCGGGGAAAGCTTCTATTACGTTGCGGGTGAGGGCTCGTACATCTTTTAAGTTTGTGAGCAGTGCTTCGGGGGTAAGTATTTCTTTCATTATATTATTTAGTCGTTAGTCTTTAGTCGTTAGAATGTTAGTTGTTAGTGTTATTGTCGCTTTCTAATGACTAAGAATCTTTACAAATTGGTCGAACAGATAGGTGGCATCATTAGGACCTGGAGCGGCTTCGGGGTGGTACTGCACACTGAAGCATTTTTTTGCCTTTGATGCGTAAGCCCATTACGGTATCGTCGTTTAGGGTGAGTGTGGGTGATTTCTATATTAGGGTTTGCTTCGGCTTCTGCTCTGCTGACCGCGAAACCGTGGTTTTTGTGAGGTAATCTCGTCTTTGCCTGTTAATAGGTTTTTAACAGGGTGGTTGATGCCGCGGTGCCCGTTGTGCATTTTGTAGGTAGGAATACCGTTTGCCAAAGCGATGATTTGGTGCCCCTAAGCAGATGCCAAAGATAGGTAAATCTTCTGCTATCATCTGTTTTACTTGAGCGATAACTTCTGTTAGCGGCTCGGGGTCGCCAGGGCCGTTAGAGAGGAAATAGCCATCGGGATTCCACGCTTTGAGTTCTGCTAAAGGCGTGTTGTACGGGAATACCTTTACATATATATCGCGGCTGGCTAAGTGGCGCAAAATGTTGCGCTTAATACCAAAGTCTAACGCTGCCACTTTGTATTTGGCTTCAGGATTGCCAAAAAAATAAGGTTTAGCAGTAGACACTTTTTGATGCCAATTCTAAACCTTTCATATTAGGAATTTCGTTCAAACGTGCCTTGAGCACCTCTAAGTCGTCAGTTTCAGTCGAAATAACAGCATTCATAGAACCATTGTCGCGTATGTAGCTTACTAAAGCACGCGTATCGACTTCGCAAATGGCTACCAAATGGTGGTCGTCTAAAAAGCTCTGAAGCCCCTGCTGTGCTTTTGGGGGCGAGAATAGTCGTAACTAAAAATTTCTACATACTAAGCCAGCGATTTTTGAGTCCGTTAGACTCATAGTCGTCTTCAGTGATGCCGTAGTTGCCTATATGCGCATTAGCCGTCACCATTATCTGTCCGAAGTAAGAAGGGTCAGTAAAAAAATTTCCTGATAACCAGTCATACCGGTATTAAAGCAAACCTCGCCAAAAGCAGTGCCTTCATAGCCTACGCTTTTTGCCATAGAAGGCAGTACCATCAGCCAATAGCAACACCGCTTTTTTTCTTTTTTGTTGATATTTCATTGTGCTACGTCGTTATTTCTGAGCGCAAAAAAATACAAAAATAAATATCAATTAGCAATTATTAAGAGGAATATTTTTTTGTTTTGAGGTAACATCCTTCCCCCTTTGCATACTCCGCTGCGCCAGCTCGCGGACTTCCTTCAAAGGGGAGATGTGATGGTCAGCATACACGAGTAGCATAGTAGTATAATATACCTTATATTTGAACTCTTATTAGTTATTTATACTTCGATATTTATTCGCTTATCCTTCGCTAATCGTTCGCTCTTCCTGTATTGTTCCTATATCGAATGTAAAGGGTAAGAAGAAAGAGAAAAAATTTCTGTCTTGGCTATTTAAAAAGAAATGGCTATCTTTGCCACAAAACTTATTATTCTTTTTGCAGTGTAGCAAGCTACGACTCGATTGTGATGAAATACTTTTTACTATTCTTTTTAGCGTTATTATCTACTGGCTGTCAGCTTTTTCAAGGGCAACAGCAAGCAGGGGAGAATGTGGCTACTGAAGCAAAACAAGAGGAAGTGTTTGTGCCGGTAGAGAAGGAACTGTATGTGATTAAAGAAGGCACTATAAGAGATGAAGACTTTAAGATAAAGGGAGAAGTCTATTCATTTTCTTTTGGCGAAAAGATAAAAATAGTAGCAGAGGGAAAGGAATTTTATAGAACAGAAAGAGGAGACTATATAGAGAAAAATAATGTGGGAAATTGGGAGACTTTGAAAGCTCTAATCACTGATGAAATGCTTACACGAAATATTGATATTAACGGGAAACCTAATGATAGTATTGCTAAATATTTAGCTATAACCCAAATTTCTTATGAAGAATATCAGGAAGCCTTGAAACATAAAGTAGATTTTTCTCATAGAAGATACTCTTTCAATTGTAAAAAAAGAATGGGAAACTTACCTTTCCTTGTCAGCATAAAAACAATTTACCTAAAAAGATCAACCTGATGATTTTTGAGAATCCTTTTTCTACAACTTATGCTTATGTAGGAATATGCCTGCTCTAAATCAATATTTAGTATTTGAAGATTCACAAGATTTTTTTACGCTTATATTTTTTTATAGACAAAACTACTGGTAAGCAAACAGAGTTTCAACGATTTCCCTTTCTATCTACTGATAAGAAGTATATCATTACAGTGGGTAGGGCTTATGAAGATTTAGAAGGAATTATTTCTTTGTATCGTATAGAGAGTCTAAAACCTCTTAAACTAAATGTTTTTAGTAGATGAAAGTACAAGATGGTGGGCAGCCTACGATTATTTTTGATAAACAACCCTATCTTTTTCAGTAAAAATGGCTATTTATATGCGTCAATGAATGTGGTAGCTAACTTTTTCGATGAAAAAGATGAACTTAACCCCAAAGAATGTACATAAAGGTAAAAAAATCAAGTGATAAAATAAACATTTGTGTGAATAGCACTACATTAATATTATGAAATATATCGTTATCCTTATGGGACTATTTAGCTTTTTTTAATACACACGCACAAATAGAGCGTGTAGAACCGCCGTTTTGGTGGGAAGGTATGCACTATGCTGAGGTACAAGTATTGCTCTACGGCAAAAATATAGCGCAATATCGCGTGGAAAGCGACTTGCCTATCACTAATGTGCTGAAAACAGAAAATCCTAACTATCTATTCGTTACCATAGATACTAAAGGTAAAAAAGCAGGTAACTACTCGATTTCTCTCTTACAAAAGAACAAAAAAGTGGGTAGTGTGGCTTACGAACTAAAGCATAGACGCGAGGGGTCTGCTCTTCGGAAGGGCTTTGATAGCTCGGATATGATTTACTTGCTGATGCCTGACCGTTTTGCTAATGGTAATCCCAACAACAATTCGCATTTGGCTCTTACTGACAAGCTGAACCGAGAGGCTTCTGACGGTAGGCACGGAGGGGATATACAAGGGATTATCAATCATCTGGACTATATACAGTCTGTAGGGGCTACCGCTATATGGAGTACGCCCTTATGCGAGGACAATGAACCGCAGCATTCGTATCATACTTATGCCCAGACTGACGTCTATAAAATAGACCCTCGCTATGGTACGAATGAGGAATATATACAGCTGTCTAAGGCTTTGCATAAGCGAGGTATGAAGCTCATCAAAGACTATGTGACTAACCACTGGGGGAGTCAGCATTGGATAGTGAAAGACTTGCCTTGCTATGATTGGTTGCATCAGTTCCCAGGGTACGGACAGAGTACTTTTAGGATGAGTACCCAAATGGATAGTAATGCTTCGGAATGGGATAAAAAAAATACTGTGAGAAGGGGTGGTTTGCACGCTCGATGCCCTGACCTAAACCAAGCTAATCCGCTGGTGCTTAACTACCTGACGCAGAATGCTATCTGGTGGATAGAGTACGCTGACCTTGATGGGCTGCGCGTAGATACGTATTCATACAACGACAAAGAGGGCATCGCTAAATGGACGAAAGCGATTATGGATGAGTATCCGCACTTTAATATTATGGGTGAGGTATGGCTTAACCAAAGCGCTCAGGTGTCGTATTGGCAAAAGGACAGTCCGATAAGTGCCATACAGAGCTACAATACTTATCTGCCTACGGTGATGGATTTTCCACTTTTTTTAATGCGATAGGTGAGGCGTTTCGCGTTGCTCCGTCGTGGGATAAAGGTATGATGCAGCTGTATGACAATTTGGCGAATGATTTTCTGTATAAGGATATTAATAACTTGCTTATCTTTGCTGAAAACCACGATACGGCGCGCCTTAATCACGTATATCCTAAGATAGCTGATTATAAAGCTTATCATCAGTATATTGGCTACGGCACGCGGTATTCCGCAGTTGTACTACGGTAGCGAGATAGGTATGGCAGGCGACAAGAGCAAAGGTGATGGCGATATACGGCAGGATTTCCCTGGGGGTTGGGCAGGTGATGCGCAGAACGCTTTTACTGCTGCTGGGCGTACGGCTATCCAAAATGAGTATTACGATTTCACCGCTAAGCTTTTTTTAACTGGCGTAAGGATAAGGCTGTGATTCACTATGGTAAAACTAAGCAATATTTGCCTGAAAACGAAGTGTATGTCTATTTTCGCTACAATGATACCGAGTCGGTAATGGTTGTGCTGAACAACAGTGAAAAGCCGCAAACGCTTCAGCTGAACCGCTTTGCTGAGAGTTTGGCGGGATTTTTGAGGGGTACAGATGTGGTATCGGGAAAAGAAATTGTTTTAGGTGATACTTTGGAAATAGGAGGGAAGACTAGTTTTATTATAGTGATGAATAAGTAAAAAAAGAATGAAACAAGAATTATGAGGAATATTATTACAATAGGATTATTAATAGGGTGTGTTTTGTTAGGGAAAGCACAGAATGAGGCGGATAAATGGCTGAAGGCGGTATCGGCACAGCAGGGGATTGCTATTGAGTGGCAAGAACGCCCTACTTCGTTGGCAAAAGAAGGAATAAAGAGTTTTGTAGGTTACTATAAAGGGGACTTTGTGGCTTCTCTTTCAGTAGGAAAAATCTGTTTCGGGGAGTTTTAATTATCAAGGAACTTCATACGAAATTTCCGATAGTAAAGGACAATTGGTCACGGCGTTCGCATTTAAAAATAACTTAGTATCTTTGCTGTCAAAAAGATATTATGGATAGTTGTTTTACAGAATCATTTAAAGATTTAGAAGATCACAGGAGAACCAACAAAGGTAACTTTAGACACAGTTTACAAGAAATTATATTACTGACTATCAGCGCAGTATTATGCGGATTTGAGACTTATGAATTGATAGAATATTTTTGGAAAAAAAGGAACTAGACTGGCTAAGAAAGTTTTTTTCCTTATAAGTATGGTGTTCCCTCTAATGACACATTAGGAGAGTTTTTTTAAGAACATTAATAGGAAGAATTTTTTTCTAAATGTTTAGTATCTTTCCTTCAAAATCTAAAGAAATTTGATAGTGAATTAATTTCTTTGGATGGGAAAAACAATTAAAGGTTCTTCAGACGAAGATGGACATCCTCTACATATTCTTACCGCCTTTTGTCAAAAGAATAAAATGTCCTTAGGAGAAGAATTAGTATATAAAAAGAAAGAAAAATGAGATTGTAGCCATACCAAAAATTGTTGAGTATCTTAGAGATAAAGGGCTGTGTAATTTCAATAGATGCTATGGGGTGTCAAAAAGGATATTGTAGATCGAATAGTAGAGGAAAAAAAGCTGATTATGTTATACAGGTAAAAAGACAATCAAAGAGAACTTCATCAGAATTTGAAAGACACTTTTTAAACTTGAGAAAATAGATTCTATTTTTTTCTACAGAAGAAATAGGACACGGAAGAATAGAAACTCGTAAGTATTCTATTATCAGCGATTTATCTCATGTTTCTGATAGAGAAAAATGGCAAACAGTAAAAATCTCTTATTCGGGTAGATACAATAGTCTGTGAAAAAGAAAACAGGCAAAAGAAACAAAGAGCGAACGTTATTATATAAGTTCACTTAAAGAAGATATAGAAAAAAATAGCAGAGTATATTAGAGGGCATTGGGAAATAGAATCAATGCATTGGAGTTTAGATGTAATTTTTCAGAGAAGATAACCAAGCAAAAAGGGACAATAATGCCATTGCTAACTTTAATACTATTTGCAAATTTGCAATGTCCCTACTAAATGATGAGCAAACATACAAAGGTTCCAAAACAAAGAAACGTGCTGAAGCCCTCTATGAACCAGAGTATAGAGAAAAACTTTTAAAACTTTAAATGCGAACGCCGTGACAATTGGTATTTTATAAAAGTGAACAAGGTATCTGTGGCAATCAGGATAAAGAACCTCATAGGCATAGCCCTCACGCAAGACCGGTTTTAGCTGCTGAAGAAGCACAACCGAAGATTGCTAATACCCAAGTGCTAAGAGTATACCGATTGGCAATGCACATTCCTTATAGCACATTTACTACTTCACATTTTTGAAGAGAAAGTAGAAAAAAAGTAAAAAGCCTTTTTGGGCGAACACTGAAGCTTTTTCTTAACGAAATGTATATGCGCGATTTAGGGGTGCGCTTTGAGGTGGTGAATGACGAACGCCTTATTATCAAAGATGCAACAAAAAGAAACCTTTGCCAGCACTCGCAATGCTAGTTACGTCAAGGATAATTCTACAATCGTTATCAATAAACTTATAGGAGAGAATAGCTATGATGTGGGTATCTCTATCGTATTTACTTCTTCTCAGAAAAAGTGGTATCAGGGGACTGGCCTATCTTGAAGGAGTTTATCAGCCTAATACCAAAGCTGATGCCGTAGCCGTACTTACCAAAAGAAGTCATAGCTCACGAAATAGGGCACTTATTTGGCGGTAGGCACACTTTTGGCAGTCATAAAGGTTCGAGTGCCTACGATAGCGAAAAAAACAGAACTCGATAGCGGTACTTCGGTGATGAGCTATGGGAGTCCTCGTGATTTTTTTCTCATTATCGAGCATAGAGCGCATACGCCAGCGATTGACACAAGTACCCGCGAAAGCCAAAGATAAGACTTTTTGCTACCCAAGCTCCGCGTATAGACCATAGCAAGCTTAAAAATCATTATACGATTCCGAAAGGTACTTTCTTTCAGTTTTATATTCCCGCTACTGACCCCGATAGCGAGCAACTGCTATATGCTGTAAATCAACACGATGTACGCAATGGTGACGAAACCCCTATAACGCAATACACTATTTATAAACCTACTACCGCCAACCCTGTTACTATCAAAACAGAGTATCACGAAAAATTCTGGAAATGTAGTGGCTAATAGCGGTTTAGCTCATCAGACAACGGGTACTTTTACCTTTTGGTTGGGGGTAAGTGATGCACAACCTCAGCAGGCTGCCGATTATATAGTGCAATATGATTTGGCAGAAACAAAGGTTACTGTAAAAGAGGGACGCCTTTTGAAATTACCACTACCCCTAAAAAAATAAATACAAAGGTGGTGAGAAAATATCGCTGCAATGGAAGGTTGATGCCGCTATTTTTGCAGGGACAAAAGGTGCGTGTGCTGCTGTCAGATGATTTAGGGAAAACGTTTAAGCATATTGTTTTGGCTGAAACGGCTAATGATGGTGCTGAAGAAATTACTTTGTCTAATATTAATACTTCAAAGGCAGTGCTGAAAGTAGAGGTGATTGATGGTTTGGCATTTGCACTTACAGATTATAATCCTCAAACAGGAGGTTTCACCATTGAAAAAGATGATAATCTTGCTTCTGAGCCTTTGGCATTTGTAGCTGCTACTTTGCCTCAAGACCTTACCCTTAGTTGTGCTAAGGAAGTGCCTACAGCGGTAATGCCCTACCACTACGGGTGGCTGTGCGAGTGTAAGTTATCGTATGGAAGAGAAGAAAACTGCTGTGCTGTGCGATAATCGTTTTACCTTATTGCGCATCTTTACCGCTACTGATGGTTGCACCACGCTAACGCATACTCAAACCATAAAGATAGCTGACAACATACCGCCTACTTTTTGTAGGAACTCTGCCGCAGGATATAACTATAGAAGAGGGAGAGCCTATTCCTCTACAAAAAGTATTTCGGCAGAAGATACTTGTGCTGGAGCGCCAACGGTTAAACGTTCAGAGAGAGAAGAACTCAACGAAGAAGGCAAACGCGTTAAAATCATCTACCAATGGATTGCACGTGATGTATGTGGTAATGAGGCGGTACACATTCAGACCATTTCGATTACTCCTAAAAAAAGTACTACCTCCTGCCCCTAATGATACTACTGAAGTGGTTATTTATAATGGAGTATCTACTGATGATGCTAATAACTACTTCCGTATAGCGAATACAGACCCTAATAGTCCTATCTCGGTGATTATTTTTGATGAAATGGGACTTAAAGTGTATGAAAGCGACCGTTATCAGGAAAGAGGTGAGGTATTTAGAGGCTATCCGAATGTAAAAAAAGCGTAATAGGTAGTAATAAAGCCTTGGCTGGTACTTATTTCTATATAGTTAAATACTACAAAAAAATGGCAAACAAGAGTCCGCAAAAGGATTTTTGTACGTCAGGTAGTCTTACTCTAAAGACCTGAGAATTATTAAATAAAATAATATTATTAACAAAAAAATTATAATAATTAGCTTGCTAATTGATTTTTAGTTCGTACCTTTGCCCCGTCAAACTAATATCAGTAATGAAAGCAATATTATATTATTGTTGCGCATTGGTTATAGGTTTGCAAGCCGCCAATGCGCAACAAAAACTCAAGAACTCTTCAATTATTTTTTACAGCCTCAACCTATTAGCTGGGCAGTATCTCTTCCTAACGCATCGTCGTTACCTATCAAATGGCAAGAGCGAAAAAAATTACATCTCAACCTCGAGAGTTCCGTAGTTTTGTAGGCTATTATCAAGACCATTTCGTAGGAGTAATAACCCTTAGCAAGGAGTATGCTACTGGCGAAATCTTCTATCAAGGCAATTCGTATCTGTTAGAGACTTTAGAAAAAGGAGTAGTTAGTATAAAGAAAGACCAATCTTCAAAAGCTTGTGGCGTACAAAGTTCTTCTGAAAAACAAAGTCTTACAAGCAGACAGTACTATGAAGATAAGAATGACCCACCCATTGAGAAACCAGAAATATACAATTCGCTTTACCCCGATGCTCTTATTCACACCGATGGAGTATTTAGGCACTACCGATTAGCTCTTCCGGTAGATTACAGCATTTACAATTCGAAATATTTTTAATAGAGATGTAAATAAGGTTAAGGCATTTTGGTATGCTACCATTGCCTTTGTAAATGAATTATACCGCAATGATGTAGGGGTAGATTTTACTTTGGTAGATGATGAAGCACTTATCTTCACTACTACAGAAAATCAGCTATTTGGCAGAGGCAGTCGGGCTAATGATGTGGTAAATGATGGTACGATTACCCTTAACAAACATTATGACCCTAAAAAGTATGATTTGGCAGTTATTCTGACTGACTATAGGGAAAAATATAATGGTATGGCAGCAGTTTATTCAGCTTATGAACAGCATAACAAAGCGAATGCGGCGGCACGCCCTGTAAAAACCTTCGACTATAGCTCACGAAATAGGGCACATGTTTGGGGCAGACCATACTTTTTCTAACGGAGGAAACTATACTAGCAAAACAGAAATAGGCTCAGGTCAGTCGATTATGAGCTACGGGCACGAGTACCCTCGCGATTTCTTTTCATTGATAAGTTTGGAAACTATACGCAGATTTTTAGGTAACTCGATGGCGTATTATGCTGATGAGGCACGTACTCAAGTAGCTGGCAAACGTGTGGAAGGTACCGGCTCTAACCTTGTGTATGGGGTGAAGAGTAATAACCAGCCTCCAGTGCTTGACCGCTCGCACTTAAAGAAAGAATATGTAATTCCGAAAGATACCTATTTTTCAGTTTTACCTAACAGGAAGGGATGCTGAGAATGATACCATTACCTATATAGCGCACCAAGCAGATAGGCGTTTTCACTCTACTAGTTCAAACGCTCGCTTTATGACTTACAAAGGGAAAACCAATGGTAATATTCGCTTTGAGACTACTTGGTTTGAGCAAGAACGGAATACTTTTGTGCCAATAGCTGCTACTTCGCCTTTAAACTATACCCCTGGTGTTTTTACATTTTTGGTTGGCTGCTGCTGACCATAACAGAGCTGACCGCAACCACGTGGTGAAGTATGATGTGGAGGAAGTAAAAGTGAAAATAGCTGAGGGAAAACCTTTTTCAAATACAAAACTTTGACAATGGTAGTTGGGAACAAAATCGCACTTATAACGGAGGGCAGTTGCTCACCCTACATTGGCAAGTAGATGAAAATATTTTTGGAAAAGATAGTAAAGTTAGGATATTGCTATCGGACGACTCTGGAAAGACTTATAAATACATACTGAAAGAGACCGCTGATAATAATGGAACGTGTGATGTGATACTCCCCAACATCAATATAGGTACTACTCACGGATATTCTGGCAAACAAAGAGGGCGAGGAGTCATAAAAATAGAAGTGATAGATGGTTTGGCTTTTGCTCTTTCGTGCACTAAACCTTATCACGTAGGTGGTTTTATGATTGATAAGAACAAAAATGCCCCTACACCGCTTGCCTTAGTAGCAAGTAGCCTACCTGCTCAACACATTACAGTAGCTTGTGCTAATGCAATACCTACTGCTGCCAAGATAGAGACGCAAGGCGGCTGCGGTAGAGTTACTCAGACTATTGCACAAGAAGAAACTAATAAGAAATGTGATAACTACTATACCCCTAAAAACGCACTTATACTTTTTAGTGATGAATGTAATACAACCGTAAGTTTTTGAGCAATTCATCACAGTGAAAGATGATAAAGCACCTGCTTTTTGTAGGGCTTTTTGCCCTAATGATGTAAGTATAGAAGAAGGAGCCGCTCTGCCTGAAGCTAAAGTGCTTACCGCTAAAGATAACTGTGCTGGGAATTTGCAAGTAACGCCTTTGGTAAGTGAAGCGAATAATAAGGTGGTATACTTGTGGAAAGCAACTGATAGTTGTGGTAATAGTATAGTACATATACAAACTATTTCTATAAATCCTAAGCCACAAATAGCAACACCGACAGTAAGTACTCCTACGGTCAGCACCCCAACAGTGACGACACCGACGGTGACGACACCTACTATCAGCACCCCAACCCAAGAGATTATTATCTATAACGGAGTTTCGACAGCTGACCCTGCTAATTACTTTAGAATAGAAAATACAGATACTGACCAACCTATTTCAGTAGTTATTTTTTTGATGAAATGGGACTGAAAGTCTATGAAAATAATAACTATGGAAAGACAGAAGTATTTAGAGGTATGGCTAATGTGGGTACCATAATAGGCGGGCGAAAAGCCTTGGCAGGTACGTATTTCTATATCATTACGTATTATAAAAACGGACAATTAGAAAGCAGAAAAGGATACTTATATGTCAGATAATAATTGACAATTAATATTTAGCAAAATGAAAAATATTACGACTATTAATATGGTTTTTTTATTTATAGGAACCATAAACGCACAACAAAATGCAGCTGCTGTAATACGCTTATTTCAGCAAAACAACGCTGTAGAATGGCAGTTACCCGTAAAAGGGAAAAACATACCCCTTATGTGGTATGAGCGCCATAACTCTCTTGCTCAAGAAGGATTTCGCACCTTTGTAGCCTACCACCAAGGGGCTTTTTGCAGGGAGTATTTCTGTAGCTCCTTCTACTATATTGGGTGAAGTGTGGCACGAAGGAAAGGCTTATTTCCTAAGTACCGAAAAAGGCATACTAAAGATTAGTACTGAAAAGAGTCAGTTTAGTTGTGGTACTTGTGCTGATGGGCATTGTAATACGGATATGGGTACCACTATTACTCCCCAAAAAGCAAGTGCTACAGCCCGAGGTGTAGCTCTTGCTGAAGTAGCCTTGCCATCAGAAGACAAACGAGTGCTATACAACACTAATATAATGAGAACGTACCGCTTGGCAATGCTTATAGATTACAGTTTTTACAAAGGACATTGCCGCAGTGATATGAACAAGGTAAAAAGCCTTTATGACAGAAGTGCAAGCAGGACTGAATGAAGTGTGTGGCAGGGAGATAGGGTTGTCAGTTTGAATTGGTAAATGACCCACGCCTTATTATTACTACTAAAGAAAAAGGAAGTGTATGACCGTCCCTCAGTAAGAACGGTAGTTGAGAGAGCTACAGGCGATTTTAACAACTTGATAGGTGAAGAAAATTACGATGCTGGTATAGTATTTTTCAGTGTACAAAGACAATCGTGGATTGGCGCATCTGGGTGAAATCACAGGGAAACTAAAAAGGAGGTTGTATTGCTAACCACGAGTTTTATATCATTCTTCACGAGTTCGGACACCTATTGGGTTCGGCACATACCTTTACTATCGGAGGACAAACGGCTTCGTCATTTACAGAGCCTGATAGGGGAAACTCGATAATGAGTTACATTAATGACCCTTATGGGACTTACTTTTCGTTGCCCTCTATCTACACTATTCGCAATCGTACTAACCTACACGATGCTTACTATAGTGATAAAGCACGTACCCAGTTGGTAGGACTGCCACAAGCTAATATACCTTATGGAGAAGTATCGGATAATCGTGCACCAGTGATACATCGTGCGAAGTTGAAAAAGAGTTATACCTTGCCACCCTAATACTTACTTTCAGTTTGATATAGAAGCCAGCGACCCTGATGGAGACCCGCTACTTTATATGGCACACCAAGCAGACTTTAAGATATTTGGCAAAGCTCGTTTCCCTTCTAACAGACCTACAGAGAGCAACCGTATAGAGTTTTATCAGCCTTATAAAAAGAATGGAGGCACTAATGAATGGAAACCTGTAGATTATAAATTTACGAAGCCCGGAGAAACAGGAGAGTTTACTTTTTGGTTAGGAGTATGCGATGGCAAAGTGGGGGCTTATAAAAACGGCAAACCCCACGTGCCACTTTATGATGTGTATGAAACCAAAGTGAATATAGTAGGAGGTACGCCTTTTAGAATTACCAGCACAAGCAAGAGTAGTGCAGGAAAGTACAAACGAGGAAAAGAGGTTACTATTAACTGGACTGTCGATAAAAATATTTTTGGCGAAGATAGCAAGGTGCGTATTCTCTTTTCAGACGATTATGGAAAGAGTTATAAATATGTGTTAGCAGATGGAATTCCTAACAATGGTAAAGCTACGGTTATTTTCCCTACACAAGCTAAAGGTTGGAAGGGAAGTAATCTTTATGTAGAAGGACTTTTCAAAATAGAAGTAATTGACCATATTGCCTATGCAGTGCACACTGATACCCCAAGCACTTTAGATATGCACAGCCCTGATATTACCTTTAAGAATTTGCCAGAACCTACTATAACAGTAAAAAAAGGACAAGTGCCAAAAGCACCTACTGTTACAGCGGTTGCTAATTACTGCCATAATAAAAGTAGCCCAAGTAACGTTTACGGAAGAAAATCACACTACCTATTTACTGCGCAAAATGGGTAGCCACTGATAATTGTAAGAATACTGCTACCGCTCAGCAATTTATCTATTACGAAAAAGAAACTCCTACTAATAGTCTGCATTTTTGTAGGAGACTTGCCTAAAGATATGCACGTACAATGTAAAGGAGAACTACCCGAAAAAAAGCGACTGTAAAGGCAGAAGGAGCTGATAATATCCGTATAGACTATGAAGAAGAAATGACTGAAGGGGATAAAAAAGCTTATAAACTCACTCGTTCTTGGATAGCATATGCTGATAATGCATTGCCTATTCGGCACACTCAGCAAATTTTGCTAAGAGATACTCAGAAGCCAGAACTTTCGTCTTATCCTAAAAGTATGATAGTAAAGAGTGAGGATCAAGTGCCTTTCAAAGAAAAACCTTACAGCTACTGATAACTGCGATGGAGTATTGCCTGTGGTATCGAGTGAAAGTAGTAAATATGATGACAAAGGTAAAAAGAAAGAGGTAACCTATGTGTGGTTTGTAGAGGATAATGCTCATAATGAAAATCGTTATGTACAGGTAATTACTATTAATCCTGCTATAACTACGCCTACAGTTGTTACTCCGACTGTGAGTAGTCCAACAGTGAGTACACCGACAGTAAGCACACCAACGGTGAGTACACCAACAGTAACTAGTCCAACAGTGAGTACTCCGACTGTGAGTAGTCCAACAGTGAGTACTCCGACTGTTAGTAGTCCAACAGTAAGTACACCGACTGTGAGTACTCCAACGGAAACAAACCCTGAGGTTTCGGAGGTAATTATTTATAATGGGGTTTCAACTCATAATTCTCATAACTATTTCAAAGTAGAGAATACAGATGAAAACAAACCTATCTATGTGATTATTTTTGATGAAATGGGACTGAAAGTGTATGAAAACCCTGATTATGGTAAGCCTGAAGTGTTTAGAGGTTATGCTAATGTGAAAAACGTAATAGGCAAGAAAGCATTGGCAGGTACCTATTTCTATATACTGCGATACTACAAAAAAATAATACATTAGAAGAGAAAAAAAGGATTTTTTTATACATTAGGGTAGTCAATTATTAATTTGCTAATTATTAATAGTTTCGTATCTTTGCCACTTAAAACAATGAAAAAGATATAGAATATGAGTTTTATTGATTACCTACTCTCAGCAGTGTTGATGCTTATCACCTTTGCGATAGGCAGTTCGTTGCGCTTTGCTGACTTCGAAAAATATATTTAGAAAATCAAAGCCCCTTTATTTGGGGCTTTTCTTGCAAATGGTGTTTTTTTGCCTATTTGTGCTTTTTATTATCGCTGCGGTAGCCAACCTTTCGCCTGCTGAAAAAAAGTAGGGCTTATTATCGTGGCTATCTGCCCTGGGGGTACTACTTCTAACTTTATAAGCTATCTTATAAAAGCAGATACAGCCCTGGCAGTAGCTCTTACTTCTATCAATAGTCTGCTGATATTGGTCTCTATACCCTGTGTTATCTAATTGGGCGGTGGCGGCCTTTTATGGGTGGGCATACTGAAGTATCGCTGCCTATTCTTAATACTGTGTGGGAGGTGACTAAAATAGTTATTATCCCAGCTACTTTAGGTTTGCTCTTCAATCGCTATTTTTCCTAATATAGCTCATCGGATTAAGTTTCCGCTAAAAGTAATTAATACCCTCTTATTGGGGGTAGTATTCCTTATCAAGTTCTTTGCAGGGGAAGAATCTGGGGGAGCGGCATATCAGTAGATGAAATTATACGCTTATTGCCTACTACCTTACTGATGCACCTTAGTTCGATGATACTTAGCTATTTTATAGCCCTTAAACTCTTCAAACTATCGGGTATGCAGTCTACTACTATTAGTATAGAGGTAGGGTTGCAAAACACAGTTTTGGCAATATTTGTAGCGGGCACTCTGATGCACAATGCCCCAATGACCAAACCTGCCCTTGTGTATGCGATGTTTTTCTTTCTTTACGACTTTAGCGTTTGCGTTTATTACTATTAGAATTAGAAGAGATTAGCTATTTGGCTACTTGCTAACAGATGCTAATAAGTATATGACTGCCATACGTATCGCTACTCCGTTTTTCTACTTGTTGCAAAATAATAGACTGAGGACTATCGGCTACCTCGCTGGTAATTTCTACCCCTCGGTTGATAGGGCCTGGGTGCATAATCACTATTTCTTTATCGAGAGAGGTTAAGAGCTCTTTGGTAAGTCCGTATTGCTGTACATACTCGCGTGTAGAAGGGAAGTAACTGATGTCTAAGCGCTCATTTTGTATGCGTAGCATATTGGCTACATCGCACCAGTTTAAGGCTTTGCGCAAATTAGTTTCTACCTTTACGCCAAGCTCGTGTATGTATTTAGGAATAAGTGTTTTAGGCCCGCAAACCATTACTTCAGCACCTTGTTTATGTAAGGCAAATATATTAGAAAGGGCTACTCGAGAGTGGAGTATGTCGCCTACTATTACTACTTTTTTTGCCTGCAACTTCGCCTAATCGTTCGCGTATAGAGTAAGAGTCTAAAAAGAGCTTGGGTAGGGTGCTCGTGCGCTCCATCGCCTGCATTTACGATAGAGGCTTTGACGTGCTGCGATAAGAAGACTCCAGCCCCAGGGTTGGGATGGCGCATCACTACCATATCTACTTTCATTGAAAGGATATTATTGACCGTATCGACTAATGTTTCGCCTTTGGTAACCGATGATTGCGAAGCCGAGAAGTTAATCACATCGGCAGAAAGGCGCTTTTCAGCCAACTCAAAAGAGAGGCGAGTGCGAGTGCTGTTCTCAAAGAAAAGGTTGGCGATGGTAATATCGCGTAATGAAGGCACTTTCTTAATAGGGCGGTTGATAACCTCTTTGAAGTGGTCAGCCGTTTCGAAAAATCAGTTGTATATCTTTTTCGGTGATATACTTAATACCTAAAAAGGTGATTGACACTTAATTCGCTCATCGTATTATATCTTTTAGCGGTACGGCAAAGGTACGAATAATTTGTCAATTAGCAATTTTTAGGCGTTAGTTTTTTTAGTTGTTAGTCGTTAGTTTGGTAATAAAAAGGTTATTACAATATTTGCTGTAATAACCTTTTTTAGTTTTTATCTTCTGTCTTTATTTTTAGTATTCTCCTGTAGGGGTAGCGAATATTTCGTCGGTTTTGTGGCGGCGACCACTTACGCGCTCTTGTAAGTCTTGGAAAATAACAAAAAAAGCACAGGGATTACTACCAATCCGAAGAAAGTACCAATAAGCTGACCAACAGCGGCGCCGGTAGCTACTGAACGGTTACCAGCAGCTCCTACACCTGTAGCAAATACTAATGGCAAAAGTCCCTACAATAAAGGCAAATGAAGTCATCAGGATTGGACGCAAACGCGCCATAGCGGCATTGATTGCTGCCTTAGAGAGGCTCTCGCCCATACGGCGGCGTTGTACCGCAAACTCTACTATCAGGATAGCATTTTTAGCCAAAAGCCCCATTAGCATAATTAGTGAGATTTGGAAGTAAATGTTGTTTTCCAAACCAAAGAGCCATTGCCCCAGATATGCCCCAAAAATACCAAATGGTAACGACATTAGCACTGATAACGGCAATAGGTAGCTTTCGTATTGTGCCGAAAGGATAAAGTAAGTAAATATAAGGCTGAGAATAAAGATGATGATAGTCTGTGAGCCTGCATTTTGCTCTTCGCGAGTAAGCCCAGTATAGTCAATGCCATAGTTGGCGTTAAGGGTTTGAGCCGCTACTTCTTCAACAGCTTTTACTACATCACCTGTACTATAGCCCTCATTATTGGCAGCCGAAATATCTACCGAAGTGTAGAGGTTATAACGGCTTATCGCCTGAGGACCAAATACCCTTTGCATAGTAACATATTCTGAAAGCGGTGCCATCTCGCCACTACCTGTACGTATGAACATACCATTTAGGCTATTTACATCTTTACGATCTTCAGGTAAAGCTTGTACCATTACGCGGAATTGCTTACCATAGAGGGTAAAGTCGGTGGCATAGTAGCCCCCAATATAGTTTTGTAGAGCAGAAAGGATTTCGCTTACAGATACACCTGACTGCATAGCGCGCTCGACATTGATGTCCATTTGGTATTGAGGGTAATTGGTATTGAAAGAGGTTTGGGCATATTTTACCTCAGGGCGTGCATTGAGAGCCGTCATAAACTCTTGGGCTGTTTGATTGATTTCTGTAACATCGGCACCCGATTTATTCAGTAAAAGCAAATGATACCCCTGCCCCCCATACCAAAAGCCTGATACAGCTGGCGGCTGGAAGAACAATATTTGTGCATCTTTTTATCTTAGAAGCAGCTGCAAAAAGCCTGCCCTATAATAGCATCTATACTTTGGCGAGGGTCTTTAGAGCGTTCTTCGAAAGGTTTTAGGGTGAAGAAGCCCATACCATTATTGCTGCCAGAGCCTGACAACATACCATTTCCGGTAACGAAAGTAAAGTCTTTTACACCAGGGATATTATTGAGGTCTTTGCTCACTTCGCGCATCTCGTTGGCTACACGCTCCATAGAGGCACCAGGTATCATAGAAAGATCCATTAAGATGAAGCCTTGGTCTTCGTTAGGTACGAACCCTGTTTGTATATTTTTTTATTGGCAAAGTAAATACCACCCCCTGCAATAGCAAAAAGCACTAAGGTAACCCATTTGTGGCGCAAGAAGAAGGTAAAAGTCTGTCCGTACTTCAATGTTGCCGCATTGAAGGCAATATTGAATTTGTGGAAGAATTTGCCTATGGCTGATTTCTCTTCATACTCCTTATCGCCGTGAGGTTTTAAGAAAAAGCGAGCATAGCACAGGGCTGAGGGTAAGGGCATTTACTGCTGAAATGACAATGGCAATGATGAGGGTAACTCCAAACTGTTTGTAGAATACCCCAGTTGTTCCCTCAATAAAGGTAACCGGTACAAACACTGCTGCCATCACCAGAGTGATAGAGATAATCGCTCCTGTAATTTCGTTCATAGCTGAAATAGTAGCAGGCTTAGCTTTCTCGTGCGTCTGCTCCATTTTTAGCGTGTACCGCCTCGACCACCACTATCGCATCATCGACCACTATACCTATGGCAAGCACCAAAGCAAATAGGGTAAGCATATTGATAGAGTAGCCCAATAGGTTTAGGAAGAAGAAAGTACCTACAATAGAAACCGGTACCGCAATAGCAGGGATAAGGGTAGAGCGGAAATCTTGCAAGAAGATATACACTACCAAGAATACCAACAAGAACGCCTCTAAAAGGGTAGAAACCACTTTAGAAATAGCCGCATCTAAGAAAGTATTTACATTGAAGTTGATAGAGTAGGTTACTCCTTCGGGAAGGTCTTTTTCAATAGATTTGAGGTACTTATCAATGTTTTTGTACTACTGCGTGAGCGTTAGCCCCAGGGGTTTGCGAAATACCCATTGCAATAGCTGCACGGCCTTTGCTTTCGGAGAAGCTGGTATAGCTAAGCGCATCGAGTTCTACTTTAGCCACATCTTTTTAGGCGGAGTATACGTCCCCCTTCGAGGGCTTTGAGTACGATATTTTTCGTATTCTGATACTTTGTTGTATTTTTCCTTTGTACTTGATAGTATATTCGTAAGAACTACCGCTGTTTTTGCCCTAAAAGTACCAGCAGCGGCTTCCAAACTTTGAGAAGAGATGGCAGCGGTTACCTCAGTAGGGTTGAGCTTATAGGCTTGCAGTTTTTTTGAGGGTCGAGCCATATACGCATAGAATAGTTTTTGCCCCCAAACTCTTCAGCATCACCCACCCCTGTAATACGTTTTTAAACCAGGAATTACGTTGATACTAAGGTAGTTTTTCTAAGAATACCTCGTCAAACTCAGGGTTTTCTGAGAAGAAAGTGAGGAACATAAGGTTACCCGCTTCGCGCTTTTTCGACGGTTACCCCTGCTTGTTTTACTTCGGCAGGAAGGATAGCGTTAGCGTATGATACGCGGTTTTTGCACTAATACGGCAGCATTGTCGGGGTCAGTACCGTTTTTGAAATATACCGTGATATTGGCAGCCCCGCTGTTAGAGGCAGATGATACGATATAGTCCATATTTTCTACCCCGTTGATTTGCTCTTCGAGGGGAATCACCACTGATTTGAGCACCGTCTCGGCATTAGCCCCTCCGTAGTTAGCTCTTACCGATACGGTAACAGGCGCAATGTCGGGGTATTGTGATACAGGTAGCGAGACAATCCCCAGCACCCCTAAGATGACTATCAAGATAGAAATAACCGTTGATAGCACCGGTCTGTTTATAAAGTTCTTTATCATAAATTCTTAATTTGTCGATTTGCTTATTATTTCCAGCCACCTCCAAGGGCTTTATAGAGGGTAATGCCGTATTGCATACGGGTAAATTGGGCTTCGGCTACACTTAGTTCGGCATTGAGACGGCTTACTTCAGCAGTGATTACCTCTAAGTAGTTCACCATACCGCTATCAAACAGCTGTTTAGAGAAGTCGGTAGCCTCTTGGTAGGCTTTCATCTCTTTGGTTTTTTTAGTTCGATTAGCTCGGTTTGAGTGGTAAAGTTGCGCATTGCATCGGTTACCTCTTTGCCTGCTGAAAGGATAGATTTTTTTGAGGTTAAGCAAGGCCGTTTCTTGGGCAGCGCGTTGTACCTCGTACTGGGTGCGTATTTGTCGCTTATTGAGTATAGGCTGTGCCAGCCCTGCTACGAAGTTAGCAAACATAGATTTAGCTGAAAACCAAGTGTCTAACTCGGTGCTACTCAAGCCCCCTCGTGCTGAAAGGGTAAGGGTAGGGAAGAAGTTAGCACGGGCTGCGTTAGTAAGTTCGAAAGCATTGCGCAAGTTGAGTACTGCACGGAGTACATCGGGGCGGTTTTCTAACAACTTCACTGGGTAACCTTGTTTGAACTCGGTAGGAAATTGTTGGGCTGATAGGTTGCTGCGCTCTATGCTGTGAAGCTCTTCGCCCATAAGCACGCAAATAGTATTTTCTAACGCCCATATACTGTTATTGATGCTGATAAGCTGGGCTTGAGCGTTGTATACGAGGGCTTCTATCTGTTTGGTAGCCACCTCGGTAGTAGAGCCTGCATCCTTTAGGGTGCTTAGTAGTCTCTAAACTCTTCTGGCGGAAGTCGATAGTCTGCTCGAGTACCTTTTTTTGTTCGTCGAGCATTAGCAATTGGTAGTAGGCAGTTGCCAACGTAGCCACCACCTCTGATTGTACGGCTTTTTGAGCCTCGACTGTAGCTAAGTAAGAGGCTGTTTGGGCGCGTTTTTGGGCAGAGATTTTGCCCCAAATGTCGGCTTCCCAACTGGCACTGGCGGTAATGTCCCACAGGTTGCCATAGGTGCGGTCGCCTATGCCTCCGGCAGCGTTGATAGAGTTGGTGCTGCGGGTATAATCAGCCCCTACTGAAAGGGTAGGGATATAGGCGGCTTTGCTCTGTTTTAAATAGGCTTGCGCTGACTGCACGCTTTGCACCGCCATACGCACATCGAGGTTGTTAGTCAGTGCTTTGTTGATGTATTGCTGCAGTAGCGGGTCGGTGAAAATATCGCGCCACGATACCGTAGCACTGCTGAGGCTATCGGTAGGGATATTGTCGGTACGAAAGAGTTTTTCGCTAACCCCCTCGGGCATATATTCTTGCTTTTTTTGGGTGCTACACAAGCGGTAAGGCTAAGGGCGATACTCGCTGCTACTATAGATTTGTATATGATTCTTTTCATTTGGGTGTAAAATATGTGAGAATACAAGTCAGATGGCTATTATTTAACATCCCCCCTATACACATACTCCGCTGCGCCAGCTCGCGGACTTCCTTCAAAGGGGGAGATGTGACGGTCAACATACACGAAAAACCTTTCGGATAGCTATGCATTTGGGTTAAATTATGATATTCGTGTATGACTAACGATTAATGGCTGAAAATAGGTTGTATTCTTTTTACAATGCTATCCATTTGTACGATAGGCTCAGGTTTTACGTGCATACCTCTTCGCACAGCATTAAGCCCTTGTACGAGGATGATATCACCTTTAGAGAGTCCGCTTTCTACTACTGCATAATTATCGGCGCGGTTCTTAAGAGTGATAACGGTTTGTACCACTGAGTCCTTTTTCTATTATTTTGTAAGCGAATACTTTGCCTTGTTGCTCGAAAGTAGCTACTTCGGGTATTACCAACGAATTGCTGAAGTGTTGAGGTACTCGGATAGTACCGCTGTTGCCATTGGTAAGAACTCCCTCAGAATTAGGGAAAGTAGCGCGGAACTGTATGCTGCCGGTAGTAGGGTCTATCTGCCCTGTTACGGCTTGTATTTTTACCCTTTTGGGTATATTCCTTTCCGTTAGCCAATACCAAAGAGGCTTCAGGTAGGTTTTTGAGCTTTTTCGGGTAGGTTTTTGCCCTTAGTATTACTTAAGAAGTCGAGGTATTCTTTTTCGTTCATAGAGAAGTAGGCATATACCTCTTTTTACGTCGGATACAGTAGTTAGAACAGTGTTATTGGCTGTTACCAAGGGCTCCTTCGCGGTAGTTGATAGCCCCCACTATACCATTTACAGGGGCTTTTACCACTGCAAAGCCGATGTTGCTCGCTACCTCGTTATAGGCAGCTTGGGCGCGCTGAAGGTTGGCTTTAGCCGTTTCGAGCTGTACTTTGCTCACTATATTTTTCTCTACCAAAGGGATGAGTTTATTTACCTCGACCTGTGCCACCTCGACCTGTGCTTTGGCTGAAGCTGCCGATTGGTTGAGGGTTTGTGTTTCGAGCTGAAAAAGCGCTTGCCCTTGGGTAACGGCTTGTCCCTCATCGACTAATACTTTGGTGATGTAGCCAGAGACTTTGGCTTGTACAGGGCTGTTTACCACCCCTTCGATGTTTACAGGGTAAGAAAGGAAAGAGGTTGTATTTTGTTCGCCTACTATTATCGCAGGATATGAGGGATTTGCGCACTAGCTTGTGCATCTTGTTGTTGCGTGTTATTGCAGGCTACTATAGCAATAGCTGCTGTTGCTGTTAAAAAGATTTTTATTCATAATACTTTATTGTTACTCATTAGTTTTAGGGGGATTGTTTTTTTATTATGCAAAGGTAAAATGATGGTGGGTTTTGCACAAATAAATTCGACGAAAAAGGCTAATTTTATCGACAGAAAGGTTTTTTTGATAATTTATGTTCTCATAATTTGGGGGCAAAGTTAGTGCAAAAAAACTTGTGCTAAAAAAATACGTATTTGTTAATCTTTTTCATAAAGTTTTTAGAGGGTGAAGAGAAGGGTGATTTTTTTCGTTCGTCACATACTCGGCTGCGCCAGCTCGCCGACTTTCCTTCGCTTATCCTTCGCTCATCGTTCGCTTATCCTTCGCTGTAAGTATATCTGAAGTAAGGGGAAAGTGGGGAGGATTTTTTTCTTCAGAATTGACAAATTTGCTAATTGACAAATTATTTGTACATTTGTACCCTAAATTTTTAATGTTCTATACAATGAAAAAAAGTGTTTTTTTATCAGCATTAGTGTTGAGCACGATGGCAATGGAAGCTCAGCAATCGTTTTTCAGGCTTTCGCGAGAGTCCGTATGCTGGGGTGCTACAAGCTACTACTAACCCTGCTTATATGATTAGCAGCAAGCGCTCTTGGGACGCTAACCTATTTATGCTAAATGTGGGCATAAGCAATGACGCTATCAAGCTCGATACAGATATCAACAAGAGTATTAATGAGTTTGCACGCTTAGATGCTTCTAATCCGCTGGCGAAGAATAATGACATCAATGCGCGTTTTTAATGTAGATGTATTAGGTCCTTCAGTATTTGTAAAAGCTGAATAATAAACACGCTGTAGGGATTTTTTTACGCGTGTACGTGCTTTAGGCAATATCAACAACTTTGACGCAAAAATGATTCAATCATACATTTCAGACTATGATAAGTTAGAATTGCGTGATAACTACAGTCTAAACCTAAACGACCAAGAGGTGGCAGTACACGGTTTTTCTGAAGTAGGCTTCTCTTGGGCAGGAGAATTGTATTTTTGATGGGCGTAATGCCATCAAAGCAGGGGCAAGCGTTAAGTACATAATGGGTGCAGGTAATTTATATGCAGGCTTCCGCGACTTCAACGGTACTGCGAGCCTTACTACCGACCCTGTTAGCCGAAAAAAACAACCTTGGCTATTAATTCTACTAACGGGACATTTGATATAATAAACGGAGGAACAGACTTTCTCAATAATTTCACGGCTAATTCGCTAATGGGTAAAGAAGCCTCTACTATAGGTTTTTGACCTTGGGGCTACTTACGAATACCGTGTAGATGCTTGTCAGACCTGCCATAACAAGCCTCACGACCTACGTATAGGTTTTTTTCGATTATGGATATAGGTACTGTAAGCTATAAAACTAATTCAGAATCTTATCGCTATACAATGCCGTCTACAGGTACTGTAACTATACAAATGGATGATATTAGTGAAGAGAAACTACAAGAAGCTTATGGTATAGGGAACTTTAAAAAAATAGCACAAAAGACAGTGAAATCATCACTTCCTACAACGCTGAATCTAAGTGCTGACTACCACGTATTTGGTGGGTTATACATCAATGCGGCAGGACTTGTAAATCTTACCTCTAAGAGCAAAACAGATGTGTATAACGCTTATTACGCTAATACATTCTCTTTTACACCACGCTTTGATACTAGTGCTTTTGGAGCTTATTTGCCTATCTCTTACAACCAAGTTTCTAAAACTAATATCGGTTTAGGATTGCGTTTAGGGCCTCTTACTGTAGGTTCGAGCTCAGCTATTAGCAACCTTATGAAAAACCGCTCGCGAACTCAACTTCTTCGTAGGGCTTCGTTTTTGGACATATGGCATATCCTAATAATTAATAATTACCAGTTAATATAAAAAAAGCGGTTCAGCACGTGCTGAACCGCTTTTTATTTACTATTATAACTATTAAAACTCAAAAGAGCCTACCTCTATGACCTCTTTGGCATTGCTTAGCCGTACGGTGGTCTCTTGTTGTTTTTGTTGAGGGGTACCGTAGTGGGTGTAGAAGATAATGCGCAAGCTAACCGGCATTAGTTGCTTTTGCGAACTTGTGCCAAAGTAATCTACTTGTACTTTGTACTTGCCTTTTACGGCTTTCTTGAGCATAAACTCTTCAGGACCATAGCCTTGAGTAACATCTTCAGAGATTTTTACCGCCTAAATAAGTAAGCTTATTGCTGTAATAGCACTTCTCGTCTTTAGGGTCGGTTACCCATAAGTCCATATCGCAGTTGTCGGTATCCCAACTGAGCACTACGCGTACATCAACCGGTTCTTTCTTTAGCAAGCGTTTATCGATATAGCTGGTGTTTATGCCTTTATGACGCGCTATTAGGCTATTGATGTCGTTCATCGTTACGAGTTGTACATCGCCAAAACGACTGCTCCACACACCTGTTACTACTTTATAAAGGGTTTTGACTGCCTCGTTGTACTGAGCGTCATCGGCTAAGGCTAAGCCTAAATCGCGGAAAGATTGCGGTTCTTCTTCGCGCAGTTCGGCTACCTTGCGGAACACTTGTACGGCTTCTTTTTTTAGCTCCGTAGCTGCTGAGTTTGTAGCCCAGCATACGCAACAATTGAGGGTCGTCTAAGCCTAACTCGGCTAAGTTAGAGATTACTAAAATAGCTTGTTCTTTATTGCCTTTCTTGAAGAAGTAATCAGCTACATCGGCATAGAAAGAAGGGTGCTACCATACTCTTCTTTGAGTTTGTAGTAAGTTTCTACGGCTTTGGCCTCATCGGCGTACTCCATTACTTTTTAGGTAAGGCGTATCAGGGGTTGTAGGCATTGAGGGCAATGCTACCGGTAGGGGCTTCAGGAGTGTCTTCTGAGTAGCTTTCGCTTCTCTTCATTGCTGCATTAGAAGAAATAGCACCCACCATAGTAGCCTCTCTCTGTGGGGCATAGTCCATCATCACTACTACTTCTTTAAGTTGGTCGGCGTCCTTATCAGAGAGGTTTTGTACATTTGCTACTCTTTCTTCTTGGTTTGCTATAGGGACAGCCTCAGCTAAGCTTACAGCCTCAGTTTCCTCAGCTTCGACTTCTACAACCGGTTTAGTATTTTTTTAACTTTCTTAGGGTAGGAAGTTTGCCACCACTTAGTCTGGTCGGCTGATTGCTCAATGACCTCTTCTAAAGATTCTTTAACGGACTCTTTTTTTATCTTCCTCTTCTTGTTGTAGATATTTTTTTGATACTCTTGTAGCAACTCTTTAGGAGGGGTGATACGATAGCGCAGATAGTCGCTTACGGTTTCTAATACTATTAGCGAGTTGCCCTCGGTTACGATGCCGTATTGGCGCCCTACAGCGTCTATTTGCTTTTTGGTCAGCCCCAATGCGTTGCAAGTGAGCGATTTGCTTTTTCAGCCCATACACGGCGCAAGAGAGCGTATTCGCTTTGGCTGGTCGCATTATCCTTGCTAAAACTGATTTCTTGCTGTGCTACTACCTTATTAGGGTAGCCCACTGATACTACTATAGTAGCTTCGTCGGTGAGGAGTTTGCCAGCAAAGGTGAATGTCTCGCCGCTGAGGGCTGTGCCTTTTTCTGGATAAAGGTCTTTTACTTTTGCCTTTTTTTCACCTCATAGCCTAAGAGCTGAAAAAGGGGTATAGCAGGCTGCTTTTACGGCTTCGGCTGTGCTAAGGGTGGTCAAATCGATAAAGTTACCGCCAGTGGCCCCTGCTAAATACTGCATTTTTGGCAGTGTTGGCTATTGTGCTATTATTGATAACAGTTATAGGAGTTTTTAATCTGTTTTTACCGCTTCGGTTACTGAAAATTCCTTAGCGCCAAAGTTGAAAAATACCATCGGTGAAGAGCAAATATTCATCGCACTTAGGGCTGAAGCTCATCGCATTGCCATCGGTAGCCCCATCGTATTTTTAAGGTTTGTAGATAGGCTTTTTAGGTTTTTGCCAATTACCATTTTTTTACCTCAAAAATTAACGGCTTCGGAAGTGCGAATACTAAAAAGTGTTAAGGGTTACCTCGGTGTTCTGAATATGAGAGAAATAGTCGTTTAAGAAAGCAAATGCTTTTTCTTTATCGGCTTTGGCAGCTGAGTGCGACACGTCCCATAGGATACCTAACTTTTTAGGAGCACTTTTAGCCTGTAGAGGGGTATTGCCCAATGCCATAGTACCGTACAGATAGCTACTATTACCTTTGGTAGCCGTCAGCACTTGAGGCTTTTTCTACCTTAGGGAAGGTAAGGGCTATGTTCTTATTCAGAGAGTAATTGTCTTTGCTCAGCTCGCTGATATAGCTATTGCGTGTCTGTTTGAAGTCGAGCTCAAGACTGTTTTCAATATCAGCTTTCACAAGACGCGATACTACTTCAGTACGCAGTTTAAACTTCTGTAGCTGGAGTGCTGAGGCGATAGGCAAGAAGTAGAAATCTTGTCCGTTTTTTTCTGACGTAGTTCTTGCTCGAAGGCGATAAGCACACGTCGAGTACCTTGTGCAGGTATTGGGTATACGCGGGCTTTGAAGTTGTTGCTCTCAGTCTTTTCGAGCAGACCTGGGTCTACGCCACGCCGTACGATGTCTTCAAAGGCTTTGCGCCCTAAAAGCTTTATCTACAACAACCCCTTCGCGCATCTTGCCATTGATGTCGAGGGCAAAGCGCGATACTTGCTGACCATCGGCAAGAGGGAACTGAAATTCGCCCTCCATTACGCGAGTGTTAGGGTTGTAAAAGGTCATTTCCATAGTAGTAACGGCGGTTTGCCCTACTACCAAAATGTCTACCGAGAGCTCTCGTAGCTCCATAGGGTTGGCATTGCGTTGGTTTACTACCTTCACCTCGGGCAACGCTGTTTTTTTGCGACAGTGCGATAAAAAGGAAGTAAAAAGTGCAGCAGATGATAAAAAAATGTTTCATAGTAATTATCTATTTTATAATTACTACTTAACAATTAGTGTGCCGAAATAATTAATTTGTCACTCAAAAAAACGTCAAAGTACCATTTTCTCTAAATATGGCAAAAGGTATTTCGAAGCCCTCTACTTGCCTGCCGTTTAGCTGTACGTATTCTACCAAAGGACTGTTAGCGTTCCGACTTACATTCTTTATCAAAAACTTTTTGCCCTCAGGCAATTGCAAAGTTACTGTTTTAAACAAAGGCGTGCCCTAATACATAGTTGTCGTTAGCAGGGGTTACGGGATAAAAGCCCAAAGCCGAGAATACATACCAAGCAGAGGTCTGTCCGTTATCCTCGTCGCCGCAATAACCATCGGGGGTAGGGGAGTATAGTTTGTCCATAACCTCGCGCAGTTTGGTTTTGGACTTTTTCGGGCTTGCCTGCGTAATTGTAGAGATAGATAAGGTGTTGTATAGGCTGGTTGCCGTGAGCGTAATTACCCATTCCTACCAGCTGCATCTCGCGTATCTCGTGTATGGTAAAGCCGTAATAACTATCGTCAAAAAGTGGAGGCATCTCAAACACTTCGTCTATCTTTTTCTCGAAAGCCTCTTTGCCGCCCATTAGTTGTACGAGTCCCTCAAAATCTTGAAATACCGACCAAGTGTAGTGCAGACTATTCCCTTCAGTAAACGCATCGCCCCACTTTTAGCGGATTGAATGGTGATTGAAACTTGCCGTCCTTATTCTTGCCGCGCATCCATTTGGTTTCGGGGTCGAATACATTTTTTTATAGCGTTTAGACTGTTCGTAGTATTGTTTAGCAATCTCTGCCTTGCCCATCTTTTTCTGCCATACGCGCAATGCAATAATCAGCATAGGCATACTCAAGGGTACGGGCTACGTTCTCATTAATCTTCACATCATAAGGCACATAGCCTAAACTATTGTAGTAATCTACCCCCTCGCGTCCTACCGATTTCACAGGTCTTCCCTCGTTTTGGGTAGCGTTTTTAAGCATCGCCTCTAAGAGTATTTCGGCATCAGCAGCTTCTATGTTTCCTTTTAGGTAGGCATCAGCAATGATAGAAGCCGAGTTAGAGCCTATCATACAATCGCGATGCCCTGGGCTTGCCCATTCGGGTAACCAACCAGACTCTTTATAAGCGTTCACCAATCCTTTCATCATCTGTTGGTTCATCTCAGGATACAAAAGGTTAAAGAGCGGGAATACCGAGCGAAAAGTATCCCAAAAACCATTATCGGTAAACATATAGCCCTTTTTCAACCTTGCCGTTATACGGACTGTAATGCACTATTTCTCCCGCTTTGTCGTACTCGTAGAAAGTGCGCGGGAAGAGCAGCGTGCGGTACAAACAAGAGTAGAAAAGTGCGCAAATGGTCTATATTTTTCGTCTTCTACTTGTATCTTGCCGAGTTCAGCTTCCCAAAAGAGCAAACGCCTTTTTGTTGGGTTTGTTCGAAAGTATCGTTGCCGAGCTCTGTTTGCAAGTTCAATAACGCTTGTGCAGGCGATATAAAAGAAGAAGCTACTTTAGCGGTTATCTGTTCGCCTTTTTTTGGTGCGGAAGCCTATCACAGCACCAGTATGTTCGCCCTCACTTTCGGGTTTGTTGCTCAGTTTATAGCCATTGCCCCACGTTTGCACGCTCTCAAAATCTTTATCAAAGGTAATCACAAAGTAGTTATGGAAGTTTTTCGGGTACACCGCCGCTATTATTGCGGGCATAGCCTATAATCTTGCGTTCTTGGGGCAGTATTTGCACCTTAGAGCCTTTGAAGAAAGCATCTAATAACAAATAGGCTTTGTCAGTTTCGGGGAAAGTAAAGCGGAACTGAGCCGCGCGGTTAGTAGGAGTGATTTCTACAGTAGTATCGTAGTCAGCTAAATAGACTTTATAATAGTGAGGTTGTGCTGTTTCAGTTTTGTGCGAGAACCACGAGGCGCGCTCGTCTTCTTTTATTTTCAAGTTGCCTACTACAGGCATTAGGGCAAAAGCGCCATAATCGTTTATCCACGGACTTGGCTGGTGGGTTTGTTTAAAGCCTCTTATCTTCTGAGCGTGGTACTGATAAGTCCAACCATCGCCCATCTTGCCTGTTTGGGGTGTCCAGAAGTGCATACCCCCAAGGCACCGCAATAGCAGGGTAAGTATTGCCATTAGAAAGTTCGAAAGTAGAGTCAGTACCCATCAGCGGGTTTACGTAGGTAGTATAAGAGGTAGCAGGAGGCTGAACAGGTACAGCTTGCTTTTCTTCTTTTTTAGGAGTTTCAGTAGGAGCCCCACAAGCTACCATTCCACTGCAAAGGATTGAAAGGAGTATATTTTTTTCATAATTAACTTTAGTTTGTTGTGTCTTATAGTTTATACCTAAATGATTAGGAAAAAAATGGTTAATCATTAAGCCATTAATAATTAACCATTTTTTTCATTGCTTTATAGCACCGCTATACAAGAAATTTCAACCTCTACCCCCTTAGGTAGTTTAGCTACTTGTACGGTTTCGCGGGCAGGCGCTGTTTTTTTCATCGAAATAACGAGCATATACACCGTTTACTTGTGCAAATTGACCCATATCGGCTAAGAAAAATAGTAGTTTTTACTACTTTTTCAAAGGTAGTACCTGCCTGAGTGAGGATAGCTTTTAGGTTTTTCCATCACTTGCTCAGTAGCAGCTTCAATGCCTGTTACTACTTCGCCAGTTGCAGGGTTTACGGGTATCTGTCCTGATACGTAGAGGGTGTTACCTGCCAAAATAGCTTGGGTGTAAGGACCTATAGGAGCAGGTGCTTTGTCTGTAAAAATGACTTGTTTCATATAAAAATTGGTTTTTAATTTCCGTTTTTTTAAGAGTTCGGACGAGTGAAAGTAGCTTTCAGCGTACCTACATTGCCCACCTTGTCATAAGCATTTACTATCAATTCGTATTTAGTAGTGTCGGTAGTATCTACATCGTCAAAGTTGAAGGTGAGAGTGCGATTTTTAGGCTCGTACTCAAAGAGTATCCACTGCCCATTCAGAGTAGCACTACAAGAGGCAAACCCGCTGAGGTTATCGCTTACGGTTACCTTTAGGGTGTTGCCTTTTACTACCCCTTTATCTTTGAAATTCAATGCCTTAAGGGTAGGAGGGGTGCTATCTTTCCGCAAGCTATATCTGCCCAAATTGCGCGCACGAGCGGTGAATACGCCGTCTTTATAGACAGTAGTAGCAAAACCACCTGCTGCCGAAATAAATACCTTGCTGATTTCGTCCTCTGCAAAATTAGTGTTTTTCATAGTTACGGTGAAGTACTTATCTACAGGCGTGCGGCGATTGCCGATAAGCAGTCCGTCGCTGTCTTCGCTAATGTTGATAAGCTGGTCTTCGTAGAAAGTATTTTCGGGGAAAAACACACTTCCTTTAGAGAGTTCGTAATAGTTATCGCGCTTGGCTATTAGCTGCTTATTACCCTTGTTTTCAGGTCTTTCCGTCTTCAGTTCCAATCGCTCGCCTTTTATGGGTATATGTACCGAAGTAGCATTGCCCTTAAAATCCTCTACCACTACCGTAGCCGTATAGGTTTGCCCTTCTTCTATAGTCAGATAGCCGTTGTTTTTCCTTCAGTATCTTGTATATCTCTAAGCGGTTACCAGGTTTCTTGTAGAGCAGCTGTACAAAACTTTTGTCAGACAAATAACGCTCGTAATCGGTCAGAATATTGATACAACGAGTATCGCCAAAATTCACCTTGTCGAAGGCCGATTGCAGCTGAGGTTCACCATTGAGCAGTAAGGTTGCCTTGTAGATACCGTTTTTGTGCAGGGTACCATCTTGGCGGTCAAAGGCTTGAAAACCAAAGCCAATAGTGCCGATAGCCCTAAGCGTATCAGTAACGAAAGAGCCGTCAGGCAATCGCTTCTTTTGCAATTGCTGCGATAACTGGGTGTGTGCTACCTGCGCATCAGTGCCCAAAGCGTAGGCAAAAAGATTTGTTATTTCAGGAGGAGTAGTGTCTTCTATCTCTCGAAAAGCAAAAAGCAGCGGATTCCAGCCGTTATTGCTCGTATCGCGCACCTCAAAGTGCAGATGCGGCCCGTGGCTACCACCGGTATTGCCACTTACGCCTACCCATTCGCCTTTTTTCACTACAAATTCGGTTTCAGCAGGGGTAATGTCGATGTCGTAAGTTTGTTTTTCGTATTGTTTTTTCTTTACGTATGCCTCTATAGCGGGGGCGTATTTCTGTAGGTGTCCGTAGGTAGTTACGTAGCCATCGGCGTGGGTGATGTACAGCATTTTGCCATACCCATACGGACTTACGATTATACGCGATACATAGCCGTCTTGCGCAGCTAATACCTGTAGTCCTTCTCTACCTTCAGTCTTGAGGTCTAAGCCTCCGTGGAAGTGGTTAGGGCGCAGTTCGGCAAAGTTCCCTGCCAATAGAGGTTTAGTATTTAGGGGTACTATAGGCTGGAAATCCTGTGCACGGCTATAGGTGGTAGCAAGTAAGTGGCAGCTAATGTAGGCAAGTAAAAAGAGTTTTTTCATTAGTGATTTTATAGTGTACTGATATTAAGGTCTTTAAGGTCGAGGGTTGCCCCTATTTCAATGAGGTGTAGGCGGCGATGGTCATCTTTAAATTTTTGTTTAGACGATTCTTTATTAATTTTTATCACAGGGAAAGTGTCGTAATGCACCCCTAATACGTTGTCTACTTGTACGAAACGAGCAGCCGTAAGGGCATCGCGTACACCCATCGTATAATTGTTGCCGATAGGGAAAATACCCAAATTGACCTTGTATTGGTGGGGGATAATCTTCATATCGTAGTGAAGGGCGGTATCGCCTGATATATAGATAGTTTCATCGTTATAATCGATGAGGAAGCCAGCCGGATTGCCACCGTACGAACCGTTAGGGAACGAAGAAGAGTGTTCGGCTTTAATCATCTTTATTTTCACTTTGCCGTCTACAAAGCGGTGAGAGCCTCCGAGGTTCATACTATGTCCGCTAAGCCCTAGTGCCTCAAAGTGGGCGAGTATTTCGGGGTTAGTAATCAGCTGAGCGCCAGTGCGTTTAGCAATAGCCTCTACATCGGCTATATGGTCAGCGTGGGCGTGAGTGATAAGTATATAATCAGCTTTAATAGAGTTGATGTCGATGTGTTTAGCCAGAGGATTAGGGCTGATAAAGGGGTCTACTAAGAAAAAAAGTGCCGTCAATATCAATATTTACGCAAGCGTGCCCGAGATAAGTGACTTTCATAATGTTATTTTTTTAGGGTTTATAATTATGCGGCAAAATTACGAATAAAAAAAGCAAAACTACAAAAAAATAATGTAATTAGCCCTCGCTGGCGCAAGCTTGTAGCTCGTGTCCAATTCACAATTCAAAAATTCTCTCCCTGTCCCACAATCGCCCCCCACATACCCAGCTCCATGCATTCGCTGGCTTTGGCTCGCCCTCCCAGCCCTCTCAGCCTTCTCATACTTCTCATACCTCCCATCTGCCTCACACTTGTATCGTGTTAATAGTTAGCCTTATATTTTTTTAACAACACATCTGATACATTACCCTCTATCTTTTTTAAGAATACTCTCATTTTAGCATATTTAGCTTCTAACACTTCCATTAACAAACTTAAAAATCTCCTTTACAGCTATATCCTCAGTTTTTGTGATACTTTTTGCCTCATATACTTACAAGTTGTTTCAGTGCCTTCATATTCCCCCCACTGGTGCGAGCTTGTAGCTCGTACCTAGTATTCTTAGAGCTTCCAGCTCTGTTATATTCTTAAGCACAAGCTAGAAGCTTGCGCTAGCGGTAATTAACATTTTTCCGCCATCTTTTAGGTGCGCTACATAGCCTTTAGAAGCGTCCACCAAAGATGCTGCATTGAAATGCAGATAATATTTTTTTCGATAAATTCGGTAATTGGTTTGTTTGCTATTTTTTTCTCTACTTTTTAATTATATTTTTATATTCTTTTTTAAAATCTTTAAATTCAATCCATAGCCCGACAGCAAGAAACAATGCCAGCACGCCCCAGAATATAGCGAAATAGAGGTCAGTATTACTTGTTTCCTTCTCTTTTTCGTATTTCAATGATGATGCTGGATTTATATCATGGACAGATGGATTGTCTTTTTAGATAATATACTTCCACCACAGGGCTTTCTGGCAATTTTTGAAGTTGATTGTTCGCCTTCATATTCTACACCATTTACTTCATATTTATATTTAATACTGTATGTTTTTTTATGGGTACTTTGGCAATTTTTCACTGTATGCTCTGTATAGACACTATCATAAACAGCAGTAGTTTTTAGTGTTTTTCTTTTATCAAAGCCTCATATTCTGCAACTTTTTTTCCTTATTTGAGCCTTCTATATAGTCTCCAGCACAAGTTTTTACATGCTAAACTGGCAAGTATAGCCATCAATAAACCTTTCCAATTCTTGAAAATAAAGTTGATTATCATCATAAGCTTAAAAAAATTTTTAATTAGGACAAAAAAATAAGAATAATTATTTACAAATTCTGTTTTTTTACTCTATCTATGTTATAAAAATCCTTATGCTGGTGCGAGCTTCCAGCTTTTTTTATTTTTTTAGCACAAGCTAGAAGCTTGCGCTAGCGGTACGCGGAACTGTTCTTCTTTAACAACACATTTGAAACATCCAGGGGCTTCTTTACACTATTTAGAGCACTTTATAGGCTTTTAAAAAAATGCTTATCTCTATGGTGGGTAAAGAAAAAAATAGTAGGGCAGTTCTTTTGTATTATTTTTGATTAGCAAGTTGTTGTGATTTTTAACAACACATCTAGAATATTACCCATTGTTCAAATTATTAAAAGTACTTTTTCCAGCATTGTAATGTTGTCATATTTTTTTGAGTACGATCTGTGTAAGCAAACCACTTATCTGCTAAATCATCAAATAATTGTTTACCTAAGTCTGTTAAATCACTTTCTTTGATGACTGTGTCAATGTTTAAATTACCTTCTTCATCAAAAAGGATTTTTTTATGTAAGAGCCCCTTTTTTTATAGCTAAGTTGAAGCAAGTTTCTACAAGCAATAAGTGTATTGTCCTTATCAACTTGTCTTATATATGCTTCTGCTAGTCTCCTTACATTTAATAATACTATATCTTTCATATTTTATTTATTTCATTCTTGGGCAAAAAAATACAAATAATTTACCAATTAGCAACCCGCATCAACAGAATTTTTTTCTTTTTTTCACCTACCCTATACAAACGATACAGGAACAATATAGGAAGAGCGAACGATAAGCGAAGGATAAGCGACCCATTACCGAAATATAAACATCTACTCTTCCCAGCCCTCTCAATCCTCCCAGCCTTCCCTCAATCGCCCGTGCGGCTCGCACTCCCAGCCCTCTCAGCCCTCCCCTTTCCTCCCATAATTGGTATGAATTTTTGTACTCTTATTAAGCAAAAAAAGTGTTTTTATGAAAAAAACCTCCTCCTACTTTTTCACCCTCTTTGCCAGTGGGCTATATGCTCAAGTCGATAGCCTTATCGGGATTTATAAAAAAATGATAGAGAAAGAGAAAGTATCCGGCTCAATGCTGATAATACTTTCGATGTGATAAGATACTCGGGCAGCTACAGACGCGATGGCAACCTTGTGATACTAAACGCTGACCGCTCTTTTTCTGCTACACAAACAGCAGGGCAACTCCGAGCGGCTGCAACTCTCATTCATAGGCTCCAAAGCAATGATTTGGGAGGCTTCCACCCCGTTTATTTATGTAGGCTACGAAAACGAACAAGGGGCGTCACTTATCTGCATCTGTATAAGGAGGCGAAAGACCAGTTCGCTAATGATACCCTTCATATCGAAATTCCGCGTACCGAAAAGCTCTATTTGGTAAACAGCTTTGCTGCCGAATACCGCGAAAAATAACGACAAGGTAACTGTCAACACTTTTTTATAGGCAAAAACACCAATGCCTTAGAAGTTGTTTTTCTTGGGAGAGAACAGTGCTTTTAAGAAATCAATTTATAGGAGTATATGAGGCTTCAACAGGCGAGCTATCACTTATGGAAACAGGCAATAAAAGCCCTGATATATACCAGAAGCTCATCCCTACCCCCTCTACCCCAACGAGATAACGCGTGTAAAGAACTGGGAACATCTGTCTTTTAAAGGACTTAAAACGAATAGGATACTGAGTTGTGTAGTTGATGATTATGACTATATACTCGAAGATTACAAAGAGGAAGAAGAGGAAGCAAAGATAAACGCCACCTTAGTGGTGAGCGATAGCAAAAGTATTGAGGAAGCCATACGCCGCGTAAAACCCACTCAGCAGTTGCTCGCTATCCTTCACCAACCACAGAACCCCAAAGCTGACAAAGAGTTTGAGCTGCTAAAACTATCTTACAAGATAGAGAAATACGATAAACTACCTTTTACTTATCAGTTTTATACCACTTCCAAAGGCGATGAGCAATGGCTGAAAAAACACGGTATTGCCACTGATAAAAACCAAGTGATTTTTGTAGATTACCAGGGACACGTGCTTTACTATCAAGAAAGTACCATAGCCGAAGCCCAGCGCGATGATTTCTTCGGAAAAAAACGGCTCCTACCCTTTTCAATAGCATCATAGTAGCGCGCCACATCGACCAGCTATTCGCTAACCCTCAGGCTCCTATAAAAAGAAGTAGAAGCGCTCTTTTATACTTACCTCAAAAAAACTATGATTTGAGCTTATATTTGCTTACCGACCGCAAAAAAATTTGAGCAAGAGTATCATGCACTTGACTTCAAAAAAATAAAAAAACTTATTTACCAACTGAAAACCACCCCCGCCCAACTGACTTACCAATGGCGCAGAGTGGCGGCAAGTCATCAAAACGATACAGTTTTTAGACCCCTTATTTGCCAGAATGACCGTCAGAAACCTTTATAGCTACCGAAATTATCTGATAGAGGATAAAAAAGTTGCTGCTAAAGACAAGCTGCAAACCATTGCCTACCTGATGAAGTCCAGCCAAGCCATTGATAAAGATGTGAATATCAGCTCTAATAACAAAAATAGAGCTATACGATTCTACTGTACAAGAGGCCATTAATGACTTAGAAAAGAAAAAGTACTGCCTCTTGAAGAGATTAGACCTATTTACGAAGAGGCAGTTGCTAAAAAGATGACTTCGGCATTGGGTTATATATACTTTTTGTTAGACCGAGACAAGCAAGCGGCTATCGATTATTACGTACCTTATATAGAGGGAGTTATCGCGCAAGGAAAGGTAATTTTGTGCAAGGTATCAACAAGGTATTTCCTAAGAATAGGTATTATTCCGATTGGTATTCTTATGGCAATGTATGGGCGGATCAGGCTAACAGTATCGCTTATTATATCTTCGAAACACGTCGCAATGATGCTACCTTACTCTCAAAAGCCACACGCTGGATGGAGGCTATCTGCGATTTCAGAGAGAATGACCCTTATTACCTCGATACTTATGCCTGCTTATTATATGCCACCAACCAGAAAGACGAAGCCATAAAAAAATAGAAGAAAAAAAGCCGTGCAAGCGGCACAAGAAAAAAAGATAAGAAAAAAACTTTTTAGATAGCCTACAAAAAGACTTTTATTGCAAATGAAAAAAACGGCACTTTGTAGCACTTTGTGGTATGAATTTTTGTACCTTTGCAGTATCAAATAAATTGTTTTTTTATGAAGAACCTTATTTTTTTATAGCCCTGCTTTGCTGGGGCGGAATGACAGCTTAGGGCGCAAAGTAGCGAAGAAACTAACAAAAGAGCGCGCAGGCTATGAGCAGCCTTATCACCCTGAAGAAGATGGCGATAAGCGCATCAGCGAATTGCTAAAACAAGCTAAAAAGGAACGCAAAAAGGTGCTCGTACAGATTGGGGGCAACTGGTGTATTTGGTGTTTGCGCTTCAACCATTTAGTAACCACTAACCCTGAGTTAAAGACTATTTTAGACAAGAAATACGTGTTTTTATCACCTCAATTTTTTTCACCTGAAAACAAAAACGAAAAGGCTTTTTGCCAAATACGGCAACCCTGGTGCGCAGTTTGGCTATCCTGCTTTTTCTAATTCTGAATGCTAAAGGAGAAGTGCTCTTCACCCAAAAAAAGTGAGGATTTAGAGTCGGGCAAAGGCTATGATACTAAAAAAAGTAAAGAAGTTTTTTTACAAGGAAGGTTATAATTTGTCAATTAGTCGATTTGCTAATTTGTCAATCATCTCATCGGCAAATTGGCAAATCGACAAATTAGCTTATCGGCAAATTATCTTCATTGTTGCTATGGCTTGGGCAGCGGGTACGGGGTTTTCTTTCTTGCCCATAAGGGCTTGATAGAAATCTTCGTAAAATTGCCAGTAATTGCCGTGCTGAGCGGTAGTAAGGGTACGGCTTTCGAGGGTGTGAAGTATCCCGTTAGGCTGCTCAATTTTCGGCATCCAAGAGGTAGCGGTCGGTATGGCTCCAGCTACAAGGGCGGCTTCTTGCCCGTCAAAGCGCTGTTGCAAGAAAGAGCCACGAGTGCCGTGTAGGGTATATTCCCATTGGCGCTCAAGCGCATAAGTAGTCGATTTGAGGCGCACGCGCAATTGGTGGTCGTAAAACAGAAGCAGTTCAAAATAATCATCAGCTTGGGTATGAGGGCGCAGATACCCCTTATCAGCATATATAGCCTTAGGTTGCCCAAAAAGTTGTAGGGCTTGGTCTATGAGGTGTGCCCCAAGGTCGTAGAGAGCCCCTCCCCCACGTTCAGCTGTTTCTTTATGCGCTTTACTGCTAATCTCAGTGCGAAAACGGTCGAAGCGTATTTCTACTTCTTTTAGCTCGCCCAATACCCCACTTTCTATTACTTCTTTTACCTTTAGATAATCACCATCATAACGCCTGTTTTGGTAGACGGTCAGCAGTTTGCCTTTTTCTCTTGCCAATAGGTCGAGGTCTTGTGCCTCTTCAGCAGTAAGGGTAAAAGGCTTTTCTACTAATACGTGTTTACCTGCCAAAAGAGCGTCTTTAGCATATTGATAATGCGTCTGCACAGGGGTATTAACTACTACTACCTCTATTTTTAGGGTCTTGTAGCATCTCTTCTACCGAGCGGTACAATACACTATCCGGATAAAGCGCACGCGAGTCCTCGCGATGACGCTCTACTACCGCATAAAGGTGCAAGTGTGGGTGCTGCGCTATAAAAGGCGCGTGAAATACACGCCCACTCATTCCAAAACTACTAAGGGCAATGTTCATTGTTAGTCGTTAGTTCTTAGTTACTAGTCATTAGTACGTTAGTATGTTAGTCGCTTTCTAACGGCTAAAGACTAATCCCTAACGACTAATACTACTCCGTAAAGGTTATTAAAAATCTCTTCAACTTTAGCGTAATCGCTTTGGCGGATAGCCAGATGCAGCTCACAACTTTCGGTAAGGTGTTGGGCAGTAATCGTCAGGGTTTTGCTCTTTTACTACGCGCATCACTTTGTTCATCAACGGATAGTCAAAGTTAATTACCAATTCTTCAGTGATGAGCTTTTTCCTCTATTTCTGTTTCTTGCAGGGTAAGTTGGGCAGTAGTTTTATAGGCTTGCACCAATCCGCCTACTCCTAATTTGATACCCCCGAAATAGCGCACTACTATCACCAGTATATTAGTAAGCTCAAACGATTGTATTTGCCCATAGATAGGTATGCCCGCCGTGTTATTAGGCTCGCCATCGTCATTTGCGCGATAACGCAGATGCCTACCATAGCCCAGTTGCCACGCATAGCACCAATGGCGTGCCGAGAAGTGTACCTTCTTGACCGCCTCGAGGTGCGCTTTTATCTCCTCTTCAGAAGTGACGGGAAAAAGCATAGCCTAAAAACTTACTGCTTTTTCTCCTTAAATATCACCTCTTCTACAGGGGCTGCTATGGTTTTATAGGTATCCAATTTATAAGGTTCTGAATTAGCTTATTGGGCTACTTATTGAAAGGTATACTTCACTGATACGCCTGTTCTGAAGGTCGTCATCGGGAAGGAGGTAGAAATAGCCGATTTCGAAAAATTATACTGCAAGTAGTAAGACGCTAACAAATTGCGACTTAGTGCATATTCAGCACTAAAGTTACCTATCCACGAGGTCTGTCCTGCAGTCACTTGGTTATTAAATATCTCCATATTGCGTATCACGGTGAACTCTCTTAGGTAAGACAACGTACCTTTAAGCACCAAATCGCTTTTTACAGTAGTAGGCGTACCTGCCAATTGGGTAACAAATGCCAAGTCTTTGAAACGGTAGCCCATACCGAATTTGTATTCGCGTTTGAGTATCTCGGTCAGATAATCGTTATCGAGACTGATAGAGATAGTGCGATCGCGGTTGAACTCTGCCAATAAGCTCATAGAATTCTTAAGCTCCATATCAGCGCGTAGTAAAGGGTTGAACTGCTCAGCAAGCGTAACGGTTGAGTACAATTTATCATTGAGGAAATCGCCTGCTACGTTGGTCTTATTAGGGTTAGCGGGCTCGTACTCTAAATTAGTACGGAACTCACTAAGCGAATAGCTCGCGCGGTAGCCGTGTGCTAATGAGAAGCGTTTGAAAATATTCTTGATGAAATCTACTCGCATCAGCCCTGTATAGCGCACATTCCACTCAGGAATAGGAATACTCTTGAAAGCATCGAGCGATACACCACTGGCACTACTACCCGAATAGGCCGCTACAAAGGCAGGTATCATCACCGCTTGGCTCTTCTTGCTATAGCCCACTGGATAGCCCCTCAACATCTACATTGGCAGGGTTAAGCCCTCGTGCATCAGCCAAACGGCGCGCTATAGTTAAACGGTTGTTTTTTTAAACTTTTCAAAAGCTGCCGAATTGTATTCGTCTATCTTATTAAAGCTTGAAGCCAATAAGTTTGTAGAGATATTAAAACTTCCCACCTGATTGCCTACCAATTTGTTATACACAAAGTTGCGCACCTCAAAAGTTTCGGTGTAGTTCTCAGTGTATTGCCTATTTGCTTTCAAGTTGATTTGCAAATCGGGTATAGGTTGCAAGTTAGCAGTAATGATAAGTTGCTTTTCTTTCGAACTGATATATTGATCGTTGAAATCAGCAAACTCTGTTAGGTAACCTTTCTTAGCCATCTCGTAGCGCAAGTCAGTTTGGTCGCCAAACATAAAGCCTGCTGATGGTTTGAGCGTACCGAGGAAGCCTATTTGCTGGGTATAACCAGGTATAGTGCGCGCATTAGTAACCGAATAGTTTACTCCAGCGGTTTTAAGCATTGTCATCAACGATTTTCCTACACTTGTCTTCTCACCTCGTGGAGTAGGTTTCACTCCTAAATAGCGATAAAGCTGCTCGAAAGTAAAGTTGGCTGTTAGGTTGTGGGTATTGCCATTTTGTAGGGTGTTAATATCCTGATGTGCCAACTGTAACAGCGTTTGCGAACCGCGCTGATAGTCAAAATCACCTGAATAAGTATAGTTAGCCCTCATAAACTCAAAGAAAGGGAACTTGCTAAATGGCAAGTCGTAATTCAATTGGAATTTAGAGAAGAAATGGTCAGGGGTACCCATATCCCAGAAATCACTCCACAATGACTTTTCTTTATTCACTCCCGAAATATCTCCGAAGGCATCATAAGTATAGTAATTGCGGATAACGCTATTATTAGTAGCATTAAAACTGAACTTCAGCGACTTAGTAAGGTTATAATTGATAGCGTACTGATGGTTCATCAGGTAGTTGCGCTGCTGTAGCTCTGGCAATGCTTTCTGCAGACTGGTATTAACGCCCTCAAAATACACATCGCGGAATAACTGCTTAGTAAACGAGCGGTTTACATCGGCCGTAAACATCACGCTGGTAGGCAATAAGTTCAGATTAACATCGCTAAGCCATTGCCAATACTTTTTGCCTTTGAATTTGGTTACTTTCTTGAAAGGCTCGAAGGCTGTAGGCTTAAAGGCATAGTTATACATAAAGCCAGCGCGTACCTGCTGCTCATCTTCATACTTAAGCTCATAGTCGCGGTGGTTCTTCTCGTTATAAGCGTAGTTGAACGTAAAGTTTTCAATGTTATACACACGCGGCTTTTGTCCTTCCGATAGGTTCTTCTTCACCCCTATCAAGTTAATGCCTCGTCTTAGGGTAAAGTCTTCAGCCTGCTCTCTTATAACGTCGCGCTCTGAGCTGCTTTGGGCTACCTCTAAGCGGTCTTTTAGCTTAATATCCTGATACACGGGGTCGTACTCTGGTGTAGAGCGTTTTTGCGAGTGACTTAAGCCTACCGGTATTTGCATATTCCACTTAGGCGGCAACAGCTTACCGGCATTTACATTCATCATCACATCATACTCTTGGGTGCTCTCTAACGCGCGTTGTTTAGGGGTTTGGTCTACCGAACCAAAGCCCACGGTATGCATACGCCCTGTAGCCGATATGTTCAGCAGTTCAGAGGCATTCGCATCGAGGGAACCTATAGCTGCCCAACCACCGTGGTTTTCGAGTTCAGCCACACGCAATTCGTTGAACCAGAACTCACCACTCAGTCCGTTACTGCCCGATACGTTCTTAATACCTACCATCATAGCGCGCACACTACCCAATGACGGATTTCCCTTTATCACATAACGATTTTCACCAGCGTGGTAAGGGGTATTTTCGCTCACTACATTGTAATTGCCATCATAATAAGTTACCCTATCGAGGGTTTGGTTTCTGATGCTTATCGCTTTGAGCTTGGTAAGCACTTCCATCGGTATAGAGAACTGGTTTTCTTTAGGCCATATAGCGTACTCTGACGAGCTACCGGGTTGGGTAACCTTCAGCGGTATTTCCACCTGATAGTAGTTATCGCTAAAAGTCGGTACCGAGCCTTATAAAGGCTACCGCCTGATTGTCGTGCAGAGGCTTATTCTTATAGGCTTCGGCGTGTACAAACATCTTGATATACTTATACTGCCGCAGGTCAAAGCGCAATGCCTTATACACCGCTCTACTATCTTTATTTTTCGAGATTATCTACTATGTATGATAGGGCTTGCTCGTTCTGCTCTACTAAAAGTATTGTTAGTATTGATACGCTCGCGGTTTACCCCTGGTGGCATACGATAAGGTATAGGCTGACGGGTTTCGTTTTTCAATTAGGTTTACCGAGTTGATTTCTACCTTAGTACCATCATCTGAAGGGTCATCTTGGTCGGTGCTAAGGGTATAGTTATAATAACGCCAGTCGCCGCGCACCAAATCGAGGGTAGCAAAACGCAAGAGCATCTCTTGAGGGAAGCCAGTTAGGTACATACGCATATGGGTCATCGAGTTGATGATGTCCATTTTATCATTGCTATTTAGAGGGAAGGTATAACCTTCGCGCCACATAGCTCCGCTCTCAATCGGTATTTTTGAACTGTATCCAGCGGGTAGCCACCCTTTGTCCGTTAGGCGCTTCTACCGATACGGTGCGAATATCGTTTACATAAGGGTCGGCAGTGCTGATATTAGGGTTTGATACGCACCCTATACTCCAAGTAGTTATTGGTGGTATTCATCGTGAAGTCGCCGTTGATATCCTCATTATCAGGTACGGTAGTAGAGCCTCTGTCGTTATCTGACACCGATACAGGCGAGTTGCCTTGTGTACCGTTGTAATTGTAATAGCGATTTAAGATGCCCCCACTGCGCGCCAAGAAATACTCGTAGTTATCCAACGCAGGGTCGTTAGGCGAAGTCGCTACGTTGTTGCTATATATACGCGCTTCATCGGCATCATTCAGACCATCTAAACCTATATCTTGCAGCCTGCGGTTAGACGAACTTTCATCAAAAGCATATACTAACGATTGGGCAGCAGGCACTTTACCCCAAGACGAAGTATTGATACTAGAGGTAGAGGAAAGACCTGGCAATCCGTTTTCGTATTGCTTGCGTCCGTCTTTTAGCACGTCTTCTGAGATGTTTCCTAAGTTGAACACCAATTCACCCGAACCGCTGTATTCGCCTGAATAATAAGGATCCATCACCCAGAATTGCAAAAACTCGATATTGCTTTCTTGAAAATCAGAATAGCTCATACTGCGCATTATACCGCCCCATTTTTCGTCTTTAGTTTTAGTGGCGAAGTTAGGGTCGTTATTATAAGCCCCTTTCGCATTAGGGATAATAGGCTAAATCGAGGGTAGCCTGCACTAACGACTGCCCTTGTGCCAACTGCTGCTGAGGGAATATCTCTTCTATAAAGATACGGCGAGTGCTGTTCTTAGATATTTCGTTACTGCTGATGGTCGATGGTTTCTGTGTAGAGTAAAACACAGGGTCTATGGTATACCACGCCATTTTAGCACGCCCATAGCCGTTCTTTAGGTTGTTAGCATCATCAGGGGCGTTGCCGTATAGGGTTTGCGGCACCGAACTATTGTTCCTGCCCCCTGCTGCGCCAAACTCTAAAGGCGTACTAGCTAACTTCCACGCCAAAGGCGAACGCATATCAATAGTGCTTTGCGCTGCCTCAAAATCGTCTAAATACACAGTAGTTTCACCATCAAAATCGTCTGCTTTAGGGGTGCTTGCCAATAGGTAAGCGAACTCTCCGCGCAACGAAAGGTTCGATGGCGCATCACTCTTGATAGTAGGAATGCGATTTACCCAGCGCGTAAGGAATGGCATTTCGGTAGAATAAGTACCGGCTAAGCCAAAAATAGTGTTATTTACATTCTCTTGTCCGTAGCTGGTTTTCTGCGTAAAGGGTCGTTCGCGCAGATTTACGATAGCCCCGTTTAGTATGAACTTATCGCTGAACTTATGCTCTACATTTACCCCCATAAATCGGGTGGTTTGTCCGCCAAAAAAATAAGGTTATTCTCCATTGACACCTGTATAGGCATATTGCTAGCCTCTAAGCTGGGGTTAATTATCTCTACAGTACCCGATTGGTAATCCACCAAATAGTCGAGTCCCTCTACTAATAGGCGTCCACCAGCTGTTACCCTAACCGAACCACGTGGCACGTTGAAAGCCCCTAACGAAATACCCCGCCTGCTTGAGGCTTTGTAGCGCCCTTTCATCACGAACTTGTTTTTTTCTCGCCGTCCATTTGGGCTTTGGTCTTAGTGTTTTTTTATACAGTGAAGTGTAGACGTACTTCTTCTGGTTATTGTTATAGGTAGCAGGGTCATTATAAGTACCCCCTCCTAAAGTGGTATGCAAAAAGTTACCAAAAGGTTCTACTTTGGTAAAGAATATTTTGCCGTACTGCTCATCAACGGTAATACCCGGTAAAAAGTCGAAGAAGCCATCGCCCCCTGGTTGTGGGTCGTTGTACTTATTGAGACGGTCGAAGTTGAAAAAGATTCAGTAGTATGCGGTCTTCTAAGCCTGTTGGCCAGCCTACATTATCTACTTTATCTATATAATTGACAGGCGAAGGGTTAGAATAGAAGATATTCATACGGAAATCTTCAGCTGACAATTGTGCTGTACCCACCGAATAGACGTTTTTCATCATCAAATCCCAAATAGGGTCTTTCACATTCAGGCGGTTGCTCTTAAGCATCTTCAGCACCAGTAGGTTATTAGTGATAGCGTTATTACCTCCGTAAAAAACTGTTGTTAGTAGTAGCCGAAATACCATCGTTAGCAAACTCGCCCACTTGGTACACCTGGCTGCCGTAGGTATATTGGTAGCTACCGCCAGCACCTCATCGGCACTGAGGGCTGTGCTGAGCGAGATAAAGCCCAGCTTGGTATCTACCTTATAATCGACCCCTTCTTCGAGCTTGCGGGCATTCTCTATTACGGCATAGTCATACCCTTGACTGACATACGATTGGTTCGTACCAAACCCCTGTTGCACGGTTGCTACATCGCGGATAGCATTAGTAAGCACCGAATTGGCGGTACCTATCTGGGTAGGGTCGTACTTATTGGCGCGGTTGGCAGGCATATTGTTAGTAGTGCTATTATAGAATGCAGCCCCTGCCTTGTCGTACAAGCGCGTTCTATCCATTCGGGGTTCACCTAAGTCTTGTACCGCCAAAATGTTGCGTATGTTACCCATACGGCTATTGCGGTTGGTTACCCATACCTCTAAGCGGGTAATCTGTACTTTACTATTGATAAATGGATAATTTTCTAAAGCTCTATCATACTGGTCGCGGAAGAAGTGCGCCAAGAAGTAGTTGCGATTTTCATCGTAGTCTAAAGCTGAAAACTCAAATTCGGTAATAGTACCGCCCCCTTGTGCCGTAAGGGTTTTTGCGCTCTGACTTCTGTTCAGAGAAAACCCCTGTGATGGTGGTACGCCCAAACTTGAGTTGTGTTTTCACCCCAAAAAGACTTTGCGAACCGGTAATAAGCGAGTTAGAAATAGGCATAGAGATATTACCGAGCTCTACTTTCTGCAGTATATCGTCTTCATCAGGAGCGTATTCTAGTTTAAAAACGTTCTGAAAGTCGAATGAGGCTTGGGTATCGTACTGAGCGTTCAGATTTAGGCGGGTACCTATCTTGCCGGTAAGCCCCAAGCTGATGCGCTGCTCGAAGTCCAAACCAAACGAACTGCGGTAGCGCGGACTGACAGCTGGGTTATCATTGCGAGTATAGCGCAAGCCAAAATCTACGCCCACGCTTCCGGTAGGGGTAAACTCTATATTGCGCCCTCCAAAAATGCTTTCGAAGAAATCAGAATTGACATATAGGTCGGGCAGTAAGTCGCGTTGGGCTTTTTTCTTTTGGGTAGTATCGCTTTGGGTATCGCCTAATACGTCTAACTTATCGCGGTAGTAGGCACTCATACGCTCGCGCATCACTAAGTCTTCGTATTCCTTGACAGTGAGGAACATAGGGGTAGCGAGGTCGTATTTGCCCAGCTTTTGGGTATAGACATAGCGATCTAAGGCAGGGTTATAAGTATACTGCTGCACGATGCTCTTAGGTTGCTGCAAGCCGATGCGCCCGATACCGTTTTTTACAGTAGTCTCGGACTGAGTAGATGAAGTAGTTTGAGTAGTATTGGTTACTTGTGCTTGCGCAGATAAGAAGCTGAAAAAGAGTAGTATAGTGATAGTTAGATGTTGCTTCATATTACTAAAGGGTATATGATACCGAATATAATTTTGCGGCAAAGATACAAATAATTAGCAAATTAGCAAGTTTGATGATTAGCAAATTTTGTAGGCTTCATTATTCCCACTTAAATAAAGTGGTTTTTATTAAACATTGTCGTATCAATACTTTGAAAAATTAAAAGCATTTTTGATGCTGAATTTTTTTGATTTTTATGGTATAAATATACTTGTTATATTCTCTGAAAATTTCATCTTTTTTTCGCCAAAAAAATCATTTTCTTTGAAATCATTATTCCAACAGCAACTTGTGCTTACCACCAATTCTACTTTTTGAAGTAAACTATCCTTAAATACAAATCTTTTTTTGAGATAATATTTTTTTATAAAACCTTCTTTTTTTCTTCAATCTTAGTAATATAAAGGCTATCATTATTGGGGAAATTTCTAAATCTTTTATAAATATTAAATCTTTTTGAATATCTCTAATCGTAGATTCTCCTAATACAAACGATTTTTTTCATCGATAAATCCCTTACATAAATCTTTATGATACGTTTTTTTATGCACGATAAAAAAATACAAATAGAATCAATATACATATAGATATAATTATTTTTTTCTATTTGAAATTCCCATTTTACGTCTTTTTTTATATTTTTTTCTTTTTAATTGTTGTGTTGTAACACATATATCATAGCCTTTTTTTCTTTTTAATCCTTCAGCAAGTTTAGCATCACAAGTCCAAATTTTATGACCTTGTTCTAAATGTAGTGCTACAAATGGATAATCATCAGGATCAATATTTTTCGACTATTTTTTTGTGCTTGGGTTACATATCTTTTTAGAAATATTATCTACTTGATAGAAAGTAATATTTCTAGTAAATTCGGCAAGCAAAGCATAAGCCTTACGTTTGGTCAGTCCTGTTTTTAGCTATCATTTCAGACAAATGTTCCTTAACCTCTTCTAACAAATAGTCAGGAGCAATAAACTGAATACTTTTTCTTTTCCTCTTGCAAAATAGTTGCAATGACCCCACTAGGTTTATAAAAACAACTAAAAATAATATTAGAATCTGAAATAACTATCATATTGTAACTTCTTTATCTCTTTTTAGCAAGAGCTTCATCCCAACGCTTAGCAACAGCCTTATTCACTTTTTTTAGAAAGTGCCATAATCTCATCGCGGTATTTGATAGGAATACCGTATTCATCTTCTTCTAAGTCATCTATTTCAGGCTTTTGCAAGTGCTTTTTTTGGCTTCTTTTTTTCTTAGTAACCTTTAGAAAATCAAAGTTTTTTTAGCAAACTCTACAAAAAGCTAAAGCTTGCGGACTATCATTATTAAGGGTAATTGTATATGGCATAACGTTTCAATTTTTTATAAGGCAAAAGTACAAATAATTTGCCAATTAGCAAATTTGTGAATTAGCAAATTTTGAGGACGATTATCCTTCGTCGCATACTCGGCTGCGCCAACTCGCCGACTTTCCTTCGCTTATCCTTCGCTCTTCCTGTATCGTTTGTATAGGGTAGATGAAAAAGAAAAAATTTCTGGCAACACGGGTTGCTAATTGGTAAATTATTTGTATTTTTGTAAAAAGATAGAAATGGTAATCTTGTTGATGTATCACAAGTACCAACACAAATAATTAGAATGAAATAAATAAAAAGGGCTCTTACATAAAAAAATCCTTTTTGATGAAGAAGGTAATTTAAACATTGACACAGTCATCAAAGAAAGTGATTTAACAAACTTATTTTTTTCTTTACCCACCATAGAGATAAGAGTTTTTTTAGCCTATAATGTGCTCTAAATAGTGCGAGGGGAATTATGAATTTTGAATTATGAATTGTGGGACTGGTGGGAGGTATGAGAAGGCTGAGAGGGCTGGGAGTGCGAGCCGCACCGGCGATTGAGGGACTGGGAGAGAATTTTGAATTCTGAATTTTGAATTGGGAGGACGGGGAGGAACTTTTTTTCTTATAGCAATTGGAAAAATGCAACACAAGTTAGTGGAAGATTTTTCTTTAGAAAAAAAGGTCTTCGTAATGGAATACTATTTAGAGCGGATACCCAAAAATAATATAACTAGTTATGACTAGTAACAACAGAAGAAATTCCTTAAAAATATTTAACATATGAATTTAGAAGAAATAGGTAAATACATAGAATGGAAAAAAATAAATGGTCTAAAAAGATAACATTGACTTATACCAATATATAAGTTTCAATATTCATCCTGATGATATTTTTAATCATAGGTAAATTACTATTTCCTGAGACTATAGAAATTGAGAACTCTATTTTTACTAAAGGAAAACTATAATTATTTTTCTTTATGAGAGTCTCAAGAAGAGATATAACAATAGTAAAGAAATAGAATCTGAGATAAATAAAAATATACTTATATGATTTATTTGCTCATTGTACTGATGTTATTGATGATAAATTGTTTAAAAAAATATAGGTGAATTTATACAATTTTCTTGGGATATTTATTTTTAAATATAAATTTCCTAATAAAAAAATATAGTTATAGAACGCATAAGTAACATATATAATTATGGTGATATATTGTCTTTCTATACAAAAGAGTAATTTGGGTAATGGGTAATGTATCAGATGTGTTTTTAAAATTCCAATAGATTAATAATCAATACAATAAAAAAAGAACTACCTTATTATTTTTTTACTCACTATAGAGATAAGCGTTTTTTTAGCCTATAATGCGCTCTAAATAGTGCGAAGGGAATTATGAATTTTTGAATTATGAATTATGGGACTGGTGGGAGGAATGAGAAGGCTGAGAGGGCTGGGAGGGCGAGCCGCACCGGCGATTGTGGGAAGGCTGGGAGGATTAAGAGGGCTGGGATAGTAGATGTTTATATTTCGGTAATGGGTCGCTTATCCTTCGCTTATCGTTAGCTCTTCCTGTATCGTTTCTGTATCGTTCGTAAAGGGTAAATGTGGAGATAAAAAAATTCTGCTAATTGGCAAATTTGCTAATTGATAAATTATTTGTACCTTTTGTGCCTTTGATTGC
>BNJS01002432.1_pt1 | contig 104363 bp, 153 predicted proteins | sample 8540461 | NCBI WGS metagenome assembly BNJS01 (sample SAMD00202454, study PRJDB9452) | human saliva metagenome | isolation source: human saliva | place: Japan
TATTCTAGTTATCAGTTTTTTTGTAAATTTTTTTATAAAAAAGTTATAAATAACTCTTGTAATTAATTATATTTAATGAGATAATATTATATATAATGCAAATAGAGTAAGAGGAGATATATACTTATGACAAAGATACTAGCTATTAACTCAGGAAGTTCATCTTTAAAATTTCAATTATTTGAAATGCCTGAAGAAAAAGTTATTACTAAAGGACTAGTTGAAAGAATCGGTATTGAAAACAGTGTATTCACTATCGAATTCAACGGTGAAAAAAATAAAGAAACATTAGATATTCCAAACCACGATGTAGCGATTGAAATGTTACTTGAAAAATTAACTAAACTAGGTATAGTTAAAGATGTAAAAGAAATCGAAGGTGTTGGACACCGTGTAGTTCATGGTGGAGAATTCTACGATGCTTCTGTATTAGTAAATGATGAAGAGCTAGCTAAAGTAGATTCAATTGAAGACTTAGCGCCTTTACATAACCCAGCGAATATTAAAGGTGTTCGTTCATTCCAAAAAGAATTACCAGGTGTTCCAAACGTATTAACATTTGATACTGCGTTCCACCAAAGTATGCCTAAATCAACATACATGTATGCTGTACCAAGAGAATTCTATGAAAAATATGGAGTTCGTAAATATGGTGCTCACGGAACTAGTCACAGATACATTGGAGAAAAAGTTGCTGAAATTTCTAGGAAAAGATCCTAAAGAATTTAAAAACAATTTCATGCCACATTGGTAACGGAGCTTCAATTTGTGCTATTAAAAATGGTAAATCATTCGACACATCTATGGGATTCACTCCATTATCTGGATTAGTAATGGGTACTAGAACTGGTGATATTGATCCCAGCAACAATTCCTTACATCGCTCAAAAAACAGGGTTATCTCTTGAAGAAATCGTACGTATTTTCAACTTTGAATCAGGGCTAAAAGGTGTTTCTGCACTTTCTTCTGACTTACGTGACGTTGAAGGTGCAAGAGATACAAATCCACATGCTGCTGAAGCTATTGATGTGTACATCAACAGAATTAAAGAATATGTTGGAGCATACGCTGCAGCTATGAATGGTGTAGATGCTATCGTATTCACTGCTGGTGTTGGTGAAAATGCTACATGGGTACGTGAAGAAGTATTAGAAGGTTTAACTTTCCTAGGTGTACAAGTTGATAAAGAGAAAAACAATGTACGTGGAAAAGTTGCAGAAATTTCTACAGCAGACTCAAAAGTTAAAGCTTTCGTAATTCCAACAGATGAAGAAGTTATGATTGCTAGAGATACTTATAACTTATCTAAATAATAGTAAGAGATTAACAGGGCTGGGGTTTCTCCAGCCCTTTAGTATTTTGAAAGGATATTATGGAAATAAATAACTTTAGAAAGAAATTTAACAGTGCTATAGATGTACTAGAAAAATTCAATAAAGCAGGTTATGAAGCATATTTTGTAGGAGGCTGTGTAAGAGATTTTTTGCTTGGATGTGAGTTTTCAGATATTGATATAACTACGAATGCTTTGCCAGAGGAAGTTAAAACAATCTTTAGAAAAAGTATTGATACAGGAATTCAACATGGGACTGTTACTATATTAGTAAATGGAGAAAGTTATGAAGTTACTACCTTTAGAACTGAAGATGACTATATTGATCATCGAACACCAGAAAAAGTTGAGTTTGTTAGTAATCTAAGAGACGATCTTGATAGACGAGATTTCACTATTAATGCTATGGCTTTAGATAGCAAAGGTAACCTTTATGATTATCACAATGGGAAAAAAGATTTAACTAATAAAAATAATAAAAAAACTGTAAATAATCCTAATGAAAGATTTTTTTGAAGATGCTTTTAAGAATGTTAAGAGCTTTTCGTTTCTCGTCAAAGTTAGGGTTTGAAATTGAAGATAGTACATTAGTTGCTATAAAAAAAGAATGCTGAGCTTATTAAAATTTGTTTCAATAGAGCGTATAGTAAATGAATTTAGAAAAAAATTACTAGCTGGTATTGGAAGTAAACGTAGTTTAGAATTATTGCTTGATAGTAAGTTGAAATACTTATATACCTTTTTCTAAATGACATTATTAGTTTTGTTGACTGTTCTAAATATACATTTTTGTCAAAGTTTATATATTTTTAGCAAAAATTGAATAGATATTTCTTTTGAAAAAAATTGAGAGATTTAAAACTATCAAATAAAGAAATTAAAAAAATTAAAGAATATGAAAGAATTAATTTAGAATTTCTTGATAACATACCATTAGAACTTATTTTATATAAATATGATAAGAATGATATTTACTTTTATAGTTGATTATTTTTGGTTATTGTGATAAAAAGATATCGATATAATTAATTTACCAATAAGTTCATTTTAATGATATAGCTATAACTTCAACGGAGATTATTAGTATAATAGATAAATCACCTGGTCCATGGATAAAAGGAAGTTACTAATAAAATTAGAAGAAGCTATTTTATTAAATAAAATAGATAATACTGAAAAATAATATAGTAGATTTTTCTGAAAAAAATAAGAGATAATATATAGATATAGTGAAAGTGAGGTGAGAGAATAAATGGATAAAATATTTTTGTGTAGTCGATATTGAATTAACAGAAGATAAAAGAAATTATACAGTTTTTCTGCAACAAAAACTTGATCAAAGAGTTTAAAGAGTTAGAGTCTATAAATTATTATATCAAAAGCCTAAAAAAGCAAGTTTCATCTTTTGTTACTGAGTTAACGGGAATAAGCAATGAAATGTTAAGTGGAAAAATGTATTTTGAAGAAGTAGCACATGAATTATATGAATTTATAAAAAACGATATACTCGTGTGTCATGGTTTACCTTCTGATTATGTAATTTTGAAAAAAAGATTTCATGATGTCGGTATTAGATATCATTCAAAAATGTCTTTAGACACTGTTGAATTAGCAAGACTATTTATGCCTACTCAAGAAAGTTATAGATTATCTGATTTGTCAAATTCTCTCAACCTTTATACTGGTGATGGATACCATAATGCCGCAGTTGACGTCAAAGTAACAGTAGCATTATTAAAAAGAAATTTCTAAGAAAAATAGCGAATATTAATTCAAATAACTTTTAAAAAAATAGAAGTACTTTTTAGAAAAAAATCGATTATAATACATTAGAATTTGCTAGATATTGTAAAAAGAAAATTTAATGATAAAGAAAAATAGTAAAGGTGATTTTATTTGTTTTTCATGATGTTGATTTTTAAAAAAAGTCTCTTATGCGATTAATAGAAAAGAAATTCAATAATAAATTTATTCTATTTTTCTTCAATAAATGAACAAAACTATATAGAGAACTTTAAAAATTTCTAATTATGTTATTTTAAAAGAAAAAGAGCAATTATGTTCCATTAAATGTTTTTTTAAATTATTCCCTAAAAAAAAGAAGATTTAAATTTAGATAAACTTTTAATTAAAGTTATATGTATGGATATTAGAAACAAATTCAGGTGATTTTTAGTGAGTTAAACTTGCTTTTATCTTGAAAAAAAAATGTATATAGATAATATTAAAAAAATGGTGTTTTGATTAGTTCAAAATCTTATTATTTCGATGAGAAAAAGAAAGCAGCAGAAACTTGTGAAAAATATTGTTACAAATTATAATTCTATTGAGTATTTATTAGAAAATGATAATTTTAAAAAAATCATACTTATATATTTTGAAAATAAGAAAAATCTTTAGGACGTGAACTGGATTCAAAAATACAAAAAGATTATTTCTACAAAAAATGTTGTTGTTGAATTAAATGTTGCTGTATCTAGAAATCTTAAAGATAAGAGTATAAAAATGCTTAGAAATAACATTGACGGACTAGTTAAAATTTTTTTACATGAAATGTATATTTCAGAAAGTTTATTCTTATATAATGACAGTTTAAGTTTTATTTTTACAAGATGTTGAAGCAATATTAAATGATATAAAAGGCATATAGAAATGATTTGCCAATTTCTTATAAATTTATGAGAAAAATTAAAAATGTACTTACTAATTCTAAGAATACCTATAAATTTATTGTTCTTGACCAAGAAAAATAGTTTGAAATTAACTGTAGTAGATGATAAAAAAAGTTAAAGGGATTAATTAATATTGTTCACTCAAGAAAGCACAAGTATTTAAATCTAAAAAGCAAAAAGCACATTATATTTATAGCAATGGAGATGAGGAACTTCTGAATTCAAAAAGTGACTGGATCAATACTATATGTATTTTGAAAGTAATAAATACAAAAGATCTTTATTTTTAGTAAAACGAGAAAAAAAGAAGTTATATAAAAATATTATAATTTTCTCAATAAAAGACAATTTTAGTGAATTATATAATGAAGTAATTAAAAAAATAATAGAAATATCTTATAGATGTTATGCTACGAAGGATATATTAGAATATCGTTATTATTTAAAAGATATTTTTTTGAGAGTATAATAGTTTTTCGTGATTTAGAACATTAGATTAAGAAAAAAATAAAAAAACACATAATTAAAAAAATAGTAAATTTATGTTATAATATAATTAGTTTTTATATATATAATATGATAATTTAAAATTTCGAATAAAAATATTAATTAAAAATTAGGAGGGACTTCAAGTTGAATATTAATAATTTAAAAAGAACAACTAGGTCAAAAAGTAACTCTTGGTGCATGGATTGCTAACAAGAGAAGTAGTGGTAAAATTGCATTTTTCCAACTAAGATATGGAGCTGGATTTATTCAAGCTATCGCTTTAAAAGAATCTTTAGGTGAGGAAAAGATATCAACAATTACGTCACTTACCACAAGAGACTTCATTAAAAGTAACAGGATTAATTAAAGAAAACGATAGAGAACTTTCTGGTATTGAATTAGAAATTGAAGACTTTCGAAGTTATTTCTGAAGCTATAGATTACCCAATTACTCCAAAAGAGCACGGTGTTGAATTTTTAGCAGATAATCGCCATATTTGGATTCGTTCTAAAAAACAACATGCTATTTTAACAATTAGAAATCAAATTATTAAATCAACTTATGATTTCTTTGAAAAAGAAGGTTTCTTAAAAACTGATCCACCAATATTTAACTTCATCAGCTCCAGAGGGAACTACAGAATTGTTTAACACTAAATACTTTGATGAAGAAGCATATCTTTCTCAATCAGGTCAATTATACTTAGAAGCTACAGCGATGGCTTTTGGAAAAGTATTTTCATTTGGACCTACATTTAGAGCTGAAAAATCTAAAACTCGTCGTCACTTAATTGAGTTCTGGATGATTGAAGCTGAAATGGCTTTCTGTAATCATGATGAGAGTTTAGCATTACAAGAAGCATTTGTTAATCATTTATTAACTGATGTATTGGAAAAATGTCAAGAACAATTAAAAGTACTTGGACGTGATTTAGAGGCATTAGAAAATGCTAGAGGTGAATTCCCTCGTATTAAGTACAAAGATGCTATTAAATTATTAAAAGAAAATGGATTTGATGATATTGAATATGGAGATGATTTTGGATCACCTCACGAAACATTTATAGCTAATAGTTATAATAAACCAGTATTTATTACTCACTGGCCATTAGATATTAAACCATTCTATATGATTGAAGATCCAAATGAACCAGGTGTTGTATTATGTGCTGACTTAATTGCACCTGAAGGATACGGAGAAATTATCGGTGGTTCTCAACGTATTGATGACTACGATAAATTATTAGAAAACATTAAAAAACATGATTTAAATCTTGATGCATATGGTTGGTATTTAGATTTACGTAAATATGGTTCTGTTGAACACGCTGGATTTGGTTTAGGTCTAGAAAGAACAGTTGCTTGGATTACAGGTAACGGACACGTTCGTGAAACTGCTCCATTCCCTCGTTTATTAAACAGATTGACACCATAGGAGTTTAATATGATCAATATCAATATAAAAGGTCTTTTAGTTGATGCTGATTTCTTAATGAATTATACTTCTCATAACTTATCTGGAGAGGAAGCTATGTTTCTTCTTCAGATAAGTTATTTGACAAATCAAGGAGAAATACATTTTTCAACGGAAGATTTTTAAAGATAAAATTAAGTTATTCTAGAAGATCAGATTTTTCTCAAATTAGATAAATTTAATAAATAAAGATATAATAGAGGTTTTTACCAGATAGTAAAGATCAATTTTATAGTATTTAAATAATAAAGATGATTATTATACATTACGTGAACTTTTTAAAGACTGGTAGAAAGAGTCACAGGAAAAATTTTAACTTCAAAAAGAGATGGATATTGTATCATCATGGTTTGATAAGAAAATATACAAAAAAAGAAATCGATGAGGCATTAACTATTTCAAGAAATTTAAACTATGTGAACGGTATTTTAAATAATAAAGTTAGTAAATGATATACAAAAAAAGAAAGTGGAAGTAGTTTAGGTTATGACTGGTTTAACAAATAGACAAAAAGAAAAATAAGAGCAAAAAGTAATGGAATATTTGGATAAAGTATTTTCCTAATGTCGAATGTGAATTAGATTTTTCTAATAATTTAGAATTGATTATTGCTGTTCTGTTGTCTGCTCAGTGTAAAGATGAATATGTTAATAGAGCTACAGTTGGTTTATTTGAAAAATTATAAAACAATTGATGATTATGCTGATGCTAAGGTTGAGGATATAGAAAAGTATATTAGAACTTTAGGATTATATAAAGCAAAATCAAAAAATATTGTAGGAATGGCTAATATGTTAAGAGATGTTTACGATTATGAAATTCCTCAAACTAGAGAAGAATTAGAAAAATTACCAGGTGTCGGAAGAAAAACCGCTAATGTTGTTCTATCTGTAGGATTTAATGTCCCTGCAATTGCAGTAGATACGCATGTTGAGCAGTGTTGCAAAAGATGTTTGGTCTTAGCGGATATTAAACTGATAGTCCGCTTCAGGTTGAAAAAAGTCTTATGAGTATTTTCCCTATGGAAAGCTGGGGAAAAATTCATCATCAACTTATTCATTTAGGTCGATATAAACTTCCGGCAAGAGGTGAACGTACAATTGACCCAGAATTAGAAAAATTATTAGTATTAAAATAAGAGGAGAAGGACTATGCTAATTATATTTATACTGGCGTGTTTTCTAATATTACTAGATCAACTTAGTAAAAAAATTTTATAGTTAATCATTTTTACATTAGGTGAAAGTAAGGAAGTTATAACAAATTTCTTTAGTATTTCATCCCATAGAAATAGAGGGAGCCGCATGGGGAATTTTTACAAGATAGTCGATTATTTTTTTATAATTGTTACTATTATTTTTTTATTGCTATTTTAACTTATTATTTATTTAAACAAAAAAAACTCCCTATCAATGCTTTTGATAAAGGTATTTTTGCTTTAATATATGGTGGAGCAATAGTAATTTTATCGATAGATTAACTAGACATGAGGTTGTTGATTTTCTAGATTTTTAGAATTTTTTTGGCTATGATTTTTCCTATATTTAATTTAGCTGATTGCTTTATTTGTATAGGAGTAGTATTTTTATTATTCAAAAATCTACAAAGAAGAAGATAAATAATAATTTATTGAGAGATGATTATATAAATCATACTCTCTTTTTGTTATAATAATAAATGTAATATAAACTTAAAGGAGATTTTGGATGTATTATTGCACTTATAAAAAGTAAAATAGGAGTTTTATATTTAGTTTCAGATGGAGAAAGTCTCTGTGGTTGTTATTTAGAAGGTCAAAAGTATTTTTCCTGATGAGATCTTGATATATATGAATTTGATGAAGAATTAGAAAGTATTTAATTTCAGCAAGATTATGGTTAAATAGTTATTTTAATAAATGAAAAAGCCTAGTTTAGAAAAATATACCTATAAAAACTGATAGGAACTGATTTTAGAAAAAAACATCTGGTCGTTACTTAAAGATATTCCATATGGCGAAGTAGTTACTTATAAGTATCTTTCTAAGAAAGTTGCTGAACTACAGGGGATTAATGGTATGTCATCTCAAGCTGTAGGAGGAGCAGTTGGGCATAATCCATTTTTTTGATATTTATTCCTTGTCATAGAGTTATAGGTACTGATGGATCTTTTAACAGGATATGCTGCAGGATTAGAAAACAAGAGGTTTTTATTAAATTTTTGAATCTGATAATAATAATTATTAACTAGAGCGCTAAAAACCGATGAATAATAGAAGAATATAAGAAAATATGATATAATTAATAAGATTAAATTCTTTATTAGGAGAAATAAATGAACAATAAAAAGATAGTATTTATGGGAACTCCAAAGTTTGCTGTTCCTGTTTTTAGAAATGTTAATTGAAAAATTATGGGAGTAGATTTAGTTATTACACAACCAGATAAAAAAGTTGGTAGAAAAAAGGTATTAACACCTCCTCCTGTTAAAGTTGTAGCATTAGAGACATAATATTAAGGTATTACAACCTGAAAAAATATCTACAGACGAAGAAACGTATGCTACATTAAAAGAGTTGAATCCAGATATAATTATTACAGCTGCATATGGACAGCTTGTACCGGACAAAATCTTAGAAATTCCAGAACATAAATGTATAAACGTTCACGGGTCATTATTACCTAAATTACGTGGTGGAGCACCTATTCAATATTCGATATTAGAAGATCATAAGAAAACAGGTATTACTATTATGTATATGGTTAAAAAACTAGATGCAGGAGATATGATTTCAAAAGTAGAAGTTGATATTTTAGATAGTGATAACTATGAAACATTACATGATAAACTTTCAGTAGCTGGTCGTGATTTACTAAATGAAACTTTACCGAAAATTTTTAGTGGTGACATTGCACCTGAAAAACAAGATGATGCAGAGGCTACATTTGCAAGAAATATCTTAAGAGAAGATGAGAAGATAGATTGGAATACATCAGCAAGAGAAGTGTTTAATAAAGTTCGCGCATTGGATCCTACGCCAGGTGCATTTACTTACTTAGATGGTAATGTGTTAAAAATCTGGTCTAGTGAAGTTGTTGAGTTAGAAGAACAATCTAGTTATAGTAAAGTAGGAACTATAATTAAGCAAGATAAGAAAAATATCTATAGTTTTATGTGGAAATGGTACAGTACTAAAGTACATGAACTTCAAGTATCTGGTAAAAAGCGTATGCCTGTAGTTAATTTCTTATCTAATAAGAAAAGATTATGTAGGGACAATTTTAGGTGAAGAAAATGAGTAGCATTAATGCTAGACATATTGCTTATGAAGTACTTTATACAATCATTCAGGAAGATGGTTATAGCAACATTACGTTAAATAAGTACTTTAATCAGCATAAGGTTCAAGAACAAGATAAAAGATTTATTAGCGAAGTAGTGTACGGCACTATAAAGAATAAAATATATCTTGAACATATTCTTAAAAAGCTATTCAAAAGGTAGGGTTAAACCTAAAGGTTAAAAGTTATCCTATACTAATGAGTATTTATCAATTACTGTATATGGATAAAACTCCAAATTTCGCAATTATTGATGAAGCTGTTAAACTAAGTAAGAAAGTTGCAGGTAATATCACAGGAAAATTCGTAAATGGTATTCTTAGAAATATTGAACGACAAGCTAGTAATTTAGATCTTAAGTATAAAAAAATAAAGCTGAACAATTCTGTATAGAAAATAGTTGTCCTAACGAATTATACTGATATACTTAAAGAACAATATGGAGTAGAAAAAAAGCTCAAAAAAATTGTTCTATCATTTTAATGAGAAAGAGTAAAGAAATAGTATTAGATATAATCCTTTAAAAAAATCACTAAGAAAGAGCTAATAGAAAAGATTAGGTGATGCTGTTAGCGAGAGTGAAATCTGTGAAGATAGTCTTGTTTTAAATAAATTAAACTTAGATAGTAACTTTATTTACTAAAAGGGATATTATATTATACAAGATGAAGCTAGTGCGTTAGTGGCATCATCAATTGGTTTGCCACTAGATAAAAGAATACAAAAATACTAGATACTTGTGCTGCTCCTGGTGGAAAAAGTCTACATATAGCGAGTAAAGTATTTTTAATTCTACTTTAATTTCATGTGATAAATATATACATAAGCTTAAGTTAATCGAAGATAACAAAGAAAAACTTGATATAACAAATATTCAAGTAAAAGAACAAGATGCAACAGTAAATAATGATTCATTTATTGAAAATTTTGATATAGTTGTATGTGATGTTCCATGTTCAGGGATAGGGGTTATTAAAAACAAACCCGAGATAAAATATAAAATTACTAATGCTTATATTGAAGATATTGCGAAACTTCAATATCAAATTTTTGGAAAAATAGTAAAAATTATGTTAAACAAGGTGGAACACTTATGTATTCTACTTGTACAATAGATAAGAGAGAAAATATAAAAAAATATCGAGAAGTTTTTTTAAAAGAGAACAAAGATTTTTAGTTTAGAGAATATAACTTTAAACAATAGTATAGTTAAATCGAGAGAAAATGGTGTATTAGAAATACTACCAGATGAGTATAGTTGCGATGGATTTTTTTATCGCAAAACTTAAAAAAATGGAGGCAAAAATGTTAATTTCAGATTTTTAAAGGTTATAAAAAAAGTCTAGATGGTTAAAAAGATTTTCGATAAAATGTCAATATATTCTATAAGATTAGATCAATTAGAAGAGTATATTGTTAGTATTGGTGAAAAAGAAATTTAGAGCTAAGCAGATTTATGATTGGTTATATAAAAAGAGAATTACGGATTTTTCAGAAATGAAAAATGTACCTAAATCATTACAAGAAAAATTAGCAGAAGAGTTCGAAATTACAACTTTAAAAACAATAATTAAACAAGAATCAGCTGATGGTACTATGAAGTTCTTATTTGAGCTACAAGATAAATATACAATTGAGAGTGTACTTATGAAAAATAAATACGGAAATTCTCTTTGTGTAACAACACAAGTAGGATGTCGTATCGGCTGTACTTTCTGTGCTTCGACACTTGGTGGTTTAAAACGTAATTTAGAAGCTGGTGAGATAGTTTCTCAGGTTTTAAAAGTTCAACAAGAATTAGATAAAAAAGGTGAACGTATCTCTAGTATCGTAATTATGGGTATTGGTGAACCATTTGAAAACTACGATGAGATGATGGATTTCATCAGAATAGTAAATAGTGATGAAAGTTTCAATATTGGAGCTAGACACATTACTGTTTCAACTTCTGGAATAGTTCCAAAAATATATGATTTTGCGAATGAAAAAGTTCAAATTAACTTCGCGGTTTCTTTACACGCACCTACTAATGAATTAAGAAGTAAAATCATGCCAGTAAACAGAGCTTATAATATTGATAAGCTTATGGAAGCTTTAAAATATTATCAAGAAACTACTAATCGTCGTATTACTTTTGAATATGGTCTAATGGGTAAAGTAAACGATCAAAAAGAACATGCAGAGAAATTATCGGAGATTATTAAAGGTCTAAACTGTCATGTTAACTTAATTCCTATTAACTATGTTCCAGAACGTAACTACGTTAGAACAAGTAAAAGTGATATATTTGCATTTGAAAAAGTGCTTAAGAAAAATAAAGTTAATGTAACAATTAGAAGAACACAAGGTGATGATATAGATGCAGCTTGTGGACAACTTCGTGCTAAAGAACGTAAGGAAGAGGTAAAAGGAGGAATTCCAGATGCCACTAGTATATTCGTATAATAGTAATAAGGGAAGAAAAGAAAAAAATGAAGATGCAGTTAGTGTTACAAAGAATAAACAGGGCGAAGTCCTTGCAGTTGTTTGTGATGGAGTAGGGAGCCATAGTAATGCAGCATATTCAAGTAATTATATCGTGTCGACTTTAGAAAAAGAATGGCAAGATTTAACGTTTGCCAATTTTAATAATATGAAAAATTGGCTTTGTGATAAAATAGAAAAATTGAACTTAGAATTATTTAACAAATCACAAGAAAAGAATAAAAAAATGGGAACTACTATTGTCACAGTAGCTACATTTGACAATCAAGTTGTTGTTTATAATATTGGTGATAGTAGCGCGTATGGTTTGACTAAAGATAATGAGATGAATGTTGTTACTGTAGAAGATTCATTTGTTGGAGCCTTAATAAGTGCCGGAGCTATAACACAAGAAGAAGCAAAAACTCATCCAGAACGCCATGTACTAACTCAAGCATTTAGCTACAAGAGATAATATTAATTTACACACGTTTATTGATGATTTAAGCAACTATGATTATTTTTTACTATGTTCTGACGGTTTAACAAACATGATAGAAAACGAAGAAATTCAAGATATAGTTAGAAACAATGAATTATCAATATCTGTAGAAAAACTTATAGAATTGTGTGTAAATCGCGGAGGAGTAGATAATATATCTGTAGCTATAATAAAAAATCTAGGGGGTGTAAACCATGATAAATAAAATTATATGTAATAGATATAAAATTTTAGATCATCTAGGTACAGGTGGAATGGCCACTGTTTGGTTAGGTTATGATACAATTTTAGATAGACAAGTAGCTATTAAAACATTTAAAATTGATGCTAATGACGAAGATGCTGTAAAAAGATTTAATAGAGAAGCAAAAGCAGTAACTAGTCTTTCTCATCCTAATATAGTATCTATTTATGACGTGGAGAACGAAGGAGAATTTTACTATCTAATACTTGAGTATGTAGAAGGAATGACTTTAAAAGATTACATGATAAAAAATCCTCGTATTCCTATCGAAACAATTGTTCATATAGCTAAGCAAATTGCAGCAGGATTAAGTCATGCACATCAAAACGGAATTATTCATAGAGACATAAAACCTCAAAACATTTTAATGAATGAAAATTTAACATGTAAAATTACTGATTTTGGTATTGCAAGAGCATATGGTGATACAACATTGACTCAAACGAATCAAATGTTAGGTACGGTATATTATTTATCACCAGAGCAGGCACGAGGAAATGTAGCGACAGCGCAAAGTGATATTTATTCATTAGGTATTCTTATCTTTGAAATGATAACAGGACAAATACCATTTAAAGGTGAGTCGGCAGTTGCTATAGCTTTAAAACATCTTCAAGAGGAACTTCCTGAAATTGATAAATATAGAGAAAATGTACCTCAAAGTGTTAAAAACATTGTTCTTCAAGCTACTATGAAAAATCCAAATGAAAGATACATTAGTTCGAAGGAATTGTTTGAAGATCTTAGTACAGTATTAAATCCTGAAAGATTGCATGAGAATAAATATACTGGATTTAAAATTACCCCTACAGAACCTGCTGCATAAATAACAATTATAATCAAAACTCAATATATTGATAGAAATCCAATTGATGTACCCTCATGGTTATTCAGATTATAATAACTATAATGAAGAAGATGATTATTATGATTATGAAGAGAGATGAACGTCAAAAATAATAATAGAAATTATCAGAATACACAGTACCTAAGAATAGTTATAATAAAGTAAGCAAGAAAGATGAGAAGGAAGAAACTTCTAAGGCTAAACATATTTTCTTAGCGATTATTGCGATGGTTGCTATTATTGTCGGAGCGTTCTTTACATATAATTATTTAATTGGAGCTAACAGTGTTTCAGCTCCTGATGTTCGAAATAAAACTTTAGAAGAAGCAAAGGTTGCAATTGTTAAAGCAGGTTTAGAAGTAGGAGACGTAACAGAAGTTGCTAGTGATGATGTAAAAGAAAAAACAGTTATTGATAGTGATCCTAAGGCTGGTAAAAAAGTTAGAAAAGGGTCAAAAGTTGATTTACGTGTTTCATCTGGTAAGAAAACTGTTGATATGCCTAATTTTGTTGGTATGGATGAAGATAATGTAAAAAGAAATGCATCAAAACTAGGATTTAAAAACATAACTGTAGAAAAAGTTGAGAGCAATAGATATGATACTGGTAAAGTAGTATCGCAAAACATTCCAGCAGGCACAGAAATAGTTCCGAAAGAGAAAGAACTAATTATTCAAGTTTCAAGTGGTAAGAAAAAAGTTTCTATGCCTAATTTAGTCGGTGAAGATAGTAGTAGTGCTGAGAGTGCGATTGCTTCATTAGGATTTAAGCACGTATCTTATAAAGAGGAATATTCAGAAAAAGAAGCTGGAACAGTAATATCTCAAAGTATAAGAAGTGGCTCTAATATTGTTCCTAGTGAAGAATCTCTTGAGATTATTATATCTAAAGGTAAAGAGAAAAAGACATCTAGAGATGATTCTGATACTGATGCTAGAACAAATAATGATAATAACTCTAATAATTCATCTTCAAGAAATACAAACTCTTCAACAACTACTAATAGTGATGGTAATGGTAGAAGAAATAATAGCTAGATAATGACATTAAAAAGCACAGAAGAAATATTAAATTTCACTGTGCTTTTTAAAAAAAGTTAATATACAATTAAATGGTGATAATAATGAATTTAACATTACAAAAATTAGAATTACTTCCAGATAATCCTGGTTGTTATCTATATAAAGATAATATTGGTGAAATAATTTATGTAGGTAAAGCTAAAAAAATTTAAAGAATAGAGTAAAAAAAGTTACTTTTACTGGGAACTCATAATAAGAAAAACTCAAACTTTAGTTTCTAAAAATTGAAGATCTTGAATATATTATAGTAAATTCAGAAAAAGAAGCATTATTGCTTGAGAACAACTTTAATAAAAAAAATATAGACCATATTTTAATATACGTTTAAAAGGATGATAAAGAGTTATCCGTATTTGATGATTACTAAGGAAGAACATCCACGTCTATTAATGACTAGAAAATATAAAAAAAGAGTAATAAAAAAATATTTATTTTTGGGCCCTTATGTTGATATCAAAATCAGCAATGGAAGTTAAGAAAAATATTAGATAAAATATACCCACTTAGAAAGTGTAATCCTGTAGAAAAAAACGTCCATGTATGTATTATCAAATAGGTGAATGTATAGGGCCATGTGCTAAAAAAAGATTACACCTGATGAATATAAAACTCAGATTAATAAAATAAAATCATTTCTGACAGGTAATACTAAAGAAATTTTTAGAAGACTTAAATAATAAAATGCAAGACCATGTTAAAAAAATCTTGAATTTGAAGCTGCAGGTCAGATTCATAGTTATATAAAAATCGATTGAGGTTTCAGTACAGAATCAAGTTGTTGCAGATAGCAATAATATAGATCGTGATTACATAGGATATAGTTTTAATAATGATTATATCTGTATTCAAATATTTTTTTATCTAGATTAGGTAATATTATTGAACGTAAAGTTGAATATTTTTAATCTATACGACAGTCCAGATCAGATTTTTATATTCTTATTTAATTCAATACTATGCTATGAATAAATTACCTAAAGAAATCTATATTGATGAAGTTGATGATAATTTACTATCTAACTGTAGTAGATTGTAAGATGATAATCCCAAAAAGAGGAAATCATAGAAAGATACTAGATACAGTAAAAGAGAAATGCTAGATCATTATTTAGATAATAATTTAGCTATTGAAGAATTAAAAAGAGCGTAAATTACAAGTAACATTAAATAATATAGCTGAAAAACTAGGCATTAAATCAATAGATAGTATCGATGCATTTGATAATTCGAATATTATGGGGTGTTGATGCCGTATCGGTAAAAAGTAAATTTTACAAAATGGTAAAAAAAAATACATATAACTATAGAAAATTTAAAAATCGATGAATCTATGGGAATAAATGATGTTCAGACGATGAAAGAAGTTTTGTATAGAAACTATAAAGATAAGAAAACTAATACAGAATTATTAATTGTCGATGGTGGAAAAAAACCATCTTAATGCTGCGATAGAGATTGTTCATGAAACGCTTGGATTAACACAAATTAAAATTATTGGTTTAGCAAAAAAAATGATAAACATATAACAGAGTATATTATTACTGATGACTACGAAATAATTGAATTTCCAAAAAAACTTCAGCAGAATATCTGTTTTTTTAAAACAAATACAAGACGAAGTGCATAGGTTTGCTATTACTTATCATAGAGCAATTAAAAACTAAAAAAATATGTATAATTCTAGTTTGGACAATATTCAAGGTATTGGAAAAGTGAGAAAGAATCTCTTACTTAAAAACATTTTTCTTCAATTGAAGAAATTAAAGAAGCATCTGAAGAAAGACTGTTAAAATTAGGTATTCCAAAAAGATGTAATAAAACAATTTGAAAAAAAAATTTATAAATTATTAAGTTATCCTTATTTTTATATAAATAAATATACGGATAACTTAATTTTTTTGAATTATTCTATAGTAATATTACTAAAAGTATGGTATAATAACTTAAAGAAATTATAACAGTCGAGGAGGCAACTATGAAATTTTTTTATCATTCAGTTATAACGATAATGAATTATATGGAGTAAAAGTAAAACGTGAAGAAAGTGCATGGAATCTAATTAAAGTACTAGAAGATTTTGATAATACTGATAAAATACCTGCGACTTTAAGGGAAGCAATTGAAGTATATGGAGTTTCTTTCATTGAAAAAATTAGAAAAGTACTAAAATTAGTTGAAGAAAGTGGTAAAGCTGAAAGTTATAAAGTACCCATTTGATAAAATAATTTGGCGTTCACCTATTACAAGAACACCAAAAAATATTCTTTGTGTTGGACACAATTATGAGGCTCATGTTAATGAACTTGGAGATGAGCTTGCTAAAACTCCTAAGGATGTTCTTATCTTTACGAAAGCAACAACAGCTCTAGCTGGAAATAATGAAGTAGTTCCATCTCATACAAAAATATTACAGATAGCTTAGACTTTCGGAGGAGAACTTGCTGTAGTAATAGCTAAACCAGGTAAAAACATACTAAGACCATTAGTTTTAGATTATATTTTTGGTTACACAATCATGAATGACATTACAGCTACAGACTTACAATACAAACATGGACAATTTTTCCTAGGGAAATCATTAGAAAAATCAGCAGTTGTAGGTCCTTATCTAGTAACTAAAGATGAAGTTAGTTCACCTGAATCAATGAGTATCGTAACAAAAATTAATGGAGAAATTAAACAAAATGCTATGACATCAGAAATGTTATTTAGAGTTGATGATGTATTGGCAGAAATTAGTAAAATTGTTCCACTAGAAGCTGGTGACATCATTGCTACTGGTACACCTGCAGGAGTAGGTGCAGCACAAAATCCACCAAGATTCTTACAGACAGGTGATGAAATTAAAATCACTGTTGAAGGTATTGGAACTTTAACTACAGTAATTGGAGAATAAGCAGAAAGGAAAAACAATGGCAAAAAAATCAAAAGATAAACAAGTCACTCATATTGAAAAAGACGATTTAAAAGCACGTCAAGCCGCTATTAATGAAGCCATAAAAGTAATTGAAAAAGAATACGGTAAAGGTGCTATTATGGATATTTCATCTGAAAATCCGATTAAAGTTGAAGCTGTATCATCAGGTTCATTAGCGATTGACTCAGCTTTAGGAATTGGAGGATATCCAAAAGGACGTATCGTTGAAGTATATGGTCCAGAATCATCAGGTAAAAACAACAATTGCTTTACATGCAATTGCAGAAGTTCAAAAAACAGGTGGTATTGCTGCATTTATAGATGCTGAAAATGCACTTGATATCGAATATGCAAAAGCTCTAGGTGTTGATTTTACACCAGGTAAATTTTTCCTATCTCAACCTGATAGCGGAGAACAAGCGCTTGATATTGCTGAAAAATTAATTTTATCAGGGAGCTATTGATATTATCGTTATCGACTCAGTTGCAGCATTAGTACCAAAAGCTGAAATTGATGGAGTTATGGGGGCTAACCATATTGGTTTACAAGCTCGTCTTATGTCACAAGCTTTACGTAAATTAACTGGTCAAATTAATAAAGCTAATACTATTGCGTTATTTATTAACCAACTTCGTGAAAAAGTAGGGGTAATGTTTGGTAGTCCAGAAGTAACAACTGGTGGACGTGCACTGAAATTCTATTCTACAGTTCGTATTGACGTACGTAAAGGTGAAGCAATTAAAGGTGCTGATAGTGAAATTTTAGGTAACAGAACAAAAATTAAAATTGTTAAAAATAAAGTAGCTCCACCATTCAAAATTGCAGAAGTTGATATTATGTTTGGTGAAGGAATTTCTAAAATCGGAGAAACTCTTGATTTTGCAGTGGATTTAGATATTATTAATAAATCTGGATCATGGTTCTCTTATAATGGAGAGCGTTTAGGACAAGGTCGTGAAAACGTGAAGAAAGTTTTCGAGGAAAATGAAGAACTTTACAATGAAATTTATGGTCTTGTTAGGGAAGAAATGATGAATAAAACTGGGAAAAAAACTGACTCAGTTGTAGAAAATGATGAAGATGATGACATCGATGAACTTGACTTAGGGAATTGAAACATTAGGTGAGGTAGAATAATATATATGAATAAAAAAAATTATTTAAAAATTGTATTATGGTTAATGATTTTTTTATTATATTAGCTAGTGGATTTATTTCTGCTATAGCAATATTCTTATAATCTATATACAAACTAAATAAAAAAATAGAGGGACTGACTCAACAAAATCGATTTTTCAAAAATCAAGATTTTTTTGAGTCACTCCCTTTATTTTTGAAAGTATGATAAAAATATAATTAGAGAAAATATAGGAGAAATAACTGTGAATTTTTGTACAAAAATATGAATGACAATCAGCTAAAAGCTATTTTAAAAAAACTGATGGTGCAGTAATGGTTATAGCTGGTGCTGGTAGTGGGAAAACACGTGTATTAACTAATAGAATTGCATACTTAATCGCTGAGAAAAAAATGTATTAGAAAGTAATATACTAGCGATAACATTCACTAATAAAAGCAGCTAAAGAAATGAAAGAAAGAATTTATGCATTAGTAGGGGAAACTTCTAAATACATTTGGATAAATACTTTCCACTCAATGTGTGTAAGAATTCTACGTCAGCACATAGAACTATTAGGATATAATAAAAAAACTTTACAATTTTTGGATACTAGTGAACAAAAAAAAGTATTATAAAAAAACAATTGTTAAAAAAATCTTAATCTTTCAGAAGACTCATATCAACCAGCTAATATACTAAAAAAATAATTTCAAATGCAAAAAAATAGTATGACTACTGTAAAGGCTATGAGAGAACAATCACGTTTTGGATATATGAAAAATGTAGCTGAAATATATGCTCATTACCAAAGATATCTAAAGAAAAAAATAGTGTACTTGATTTTTGATGACCTTATGTTAAAAACCATTATACTATTTAAGAAATTCCCTGAAGTACTAGCTATTTATCAAAAATAAATTTGAATATATTCATGTCGATGAGTATCAAGATACTAACGTAATCCAATATAGATTAATTAAAATGTTATCTGAGGTCCATAAAAACGTATGTGTTGTTGGGGATGACGATCAAAGTATCTATAGTTGGCGTGGTGCATGTAGTGATAATATTATTAACTTTGAAAAAGATTATAAAGATGTTGAGCTAATTTTCTTAGATCAAAACTATCGTTCTAATTCAACTATTTTTAGATGCAGCAAATGCGGTAATTAAAAATAATACTGATAGAAAAGAAAAAGGCTCTATGGTCTGAAAACAAAGGTGGAGGTAAAATATCAGTATACGCTGCTTCAAATGATAAAGATGAAACAGATGATATTGCAAAAAAAATTCTAGAATTGAAAAAAGAAGGTATATCGTATAAGGATATTGCTATTTTATATCGTGCAAACTATCTTTCTCGCCAAATGGAGAATTCTTGTTTATCTTTTGGTATACCGTATAAACTTATTGGATCTCTAAAATTCTTACAACGTCAAGAGGTTCGTGATTTACTAGCTTATCTTAATGTTATAGTTAATAGAGATGATGAATTCAGTTTAAGAAGAATTATAAATGTTCCTAAACGTGGTATTGGAGCAAGTTCAATGGAAAAAATTGACAACTATGCAACACAATATGGTATATCGTTATTCGATGCTTTGAAAAATATAGAGGCAGTAGGGGTATCTAAGAAAATTACAACTAATGTCCACTTATTAACAAATCTAATAGAAAAATATTCGGAAACTGATAAATACTCAATTGATGAGTTAATTATTGGTATTTATAAAGATTCTGGATATGAAAATATGCTAAAAGAATCAAATGATGCATATGCTGAAAGTAGAATAGAGAATATTTCTGAGTTAGTGTCTTCAGCTAAACAATTCTCAAGCATGAATGATAGTCTTATTGACTTTATTTCTGAAATGTCACTTACATCTGACGCTGATGATGAAAATGAAGAAGATTCTGTTGTGTTATCTACTGTTCATGCCGCAAAAGGATTAGAATATAAAGTAGTCTTTATTATGGGACTTGAAGAAAATCTATTCCCTTCAATTCGTGATGCGGAAAGTAGTGCTGATGAGAAGAATAAGATGGAAGAAGAGAGACGTTTAGCATATGTTGCAATTACACGTGCTAAAGAAAAACTATTTATGTCATATGCTAATAGACGTATGCAATTTGGTTCTATTAAGATGAATAAACGTTCTAGATTTTTAGATGAAGTACCTAATAAGCTTATGCACTTTGAATCATCTTTTGGAACTTCATTTGAGTCTACTAGCTCAAATGTTGAAGAAGCAAATAAATTTATTAGTAGACTTAGTCCAAAGATTAAAATTTCAGATAAACCTAAGAATGCTGTAAGTACTAATTATGGAATTGGTGATGCTGTTATTCATAAGAAATTTGGAGAAGGTAAAGTATTAGATATTACAAGCGATAGTGTTAAAGTTGAATTTAGTGAAGTTGGTGTGAAAACATTACTAATCGAATATGCCAACTTAACTAGAAAGGATTAATTTTTTATGAAACAAGTTCAAGAAGAAATTTCGAAATTAGTTTCTTTATTAAATAAATATTCTTATGATTATTATGTTGAAGATAATCCACAAATATCAGATACAGAATATGATACATTATATAAACAATTAGAAAAACTAGAAGAAAAATCATCCTGAGTATATATTAGAGAACTCACCTACTCAACGAGTAGGTGATAGGGATATTAGATGAATTTGAAAAAAATAACACATAAAAGTTCCAATGTTAAGTTTATCTAATACGTTCTCAACTGAAGATTTAAGGGATTTTGATGCAAGAATTTCAAAACTAGTACCAGGTCAGAACGTTGAATATATATGTGAATTAAAAATCGATGGTTTAGCAATTTCTATTAAGTATGAAAATGGTAAATTAGTAAGTGCTGCTACACGAGGAGATGGTAGCGTAGGTGAAGATGTTACTGAAAATATTAAAACCATCTTCTCAATTCCAAAAGTACTAAAAAGATAATAGAACATTTGAAGTAAGAGGTGAAGTTTACTTACCAAGAAAATCATTTGAACTATTAAATTCTGAACGTGAGAGTAATAATGAAGTATTATTTGCTAATCCAAGGAATGCAGCAGCTGGTTCATTAAGACAACTCGATTCAAAAATTACTGCGAAAAGAAGATTATCAGCTTTTATTTATTCTATAGTAGGAGATGATAGTATTGTATCACAGGAGAATGCTCTAAATACTAGCTAAAGAGTATAATCTGCCAGTTAATCCTAACTTCAAATTATGCAAAAAAATATTGATGAGGTTATAGATTATATAAATTATTGGACAGAGCACAAGAAAAATCTACCATATGATATTGATGGAATAGTTATAAAAGTCAATTCATACTGAACACAAGAAGAAGTAGGCTACACTCAAAAAAGTCCAAGATGGGCTACCGCATACAAATTTCCTGAAGAGGAATTAGCCACTAAATTGCTTGATGTAGAACTAAGTGTTGGTAGAACCGGTATTATCACTCCAGTTGCTATTCTTGATCCTATAGTAATTTCTGGATCTACAGTGTCTAAAGCTTCTTTACACAATAAAGATATTATTGAGGAACTTGATATTCACATAGGTGATATGGTCGTTGTAAAAAAAGCAGGTGAGATAATTCCAAAAGTAGTACGTGTAATTAGAGAACTAAGAACTGAGGGTTCAACAAAATATACAATGCCTAATACATGTCCATCATGCGGACAACAAACTTACACAAAAGAAAATGATCCATTTACGAGATGTAAAAATCCAGATTGTCCCGATCAAAATATTAGAAGAATAATACACTTTGCCTCAAGAGATGCTTTAAATATCGAAGGTTTAGGTGATAAAGTTGTTACTACACTTTATGAGAAAGGAATTATTGCTCATACTATTGATTTATTTTCTTTAGAAAGAGAAAAACTAATATCATTAGATAGAATGGGAGAAAAAGTCAGTAGATAATCTTTTAAATGCAATTGAGAAATTCTAAACAAAAGCAGTTTAGACAAAGTTATATTTGCACTAGGTATTCTTAATGTAGGAAAAAAAGCTGGGAAAATATTGGCAGAAAAGTATTTAAATCTTACTAATTTAATGAATGCTACACTAGATGAACTTGTAAATCTAGATGATGTTGGTCAAATTACTGCTGAGTCTATTTTAGATTATTTATCTGATGAAAATAACATAAAAATTTATAAATGATTTAATTAAAGTTGGAATGAATCCTCAGTATGAAGTTCAAGAAGTTAATACTGATAATATTTTTCGCTGGAAAAAAACTGTAGTTTTAACTGGTAAATTAGTAGAATTAACTAGAAATGAAGCTAAAGAATATTTAGAAAAATATGGAGCAAAAGTTACAGGAAGTGTGACTTCAAAAACTGATTTAGTAATTGCGGGAGAAAAAGCAGGTTCAAAACTAGCTAAAGCTGAGCAATTAGGAATTAGAGTAATAAATGAAGAAGAATTTGCTAATATGGTTAGAGAGGTGGAATAATGGATAATAAGTTACCTTATAAAGTATTTGGGATAGTCATAGCCTTTTGTATCAATAATTACTTTCTTTATAATGAATTACAATTCTGTACCTGTATCATTTATCTTCTTTACGGTTAAATTGCCATTAACGATTCTATTCTTTGTATGTTTTCTTTTATTGGAATGATACTTGCGAGTCTATATTGGCGTCAAAAATATAAAAACTTTATCAAAAAAATACGAAAGAACAGAAAAATTATTATTTACTAAAGAACAGTTAGAAGAAGATAAAAAAAGAATAAACAAATAAAAATCAAAAAGAAAGTGAGGTGAAAAAAATGGGAATCAAAATACAATTGGATATATCCAACATACGACGAAAATTTTATAAAGGAGATAGAATCGTATAATATCTCAAAAAACGTTGCGAAAATATTAAATGCTAGATCTATTACAGATATGTCATCAGTGAAAAAATACTTTTCAGATGAATACGAAGAAGGTTATGATCCATTTTTAATGTATGATATGCAAAAAGCTGTTGATAGAATTAATGAAGCTATTGAGAATGAAGAGAAAATATTAGTATATGGTGACTATGATGCCGATGGTATTACATCTACAGTACTATTAGTCGAAACACTAATTTCTTTAGGTGCAAATGTCTCATCATACATACCAAATAGATTTGATGAAGGTTATGGACCTAATAAAGAAGCTTTTACAAAAATTATTGAATCTGGAATTACTTTAATTATTACAGTAGATAATGGTATTGCAGGTGTCGAGGAAGTAGATCTTGCTAATGAATTAGGTTGTGATGTCATTATTACAGATCACCATAAAATACAAGATACCATTCCAAATGCATATGCTATCATACATCCCGAACATCCAGAAGGAGAATATCCTTTTAAAAAACTAGCAGGAGTTGGGGTTGCATTTAAACTAGCTCATGCTTTACTAGAAATTTTCCCTGATTTTCTTTTAGACTTAGTTGCAATAGGAACTATAGCTGATATGGTTTCAATTACTGATGAAAATAGGATTTTTGTGAAAACAGGGATTAGAACTAATCAATGAAGATCCACGTATAGGATTAAAAATGTTACTTGAATTGTCAAATATTGATACTAAAGTAGATGAACAAACTATTGGCTTTTATATAGGTCCAAAATTAAATTCTATTGGTAGAATGGATAGTGCTAAATTAGGACTTTCATTCCTAATGGCTGAAGATGCTGAGACAGCAAGAGTATTGGCTGAACAAATTGAAAAATATAATATTGAACGTAAACAAGTTACTGAAGATATTGTTAAAGATGTTATTAGTCAAATAGAGAAGTCTAATAAAAAAGATAATAATGTTCTTATGATATCTGGAGATTATCATGAAGGTGTTCTGGGCATAGTTGCATCTAATATTGTAGAAAAATATCAAAGACCTGTATTTATTATGAATAATAAAGATGGGGTTTTAAAAGGATCAGCCAGAAGTATTTTTTTGATTTTAATATCTACACAGCTATGAATAAAATATCGGATTTATTTTTTTAGCATTTGGTGGACACACCCTTGCTGCTGGTTTCTCATTTGATGAAAATAATCTAGATCAAATACAAAGATTTTTCTTAATAGTGAATATGAAGAATATAAGAAGAATAATGAATTAAAAATCAACTAAAAAAATTGATATTGTTACTAGTTTAGAAGAAATAAGTTATCAATTCCTTAATTCACTAGAAATATTAAAACCATTTGGAATGGACTTTGAAAAACCAACAGTACTATTAGAAAATGCAATGGTATTAAATAAATCTTATTTCGGATCAGATAAACAGTATCTAAGACTTACAATAGCTGATGAAGTAGGTAATCTAGAATGTATCACTTTTTAAAGATAGTGGTGCATTTGAAAAAGTTGAGAAGAATGATATCATTGATCTATTATGTACAATTGATAAAAAAATAACTTTAACGGTCGTACAAAATTACAAGCTCATATAATAGATATAGATATTAAAGAATTCTTATTTGAAGACTTAAGATTTATTAATTATGACATTTCAAAAAAATTGATAATAAAGCAATAAAGATTTCTAAAAAAATTGATGACAGAGATAACAATTTCTATTTATATAAAGATATTGAACAACTAGAAGAAAATATTGAAGATATCTACTTATTAGATGTTCCTACTAGTAAAGGAATATATCGAAAAAAATTAATTATGTTAAAATCCTAAGAAAATTTATTTAATTTGTGAAGAAAAAGCAAATATTATCTGATGTTTATTTAATTGACAAAGATAGATTGATTAAAACTTTTTAATATAATTTTATCTACACCTAATAAACAAATTAATATTGCACAGCAATTAGATAAATTGTTAACAACATTAAAAAAACAAATGTGGATAGTTTGAAAATCATGATTCAAATTTTTTTAGAGAATTAAATCTTATAACTTTTTGAGAATAATACCATTAAATTGAATGAAAACTATAAAAAAAGTTGATTTAAAAACAATCAGCAAGTTTTTGTTAGAATGGAAAGTATATTCGAAGTTGAGAAGATATTACTAAAAAGAGAATATAACGAATATTAACAAAAGCTTTTTGATAAAAAAATTAAGGTAATAAAAGGAGAATTAAAATGAAAATATTATATTTTTTTGGGACGCATACTGTGGTTGGTGCTATGGTTTTTGATAAATTATTTACTGAGTTTTACAAGAATCATACGGACATAGAAATTGATATTATCTCTGGTGGATTATTTATTGGAGAAAAACAGTAAAAAAAATAGGAGAGTACACATATATAGCAGAAGGCAATAAACAAATTTCAGAAATGTATAATATTGAGTTTGGAGAAGGGTATAAGAAGGTACTTGAAGAAGGTGAAATGGTATTAAATTCACTTCATCCTGCGATTGCTTTTTAATACAGTAAAAAGAATTTATACCAAATTCAAAGTTATTAGATTATGCATATGATATGCAACGTAAGTTTTTTTGTTGAAGGGTAAAAAGTTTAAGTGATATTACAACATACTTAGAACTATGCGACAAATATGAAATCGATAGTTCTGATTTGGCATTAAAACTTACAATTGCTTTTTAAAAAAATACAAATCTGTTTCATCCAGATTTTTCTAAGAACACTTAACTTAGGTATAGAATCTTATCCTACTGCAGTATTAGAAAAAAAGATGGAGAATATTATGATTTACGTGGTTATGCTACAGAACCAGAGGATATCGAAATACACTATAATTTGATAACTAAAAAGATTTCTAATTATTTAATATTAATTATTTTTTTCATTGTGGCAAAAAAATATGAACATTATTTTAATAGAGTATAAAGCTTATGAAATCAGCTTTTTATGAACTGATTTTATAAAATTATGCTCTAATTTTTTTATTTTTGATGATTTTTACTTGTATCTTCTTTTTACCTGTTGTAGTATAATATGTCTATAATTAAATCGATACTGATTATCATTGTAAAAATTTTATTGGAGGAATGTCATGAACGAAAAAAATATAATAATAAATTCATAATTGGATTAGCAGTTCCTATCTGTTTAACAATAAGTACTACGTTGAATTTCAATCTATATCTAAACTAAATCTTGATTCTAATATCGCTTTATGCTCAAGATGAACAAAGTGACAGGTTTTTAAAATCTACGAAGCTGAAATAGGAGGAAGTGGTTCATTAGAAATTTACTGTCGAAGGTCAAAGATTCATCAAATGACTTTATTTAATAGATACTGGAATAAAAGTTGATAAACTATTAATCGATGGAAAAAGATTTTCGGTTTTAGTAGTGAAGTCATCTGCTTCTAAAAATTATTCATTTATTCGTGATAGTGTATATGTTAATAATAGTGAAAGATATACTAGATCATTATAATAAACAAAAATAAACATAAAATTGAATTTATTTTTTTAAAGATGGTTCAAAAAGCTGTGTATGAAGATAAAGGGTATGTAGATCCAACAGCAAAAACCAAAAATTAATTAGTGAAGGTTTAAAAATTTTAGAACCACAAATAGATAACGATTCTCTAATCTTCTTCTTAGAAGGTTCTGATCTTTATAAAAACTACTGGTCAAAAAGTAACTAAACTTACAGTAGATGGAAAAAGATTTTCGGATTCGATAAACAAAACACAAATAGTAAATTTTATAAATTTTATAATGGAGAAGTAACTGCTGCAGATAAAAGCTATTACTGAACATTACAAAAAAACAAGATAAGCACAAAATTGAGTTTACATTTGAGGATGGTTCTAAAAACAACATATGAAGATACTGGTTATGTAGAGCCAAGTAATGAAACGACTACACCATCAAAAAGATAGTGAAACTAGTTCTAATAAACCTAGCTTCAAATGCTAAATATACAATTTCTAAATTAGATAAAGGTAAAAAAACTGGAAAGATGAAAAAAACACTTAACTTTAGAATTATCTGACACTTCTGTTTATGATAATTTTGTTGATGAAATTGCAAGTGTAACTTTAAATGGAACTACTGTGAAATAAAGATGTATTCAAAGATAAAGTAGAAACATCAAAATATCTTGGAATTAGAATTTTTAACGAAGATTTAGTAAAAGCGTTAAAAGATTCAGACAATAAACTAGAGGTTAAACTTGTTGATGGAACTATAATTTCATATCCAACGGCAACTGATAAAAAAGAAGAGGCAAAGCCTACAGAACCAAAACAAGATACACCAGCTACTAGCGCATCATATGCTCAAAAAGATTTAGTTTCTAAAGTAGAAAAGAACGGGTACGGAGATGAATTAAATATTACACTTGTTGATGGATTTAAAAGCAGAAGATGTTCTTAAAAGATACTAAAGAAGTAGTTATAAATGGAAAAATCATTTAATAAATCACTATTCAGTAAAAACTGGGCAGGGCATATTGTTACTTTCGATGATGGTGGAGAAAGCCTTAAAGCATTTAAAGCTTGGAACTTTGATGGAGATAATACAATTGTATTTAAAGCAAATGACGGTAGTGAAAGTAAAACATATACTACTGGTAATAAAGTAGTTGAAGAAAAAAACCAAACACCAGAAAAAAACTCCTGAAAAAAACAAGAAGAAAAAAACTTATTCACTTACTGATAAGTTAGAAGATGGTGAATATACTTTAGGATTTAACGCTTTATACGCTGATGGAAGACAAGGTACTTCTATGCTAGAAGGATTCTTTGACAAAAATGTAAAATTAGTAGTTAAAGATGGGAAAATGAGTATAACGATGTTAAATACTTTATTTGCCCACGGATTATATGATTTTGCTATTCAAAATAAAGGTAAATGGGAATCAGGTGTGAAAGAAAACTTTGGTGAGAAGAACTCTGCGGGACAATATGACAGAGCGTTATTTACACTTCCGGTTGAAGATCTAGATCAAGTACACTTAGGTGGTGTTATAGTTTCTTATATGGGCTCTTTAGAGAGTGATAAAGGAAACTTCGATAAATATACTACTGTTAAATTGAAATTTAAACCTGAAATTCAAAAAAGGCTGGAATGGATTTGAGTTAGTAGAAAAAAATAGTGAAGAACGTAAAAAAAGTGATGATCTTCTTCAGAAAAAATTAATTGCCAATGGGGTAGATACTAACAAAGACGGTAAAGTAACAGAAGATGAATTGAAAAACTTCACTGGTGATATCAACATTGGATCATTAGAGATTGATGGAAAAGTTGATAAAGGTGCTATTTACAACTTAGATTTACTAAAACACATGGGACCTGGTGTTAAATCATTCTCATCTGATAGTAACAACTTCGGTGAATTACCTGAAGATTTATTCAAAAATGCAGTTAATATTGAGCGTATTAACTTAGGAGGAAACGGTGTTACTAAACTACCTGAAAAGCTATTCGCTAATAACAAAAAATTAAAAACGGTAAACTTATCTTCTAACAACTTAGGTAATATCCCAGAAGGCTTGTTTGCAAATAACTCCTGAATTAGAATCTGTTGAATTCAGTCAATCATGGTTATCAACATTACCAGCAAATGTTTTTTTGCTAATAATAAAAAGCTAAAAAAACTGTAAGTTTATCTAACAATAAAAATAGTTTTCACTTCCAAATGATTTATTTAAAAACAATTCAGCTTTAACATTCTTATCATGTAACTGATAATGAACTAACTAAACTTCCAGATAGTATAGCTAATTTATCTTCTTTAACACAGTTATATACAGCTAACAACAAATTAACATCACTTCCAGAAAATGGAGTTAATTTAACAAAATTAAATACTCTAGCATTTAAATAATAACCATATCTCTAGCTTATCTGATGAATTATGGAAAACACTAGCTAAAGAAATAAAGCAACTGTAAGACTGGTTAACAACCAAATTAGTAATATACCGTTAGACTTAATTAAAAGCAAATGGTAGTCTACACATCCTTGATATTGCTAATAACAATTTACCAGCAACATTACCGTATAATGATTCTGATACAAAACTATTAGGAATTTCTCCTGAAGTTACACAAGGTTATTATCCACAAAAACAAGCTATTGAATTAAATGTTGTAGCAAAAGATAATAAGATCACTATTCAACCTAAAGATGAGAAATTAACAATTCTAAATCTTCTACACTGGTATAGAGGTCGTTCTGAGTTCTACGGTGGAGAAGGTATCTTACAAGGTTTAGATAAATACAAAGAATTCCTAAGTAAACAAACAAAACCTATGGCAGAACTACTTAAGAGTGATGACTATGGACGTAACTGGTATATTGTTACTAAAGTAGAACGTATCCGCGGTAATGAAGTTAAAGAAATTAGTTCTTCAAGTGTTTCTAATGAAGATGATAGAAAACTAGAAATTACTGATAATGATATGAAAGCAGGAGATAAATATAGAGTTACTAAAACTTTATTCGAGAAAAATGCTACAAATATCGACGATAAATTAGTTGAACTTGTAACGACAGTTGAGGCTGATGTTAAGAAAGAAGAACCAAAAGTAGAAGATAAAAAAGATGAGAAACCTGCTGAGCAACCTAAGGTTGAAGAAAAACCTCAAGTAACTCCAGCACAACCTAAACCAGAAGAAAAACCGCAGGTAACACCGGAACAACCTAAACCGGAGGAAAAACCACAGGAAACACCTGAACAGCCTAAACCGGAAGAAAAACCACAGCAACCTAAAGCAGAGAAACCTCAAGAGTCTCCTTCTGAACAACCAAGTACACCTTCAGTAGATGATAAGAAGAATGTAACTGATACTCTTGTTGCTAAATTACCTGGAGATGAAGAAGTAACTGTAAAATTCAAGGCTAAAGATGTTACTGGTATTCACTTTGTTGCTCAAAATTCTAACGAACAAAAAGTAAACGAAGTAAAAGAATTAGTTAAAAATCTTGATGAGAATTTAAATGTTGTCAAAACTTTAGATTTATTCTTCACAGATGATAATGGTAATGTACTAAATAAAAATGGTGAACCTAGAGCAGTTACTGTAGCTGTTCTTGCTAAAGACAATGAAACATTAGAAGTTTATTATGTAAATGGTGATAAATTAGAAAAAAAGTCCCAAGTACATATTCAGATGGAAAATTAACATTCTATACAGATCACTTCAGTACATATACTATTGTTTCAAGAACAAATAACAATACTAATGTTGGAAACAATCCAATTTCACAAAGATTCAATAACATACTACCTAAAAACAGGATTAACTGAAAAATAGTGTTGGGAGCATTATTAGTAGGTATATTTAGGTATTGTATTAGCTGCATTAGGCTTCAGAAGAAAAAAAGATAATTTAAAAATTTAATAATAATAATAATTACATAAGATATAAATTAACGGATGTACTTAACAATCGCAAAGTACATCCGTTATTATTTGTTATTTAAGATACTACATTAATTATTTCATAAATAATATATCCTGAAAGAAAGTATTAAAATGAAATTCATATATATTCTAAGTTTTTTTCTTTTTAAAATTATAGAAATAATATTGATAATTATTACTCCTATGCAGGCTCCTAAAGTATTATCTATCAAAGTCTGTTATATCAGGGAACCCAATAGTCAAGATATATTGAGTAGATTCATATATTAAACTTAATATAAACCCTAAAATTATAGCTCTTAAACCCCAGATGATTTAGGGATATAGCATTTTGATATAAAAAGCTAAAAAGGTATAAAGAAAAATTATATTAAGTAAAACTTCCACAATATCAAAATTTCCAAATCTGTATGGTACTAGATTGATTGTTCTCCAAGATACGCCAGGATGAAGTAATACACGAGGATTATTTATCCAAGAAAATGTTACTACTGCGCAGTAAGTTCCAATCCATTTTAGCTACTATTACCCAAGTAAGAATAAATAAATATACAAAAAAATAGAAAAACTGTTAATTTTCTACTGTTTAGAAAAAGATTTCAAAACATTCTCCTTCCTTTAATTACACTTATGATAATGTTAGCAAAAGCTTATTAAAATTTACTTAAATTTATTTTTTTAATAATTAATTGGACTTGTTCAGTGATAATTCCCGCTTCACTTTTTTTAAATATAAAGTAAAAATTCGTCTCACTATAATCAAATTTATTGTCTTTATCAAACATCACTTCATAATAAGAAGGATAATGAACAGTACCTATGTTTGTAGAAAGTTCTTTATCATATTTATCCCATTTTAATATTTTTTTGTCTTCTTTAGAAACAATTAGAATTCTATATTTATCATATACTTGACAATGACACCCATTAACGTTATCTGAATACGGACTATTTCCATCTAAATAGTCGATAATAATATCATATGCACTAGTGTCCTTACTTTCAAATTTTTTTATAAATATAATTCACAGCTGAATCAGTAAATGTAATTTTCATACTAAAAATCTCCTTATATCGTATTTATAATATATTTCTAACACATAACATAGAATACAAATAATAATTGATTTTATCAACTGGTGATTTTTAAATTACTAAAAAAATATACAGAGTTCTAGATTATATAATACTATAAGTATATTTTTTTCATATTATAAGTAGCACGTAATCTAATAAATTACTGTTTCTTAGTGTATTAATAGTGTTTAAAATTGCTTATTTTGGGTATTTTTATAGTATAATAATTGAGTTAAGAAAAACATTTAGGAGAAAAATAAAAATAAATGAATTTAGAAAAAAATACATTTCAATCGTAGAAAATTGGCCAAAAGAAGGAATTAGTTTTAAAGATATTACTACATTAATGGCAGATGGTGAGGCATATAAATATGCTACTGATCAAATCGTTAACTATGCAAAAGAAAAACAAGTTGATGTTGTAGTTGGACCAGAAGCACGTGGTTTTATCATTGGATGTCCTGTATCTTATTCATTAGGTATTGGATTCGTTCCTGTAAGAAAACCTAATAAATTACCGCGTGAAGTTATTTCTTACCAATATGATTTAGAATATGGTAGTAACACTTTAACAATGCACAAAGATGCTATTAAACCTGGTCAACGTGTTCTTATCACTGACGATTTACTAGCTACTGGTGGAACAATTGAAGCAACTATTAAATTAGTAGAAGAATTAGGAGGAATCGTAGTAGGTATTGCATTCTTAATCGAACTAGATGGTCTAAATGGAATGGACAAACTACAAGGTTATGATGTTCTTACATTACTAAAAATGTAATCTACTATGAAATAATTAAATAATATGACATTTGAACTTATAGAAAAGAAATATCTAAAAAAATATTAATACAAATGCTTATCTTTATGAGCATACTAAAAACTCGTGCTAGATTAGTTTTCTTTGAAAATGACGATATAAATAAAAGTTTTAGCATAAGTTTTAAAACTATCCCTTATAATGATAATGGTATTTTTTTCATATTTTAGAACATTCTGTTTTATGTGGTTCAGCGAAATATCCAGTAAAAGAACCTTTTGTAGAACTACTTAAAGGTTCTTTTAATACATTTTTAAATGCAATGACATTTCCTGATAAAAACTATGTATCCAGTATCATCTAAAAATGAAAAAGATTTAGAAATATTAATGGACATCTATTTAGATGCTGTATTTAATCCAAATTTAAAAAGTTAATGAGAATATATTAGCACAAGAAGGTTGGCATTACCATTTAGAAAATAAAGAGGATGAACTTATATACAAAGGTGTAGTTTATAATGAAATGAAAGGTGCATACTCATCAGTAGATGAAGTCCTTGATCAATATGTTAGTGAACACTTATTCAGTGATACACCATATAAATATTCTTCAGGAGGAAACCGGAGGCTATTCCTTCAATAACACAAGAAGAATTTTTTTAGAAACATATAATTATAATTATCACCCAAGTAACAGCTACATCTTCTTATATGGTGATCTGAAATGTAGAACAATATCTAGAACATATTGACAGTTATTTAAATAACTATGATTATAAAGATTATAGTGACTATAACTTATCACGTCAAAAATAATTTTTTTCAAAAAGAAATTGTTAAGCAAAACATATTTTAATGAAGAAACAAATAATAAAAGCTTATGTTGCATATAATTATATTCTTGGTGATAGTAATGAATTCAGTAGAATCGAAAATATTGATATTATAGACGATATACTTCTAGGAAGTAGTAATACTGAATTTAGAAAAATATTTCATAGAAAATGATTTTTTTGTGAAGATGTTTATAGTTATGTTCAAAAAGATAGAAAAGAAACTGTCTATTCAATCATCTTTCAAATATGTAAAAGATGATAAATTAGATAATCTTGATACTGAATACAAAAAAACTTCTTAAATCAATCATTGAAAAAGGTTTTGATTATGAGCAAGTACAAGCTTCAATCAATAAGAAAAAAATTTCTCAATTAAAGAAGAAATTAACAAAAACTTCTGCACCAAAAAGGTGTTTCTTACGCAATAAGATTATTAAGAACTTGGCTTTACAGTGAAGAAGATATACTGTCTTCATTTGATTTAGATAAAGTTATAGCTGATTTACAAGAGAAATTGTAAAAGATAAAAAAATATGAAAGTCTTGCAAAAGAGTTCCTAATTAATAATGAGAAAACAAGCTGTTTTTACAGTTAATTCCAACTTTAGAAAAAGAGCAAAAAAAGAGAAAAAAATCTAGTTGAATACAAAGCTTCATTATCTGAAAATGAACTACAAGATATAGTAGAAAATACTACATCTTTACAAAACTGGCAAAAATAGTATAGATAAGAAAGAAGATCTTGAAAAAAAATTAAAATGTGTTGATGCTAAAGAAGTTGAATTAAAAAAATCCTTTTGAAGAAACATTGTTTGAAACATATAAAGATTTAAAATTCTCTCATTATAATGCAGTAACAAATGGAATATCTTATACTAAATTACTTTTTTTGACATTAGCGATTTTTGAACTAGAACAGCTTCAATACGCTTCAATTTTATCATATTTATTATTTAACTTTAACACAAAAAAATAAAAACTGAGGCAGAAGTTATTAAAAGAAATAGGAGCAAATCTTGGTGGAGTTAGTTCTATATAGATGTCTTTTAGGAAAACATAAGAGTGATGAATGTGAAGTTAAATTTATAATTAGCGCGAAAAAAATCTTGTTGAAAAAAATCAAAAGAATTAGCTAATATAATAGAGGAAACAACACTTAATGTTGATTTTGAAGATAAAGAAGCATTATACAACGTCCTTTTTAGAAGTTAAATTAATGCTAGAAAACAAATTTCAAGAATTCTGGACATGCGTTTTGTAGCACGTAGAATTAGTGGATTCTATAATCCACAAAGTAAGTTAGCGTCATACCATGGTGAATATGACTTCTACTTATTCGTCAATAAATTACTAGATAATTATAAAATCTGACAACGAAAGTATAAAAGAAAATCTTTATATTGTTGCTAAATTAATTTTTCAATAAATCTAGATTATTAACAAACTTTGTTGGAAATAAAGAAGAATATAATGATTTTTAAAGAAGTTTTTTTACTAGCTTCTTAGAAAAATATCCAAAAGATACAAATAGACAAAAAAAGGATTTGAAATAAAATTAGAAGAAAAACGGTTATTCTGAAGGATTTTTACTTTGATTCTCTTGTGCAGTATGTGGGGGTTGGATACAATATTAAAGATTATACCGGAACTCATCTAGTACTAAGACATATCCTAAGTTTAGATTATTTGTGGAATAATGTTCGTGTGAAAAAAATGGTGCTTATGGTTCTGGAGCAATATTTAATAACTTTTGGTGATTTTTAACTTATGGTCTTATCGTGATCCTAATTTAGTTGAAACACTAGATATATATTACAATATTGATAACTATGTCCGAAACTTTATCGCTGATGAGAATGATTTAAATAAATACATTATCGGTACATTGAAATACATTAGATGTATTGATGTCACCAAGTGCATTAGCAACATATTCACTTAATAAATATTTAACAAATTCACCATTTAATATTTACGATGAACTTGTAAATGAAATTAAAAAAATACCACAGTTGAAGATATACAAAAATTAGCAACTGTATTTGAAAATATGAAGTCTAGAGCCTATACTTGTGTACTAGGTTCAAAAGAAAAAGTATTAGAAAATAAAGATTTATTCAATGAAACAATTGAATTAAAATAGAAAGGTGCATGAATGAGAGTTCGAAATAGAGCAGACGCAAGAGAGCGTTTAGAAAATAGTCCCGTTGTATTTTTACAACCTAAGGATAATAAAGGGAAATGGAAAGAAATATTTGGAAATGAAAATCCAATTCATCTTGAAATAGGGAGTGGAAAAGGTAAGTTTATTCATACATTAGCAGAAAAACATCAAAATATAAACTTTATCGCAATGGAGGCTCAACCTACTGTATTAACGTTTCTATTAGATAAAGTAGAAGAAACTCACAGAGAAAATCTAAAACTTATTTCTGGAAATGCTGAAGATTTACTTGAGTATTTTTCTGAAGGAGAAGTCGATCAACTTTATCTAAACTTCTCTGATCCATGGCCAAAAACAAGACATGAGAAAAGACGACTTACATTCCACACATTTTTATCTCGTTATGAGACTATTCTTAGTGGTGATAAGACTATCATTCAAAAAACAGATAATCAAGGTTTATTTGAGTATAGTTTAATGAGTTATGCAAAGTATGGATTTACATTCAATAGATTATCATTAGACCTAACAAACAGCGTCTATGAAGAAGATAATGTTCATACAGAATATGAAGATAAGTTTATTAAAAAAGGTAATAGAATATATATGGTAGAAGCTGTAAAAGTAAAATAATCACATTTAGTTTACATAAAATTAATTATGTAAACTAAATGTTTAGATATACTTTGTTTATAGCATTTTACATTAAAAATTAATCGTTTTTTACCTTGATTTTTAAAAAAAATTTTTTTATTTATAATAATATTAGTACAAATTAAAGGAGAAATATAATAATGATATCAGTTAATGATTTTAAAACTGGAGTTACTATCGAAGTTGATGGAAACATTTGGAAAGTAATGGAATTCCAACACGTTAAACCTGGTAAAGGAGCTGCTTTCGTACGTTCTAAATTAAGAAACATGCGTACAGGTGCAGTTAATGATAAAACATTCAGAGCTGGTGAGAAAGTAGCAAAAGCTCAAATCAATAACCAAAAAATGTCATATCTTTACTCTACAGGTGAAGCTTATGTATTTATGGATAACGCTACTTACGAGCAAATCGAAGTACCTGAAGCACAATTAGAATACGAATTAAACTTCTTAAAAGAAAACATGGAAGTTTCAATCTTAATGTTTGGTGATGAAATCTTAGGTATTGACTTACCAACAACAGTAGAACTTACTGTAACTGAAACTGAACCTGGTGTTAAAGGTGATACTGCACAAGGAGCTACTAAAGCTGCTACAGTAGAAACTGGATACACATTACAAGTACCTCTATTCGTTAAAGAAGGAGATGTATTAGTAATCAATACAGCAGAAGGTTCTTACGTATCAAGAGCATAATTTAAGTATAATTATAAAACTCTCTATTATTTCGATGATAGAGAGCTTTTTTATAAAAGGAGAAAATAATGAAATATGTACTTTTACTTCGTGGAATCAATGTTGGTGGTAGAAATAAGGTTTCTATGGCTGATTTGAAAGATGCGATTACTGGTTTAGGATATGAAAATGTTATTACTTATATAAACAGTGGCAATATAATATTTAATTCCACTGAAAATATAGGTGTTGTAAATGATAAAATATCACAGATATTGAATTCATATCCTTTCAAAAATTAATAAAAGTAATACTGACAAAACAAGAATACATAGAAGAACTTAAAAATTTGCCTAGTTGGTGGAATGATGATTTTTTTATAGAAAAGATGTACTTTTTTTTTATAGTGAGGATATAGATTTCTCTAGTATAAAAGAAACGAATAAATAGTATGCCTTTAAACGAAGAAAAATGTTTACTTTTGGAAAAAGAGCTGTTTTTTGGGGAAAAATTTAATGAAAAGAACTATTTAAAAACGGCATATCATAAATATTTAATTAAAGAATCTTTCTATAAAGCTGTTACTATTAGAAACGGAAGAACTTTTATGAAAATCGCTGAGTTACTAGATAAAGAACACTAATTCTATAGTAAGCGTATATCTTTACTTGATATAGCTAATAATGATATAATTACCTAATGAAAAAAAATTAAGGAGAATATAATGAAATTAGATAAAAATATTAATCGGCTTAGGATTAATTATATATTCGATCCTAGCTTATTTTTTTAGGAATTCATTCTTATAAATTGTTATTAGTTTTTCTTAGGGATTAGCGTACTAATATTTTTTTTAATAACAAAATTACATTTCGAACCCTTTTTATCAATACTTATAGTAGCAATTATTCTAGGTTTATTTTTTTAGGTTTATCCCCTAGTTCAATAATTGATTCAGTAGAGAAGGGGACAGGATCTCTTCTAGGACATTTATCTTTAATCTTAGGATTAGGAGCTATGTTTGGAAGAATACTAGAAGAATTAGGAGCAGTAGAAATTACTGCAAAAAAAATGATCAGTTTATTTGGAATTAAGAGGATTCAATTAGGTCTTCTTATTGCTGGAATGTGTATCAGTTTTTCTTTATTCTTTGATGTAGCTTTTATTTTAGTAATACCAATTATATTGGCAGTAGCAAAAGAACTAAAATTAGATAAAATTTACTTAGCTTTACCAGCAAGCATAGGAGTACTAACTATCCATGCATTATTTCCGCCACACCCCAGTCCAAGTATTATTACTAAGACTTTTCATCTTAATATGGCGGAAGTATTCTTCTATGGTTTAATAGTGGCAATACCAACAGCAATAATAGGTGGTTTATTATTAACCAATTCAAAGATGGTACAAACTAAACTTATCGTACAAACAGAACAAAATAATATTAGTGTTTTAAAAATAGAGAAACAGCTGATGAGCTCTAGTTTTTGCTATTATATTAATGTTATTACCTGTAATTTTAATTACAATTCCCTACTATAGCATTAGGCATAAAAAATTTACCATCTAGTTTAAAAGATATATTAACAATTATAAGTAATCCAGTTACAGCATTAATTATAAGCTTATTAATAGCCATCTGGAAATTAATGACTGTAAAACATTTACGAATTAGTAGTATTGCACCATTATTAAGTCAATCTATTAAAACAATTGCAGTCGTATTACTTATTAATGGTGCTGCTGGAGGTTTGAAACAAGTATTGGTAGATTCAAAGGTAACAGATGAGATAGTTCAAATAACTAGTGGTATGAACATATCACCAATACTTATTAGTTTCTTTGTTGCTGCTATCCTAAGAATATCATTAGGTAGTGCAACTATTGCAGCAATTACAACGTTAGCAATAGTAGAACCTTTAGTTCCAACTATCAGTTATTCACCGGTGTTTATAATGTTGAGTATTACTGCAGGAAGTATGTTCTGTTCACATGTAAATGATCCTGGTTTCTGGTTATTTAAACAATATTTAAACTTAGATTTTAAAACAACATTTAAAACTTGGACATTAGGTACAAGTATAGCTTCTATAGTAGCATTTATTATAATACTGATAATGACTTCGATTACATAAAATATTTTTAAAATAAGTAATGTTTTTACTTGATATTTATGTTAAGGTATGTTATATTATTACTTGTGTATGTAGTAAATGTTATGAATAAACTATTTCCAAAAGGAGGATTAATTCATGGCAAAAGTTTGTTACGTTACTGGACGTAAAGCTCGTTCAGGAAATACTCGTTCACACGCAATGAACGCAAATAAAAGAAAATTCAAAGCTAATCTACAAAAAGTAACAATTTTAGTAGACGGACAACCTAAAAAAGTTTGGGTTTCTGCTAGAGCTTTAAAATCTGGAAAAGTTGAGCGTGTATAATTAAGCGATAAACTTTAAGCTATCTAAGGAAACTTAGATAGCTTTTTACATTATACTAATAAATATATAGAAATCAGATAAAATATGAACTAAATTAGGAGAAAAATATAAAATTAGGCATTTAAATCAATTTTAAGAGGTTTTATGTCATTTTGGAATAATTGTATTAAAAAAATTTTTTTACGACGCTTTATATAGCGTTTAAATAGGTCATTTTTTTAAAGATCTTTAAAATACAGATTACATTACAAATATAGTCAATAATTTTTTTATATTATTGAGTAGAAATGATATATAAAGAAAAAAAGTATATAATTTAAAAAAATCAAAAAAGTCAATTTTTCAATAATATATCGAAATAAGGGGATTGAACTATATTGAAAGAAACTGATAAATATGATATAATATATTTGTTCGTATAATACATATTATATGTATAATTAATAAACTTTAGGAGAATGTAGTAATACCAATGAATCAACGTGATTATTATAAACAAAAAAAATAAATAAAAATACTTCCTGAATTTACCCAGATTATATAGAAGACTTCATCGACACGTATTATGATAATTTATCACCACTTACTTTACATAGATACTTAGAAACGTATAAGAACTTTCTAAATTGGACTATTAGAGAAACCATTTCAGATGCAAAAAATATAAAAGAAGTTGAACTATCTACTTTAGAAAAATATATCTAAAAAAAGAAATGGAAAGTTATTTTAAATCTCTTTCTCGTGAACAAGTTAATGGAAAATATCGAAGTCAAACGACTGTTAACAATTATAAGGCTGCTATGAGGTCTTTATATAAGTTCCTTACTGTTACAAGTGAAAATGAACAAGGACGAGCTTATTTTGAGCGAAATGTAATGCTTAAGATACCTATTAATCGTGTAAAAGAAACTTTATCATCTAGATCAAAGAAAATATCTGAAAAGATTTTTAGACTCTCAGGACGAAGAATTCTTGCAGTATGTTGAATTTGAGTATGAGAAAACTTTATCAAAACATGGAAAAACGTTCTTTTTACGTGATAAAGCACGTGATCTTGCGATACTAACACTATTTTTAAAAAGTGGTATTCGTGTAAATGAACTTGCTAATTTAAAGGTTAAAGATATAGATTTTTTAAATAGTGAGATAAACGTCATTAGAAAAGGTAATAAAGTAGACACAGTTATAATAACTAAATCTGCATTAGACAGGCTTAATGAGTATATAACTTCCCTACCTTTTAAACTTAATAGAGAAGACTTTGTTTTCATTAGTAAAAAAACAAAACTGGATTATCAATAAGAGCTATTCAAAAAAACTAGTTATGAAATATACAGATGCCTTTAATGTTCCAATGTCACCACATAAACTAAGACATAGTTACGGTACTAAATTAGCATTAAAAACAAACGGTAATATACCAATCATTATGACTCAAATGGGACACTCTAACAGTGATACTTCAATGCTATACATTAACGAATCTAAAAAAATAATTAAACAATCTATTGATAAATTAGATGATTAGTATTGCAATATATCTCCTATTAAGGTAAAATATAAAAAGTTATTAAAAATTATGGAGGTAATAAATGGGGTATTATTGTTCAAGTTTTAGGATCACTATTAATTCTTATTGGATTTGTATTTAGCCAATTAGGAAAACTTAAAACTACTTCACTAAACTATTTGTTACTAAATGCATGGGCGCTTTTAATTCTTGGAATAGATGCTTTCATTGGAAAACAATGGGGATTTGTTTTTACTAGAAGGTGTTTGGTCAATAGTTGCTATTCACGGATTATATAATTATTTCAATAAAAAGAAGTAAAAATAGAGAATATAGTTTACATAAAATTTTATTTATGTAAACTATATTCTTTATAATATTATCTATAAATTCTGTTTTTACCTTCAGTATATCCTTCTCTATCAAATTTGTATTCTCTTTCTAGTTTTAACTTTAAAGCCTCATATTTCTTTGCAACTTCTGGATATTTCTAATAATATATTTTTAAATTCTACTTCAGTAATATCGCCTTTTTTTCTTATATGAAGATGGAACACTTTATCTAGAAAACCTTTCTCGCCATATCCTTTAACTAAAAAAAGCTCTATCGTCTTCGTTTCCAACGTAATTCCCATTCTTTAGAAAGAATTTTAACTATATTATCAAAATTTCCGTCATCAATGGTTTCTATAAGTATATCAATTATATTTTTTTGATTTTATATTTGGTATTGCAGAACTTCCAATATGATAAATATGTACAGGTATATCTTTTAAGTAATTTTTGATAATTTTATTTTCTCTTGATTATACCACTGTATCCATTTATTATTATGACATACTAAAATAATAGGATATCTTTTTTCTTTAAAACACTCATCTCTTTAAAATATTCTCCAATATACTCCCTCCTCTAAATTATTTATTAAAAAAAATGTTAGGATAGGTAAATCCTATCACTAACATTATTTAAATACATGTAATGAATTTTTTAAAGTACTCTAATCCTGATAAAATAGTCAATATTACAGAAATCCATAATAGAATATAATCCAACTTAAAACCAAGTGTATTAAATATAGGATTTCCTAATAAAATTAGAATTATAGCAATTAACTGACTAATTGTTTTTAGTTTACCAAGTATCCCTGCAGGGATTACTTCACCTTTTTCTACAGCCAAAAGTCTAAGTCCTGTAACTGCAAATTCTCTTGCTATTACAACTACTACCATCCAACTGTGCATTAATCCTAATTCAACCATTACAATAAAGGCACTTCCAACTAGTAACTTATCTGCTAATGGATCTAAGAATTTCCCCATATTAGTTACTAGATTATACTTTTCTAGCTAAATATCCATCTATAAAATCTGTGAATGATGCAAATATAAAAAAATTAATGCTGCTATAAAAAAATATTAAGGGTTATATTTCGACCACCTAAGATAGAGATACTTCCTCCCATATTAATTAATAAAAAAATACTATAAATATAGGTATTAATATTGTTCTAAATAATGTTATTTTATTTGGTAGATTCATTATTATTACTTACCCTTCTTGCATATTTTAAATTCATTATAATTATATCATATTCTGTAATATGCTACAATAATAAAAACAGGATAATGTTGTATATTATCCTGTTTTTAAAAATTTATTCGCTTGTTCCTGTTGTTTCACTAGCTGCTGGTGTTGTTACATTTGGTGTAGTAGGTGTGACAGTTGCTGGTGTGTTTGGTGTAACAGTAGCACTTGAATCAGAGTTCCCAGAAGTAGTTGCTGGATTATTTTGTACCCTTGGAGGAGTATAAGTAGTAGTTCCTCTTGATCTTTGAGTAGCTGGAACCTCGACAACCTCAGTCTTTTGAACCTGCTCATTTGTACTATTATTAGTAGTTGTAGAAGTTTGTGTCACATCAGTAGTAGAAAGATTTGTTTTAATTAATTTAGAAATCTCATTAAATTCTTCATCTTTTTTTCAAAAAAATAGTTTCTTTTTTTCTTTTTCTACTAGAGTTTGTAATTCAGTAAGTTCTTTTTTTAACACTAGCAACTTTTTCTGTATTATTTTTTTATCATCATTATTAATTGTTAATGAATCAATTTTATCTTTTAAATTACTTTTGAATTTTTATCTCTCATTTCTTTAACTAAATTATTATAATCACTAGTTAGTTTATCTTTATTTTTCTTTTTGCAATATCTTTCTTTATGACTTAAAAAGAGATTTTTAAGATTTCTATTTTTTTATTTAAATCACTTTTCTTTATTAAAATTACTAGAAGATTCTTTTAATAATTTTTTTCAAATTTAGATTCATCTTTCTTAGTTTCTGTAACTTTTTGGTTTAATATTATTTAATGCTTTTTGCTTTTTGATACGCATAAGCTGATAGTCCAATAACAGCTAATAGTACAACTATTAGTAAACCAAGTAATACTTTATTGTTTTTTCTCAATTTATTATACCTCACTTAAAATATTTTTATAGTTTACATAATATTTTTTTATGTAAACTAAATTATTCGTAATCTTCTGCATATTCCTTTTCTAAAAATACTTTTCTAGGCTTACTTCCATCTACAGGTCCAATATATCCATCTTCCTCAAGCATATCAATTATTCTAGCAGCTCTATTATAGCCAATTTTAAATCTTCTTTGTAACAATGAAGCTGAAGCTTTTTGAGTTTTAGCAATAAATAATAATACTTCTTTGTATAACGGATCTACATCATCACCTGAAGAACTCCACCTTGCGAACTTACTTCACTTGGGTGTCATATTTGGGATCATATTGAGCCTCTGATTGACTTTTAACATAATCAACTACTTTTTCTACTTCCTCATCTGAAAGGAAGGCACCTTGAATACGTACAGGTTTACTTGAATCAGCTGATAAATAAAGCATATCACCTTTTCCAAGTAATGTTTCAGCTCCAGACTTATCTAATATCGTTCTCGAGTCAATACTTGAACTTACTGCAAATGCAATCCTTGATGGAATATTAGTTTTTATAACTCCTGTTATAACATCAACAGATGGTCTTTGTGTAGCTATTATCATGTGTATTCCAGCAGCACGAGCTTTTTGAGCTATACGAGCTATTGATTCTTCTACTTCTTTAGACGATACCATCATTAAGTCTGCTAACTCATCAATGATTACTACTATATATGGTAATTCTTTATAGTCTGGGTCTTTTGCAGCTATTTTATTATAACCTTCCATATTTCTCACACGAGCTCTTGCAAACTCTCTATATCTATTTTCCATCTCTAAAACTACTTTATGTAATACATCCGCAGCTTTTATTGGATCCGTTACAACAGACGTTAATAAATGTGGAATTCCATCGTATATAGATAATTCTACCATTTTAGGGTCTATCATTATTAGTTTTACTTTATCAGGTTTATTTTTTAATAATATACTTGTGATAATTGTATTTACACAGACAGACTTACCACTTCCTGTAGAACCAGCTATTAGTAAGTGTGGTGTTTTATCAATTCTAGTAAAAATCGATTCACCTGATACATCTTTCCCTAAAGCGACTGATAATGGAGAATTATCTTCATCATTTACAAATACTTCCTTCATCGTCACCAATTCATTTACAGTATTTGGAATTTCAATACCAATTAGAGATTTACCAGGAATGGGAGCTTCTATACGAACATCTTTAGCTGCAAGATTCAGTGCTATATCATTACTTAAATTAACAATTTTGCTAACTTTTGTACCCGGAGTTGGTAATATTTGAAATTGCGTGATAGAAGGGCCTACTATAGCTTTAACAATTTTTACTTCAATTCCAAAGTTATTAAAAGTGCTTTGTAAAATTTTGGATTTTTCTACAACATCACTTTTTGTAATGGTTTGTTTCTTAACTGGGCTATTAAGTAAAGTGATTGGCGGAAGCTGATAATTATCATATGATTCCTCTAATAGGTCTTCACTTAGTGGCTTTTCTTTATCTTCAAACGTAGTTGTATCTTGAGTTTTACGTTGTTTTCTTGTTACTCGTTGAACTATCTCTTCTTCTGGTTCAACTTCTTCTTTAAATTCTCTGATATCAACTACTAAGTCTTTATCTTTAATATTATTATATCTTTGTTCATTTGAATTTTTCTTTATTATCAATTGCATAATCGTAGTTATCAAGTATTTCGTCATCTAGTTCATCATAATGGTCTTCAACATATTCATTCTTATCAAATGCATTACTTATGTGATGTTTTAATTTTAAAACCATTGTTCTATGATTTATATTAAAATATAGAAATAGAAATGTTATAATTGTTGATATTATTACAAGTAAAGAACCATAATATGATAATAAATAAATTAAAAAAATTTAACAGGAAAAGTAAGATATTATTCCACCACCATATGTTGAAACTTTATTATTATATATATCTATAAAATTAATATATGTACCTTCAGTATTACCTACTAATATAAGTTGAAATAAGAAATCAATTAATACTAAAATAGTCACTACAATAACCGGTGTCTTTGATTTTTCTTTATTCATAATATAATAAATTGGTGTAGCCACTATAATAATATAAAGTATATAGCTGAAAACTACCAAACATATATTTAAAGAGAGAATCAAAAAAATCTTCCTATAAAGCCCATCTGCAAGACAGACAAAATTACAATAAGAACAGAAATAACAAAAATATAATCCTCTATAAGTCTCTTTAGTTAACACCGGAATAATACTTTTCGGAGGATTTTTCTTTTTCGTAGCTTTCTTACTAGATTTAGATGTTGTTTTTTTACTTTTACTATTTTTTTTAGTTGTTTTCGTTTTTTTTGTACTCAATCTTCTCTCCTTTCTAGTCTTCCTCCACATAAACTGCCTCAGTCGGGCAATTATCTTGTGCTTCAAGAACCAAACTTCTATATTTTTCTGGAACTTCTTCTACCATTGTATTATCATCGATTACACAATATGCAATTCCATCTTCATCATAATCATATATATCGGGACAGATAGCATTGCAATTTCCACACGCAATGCAATCTTCACGAATTATTCTAGTTTTCATTATTTTCTTCTTTCAAAAAAATTGAGAAAAATTTTTTTCTAATGATTGTTTTTCTATGACTGATACTATTTTTTTGTTCAGGAGTTAACTCTGCAAATGTCTTATTTAATGTTGGAACATAAAATATTGGATCATATCCAAAACCGTTATTACCACGTTTTTCAAAAATAATTTCTCCATGACACTCTCCTCTAAAAGTATGCTCTGTTCCATCAGGTTTAACAAGGGCAATAACAGATACGAATTTTGCTTTTGATTTTTTACCATTTAGTTCCATAAGTACTTTTTTTCAATGTTCTTTTCATCAGTTTGTTCTTTTTGAGTATCTTGCTGAGTAAACACCTGGTCTACCATCTAAAAGCTCTACACTTAGTCCACTGTCATCTGCAATAGCTGTTTTTCCAGAAAATTGACTAATTGTACGTGCTTTAATTAATGCATTTTCCTCAAATGTTGTTCCATCTTCTATAATTTCCTGATCTAAAATTAATATCTTTTTAGAGTTAAAATTGTATAATCATCTAATATACTTTTTTTAATTTCTTCAACTTTATGTGCATTGTTAGATGCTAATATTAGTTTTTTTCATTATATTTCTCCTATATTTTCAACGACTTCTGCAGTAATTTCTTTGTTTAGCCATTTAGAAGCTATATTATTAAAGTTTCTCGCTAGCTTCAGAGATATAAAATTTATGTTCTTTTTTTATTTAATTTTTTCTGATGTAACTTAGCGTAACCTAAAAACTGTACTAACCTCACGGGCTGCTTCTCTTCCTGAAGAAATCACCTTAATACTACTACCGTAGTATTCTTCTATATCTTTTTTTAATATTGGATAATGGGTACAACCCAAAACTACAGTATCAATACCTAAATTACTAGTGTTACTTTAATGATTCTTTTAGTATATTTTTTGTAGCTTCTTTATCTAAATTGCCTTCTGATTCTATAAAAGGTACAAAAGCAGGACAAGCTTTATCAAATACTAAAATTTCAGAGTTTATATTTCTCAATTTCAATATCATAAACTTTAGAATTCGCTGTGAATTTTGTTCCTAAAACTAGTACTTTATTATTTTCAGTAGCTTGAATTGCTCTTCTTGCTCCTGGTTGTACTACACCAATTATTGGAATATCATATTTATCTTGAAGATAATCAAGAGCTGCAGCAGTTGCAGTATTACAAGCTAAAACAATCATTTTAACACCTTTATCAATTAAAAATTTTACAGCTCTATCCGTGTACTTAATTATCTCTTCCTTAGTTTTATCACCATACGGGCAGTTTTTCACATCACCGAAATAATAAATAGTTTCATTAGGTAACTGTCTCATGATTTCTCTAGCAACAGTTAATCCTCCTACTCCACTATCAAATACTCCTATTGCGTTATTCATTTATAGCCTCTTTCTACTTGGAACCTAGTATTTCTTCAAGTTCTAGTATTTTTTTATATGATTTCGTTTCAACTCCAATAAATTCTTTTAAATAACATATTAAAAAAATGAAAAGAGTCTAATTAAATCTTTACTTTCTATTTCTAAAGTTTCCAAAAATCAATATTTTTTTAATTGATAGATAATATGTAAGTTTTAACAAGTTTATCATTCAATCCATAAATACTATAATCCGTATTAAATTTATCAACAAAACTATTTTTTTCTGGAAAACTATACCCTACATACTCATAATCAGTTTTTTTGATATTTAAACATAAAAACCTTGTTCTTTTTAAAAATTTTTTTGCTAAAAAAAGTAGATTGTAACTAACTTTTTCTGATACATCTTCTTTCAATATTATTTAAACAAAGTTTTTAAAAGTTTGTAAATATTAAACGAGTTATCATTAATCAAATATGTATATTCCAACATATTTGAAACATAACTGTGTTTTAATACATCATAAACTATATTCGTATATGTATTTTTCAACATCCAAATTTGTTATTTTATTCATACCATTTGTAGGGAAAAAAAGTTAATACTTACTTCGTATGGTGTACTAACTTTTTATTTTTCTTTTTACTTTTATGTACATTTTTCATAAAAAAACTTTCTACATATCCTTGCTCAGTCAAAACTTGCAAAAATTTCATGATAATCTTTATAGCGTATTTTTTATTATTATACCATTTATATAATTTCTATTAGTCAAAGATATCATCCCTATAACCTAAATCACGAATTTGATTCGGTTTTGATCTCCAATTATCAATAACTTTTACCCATAACTCTAAGAATACTTTTTCACCTAGAAGAACTTCAATATCTTTTCTTGCTCTTGAACCTATTTCTTTAATCATTTTACCTTGTTTACCAATAATCATCCCTTTTTGAGATTTTCTCTCAACAACTATAGTAGCGATGATATTTTTTTTCTTACCTGGTTGTTTTTCAATTCTATCGATAACAACAGCTATAGAGTGTGGAATTTCTTGTTCTGTTAATTGCAATACCTTTTCTCTAATGAATTCTGAAATTACAAAATACTCAGGTGAATCAGTTATTATATCGTCCGGATACATTTTGAAACTTGGTTGTAAGTATTTTTTTGTTGTATTTAGTAAATTGTCAACATTAATTGATTTAAGAGCTGAAATTGGTACTATTTCCACAAAATCATATAAATCTTTATAAAAATTCTATAATTTGAATTAATTGTTCAGGTGAAATTAAATCAATTTTGTTAATTAATAAAAAAATGTAGGTACTTTTAATTCTTTAACAATATTTATTAAATGTTGATCTCCAGGTCCAAACTTCTCACTTGCATTTAATGATCAAGTAAACTATTTCTGATTCTTGAATTGCACTACTTGCAAGTTTCATCATATAGTCGCCTAATCTATGCTTTAGGTTTATGAATTCCAGGAGTATCAATAAAAACAATTTGTGAATCATTATCAGTATAAACACCATTTATAATATTACGAGTTGTTTGTGGTTTATCTGACATAATTGCAATTTTCTGTTGTAAAATGTTATTTAACAATGTAGATTTACCAGCATTTGGGCGCCCTATAATAGTGACAAATCCTGTTTTAATTTGTTCTTCAAACATGCTTATCTCCTTAAACCAAATTTTTCTAAAATTTCATCTTGTTTCCCAAACATTTCTTTTTCATCCTGTTCTGTCATATGATCATAACCAAGAAGATGTAAAAATCCATGTACTGCAAGAAACCAATCTCTCTATCGAAACTATGTTCATATTCTTTTGCTTGTTCATGAGCAATATCTACACAAATAATAACGTCGCCAATGGAATTAATTTCATCTTCAAGTCCAATGATATCAATTTCATCCTCTACTTCATCATTTAATGCAAAAGAAATAACATCAGTAGGAACATCTTTTCCTCTATAATCACGATTAATCTCTTGTATTTCTTCTTTACTTACAAAAGATAATGACATCTCAGTAATCTCAGTATCAACATTTTCATACTCTGCAGCACATTCTAACAATTTTAATAACATATCTTTAGTGCTATCTTCTACTAAGTTATTATCATCTATAATATCAACAAATGTCATGTTATTCTCCTTTATAATTTTTAATACAATGGGGATAATTTGTGATATTCTCGCAAAACTTCCCCAAACTTACTATTTTAGTTTATTGAAATTCTGTTGTCTTAAAGCTTCGTAAATAATTAAGGCAGCAGTATTTGATAAATTCAATGAACGAACATTTTCACTCATAGGTATACGTAATGCTTGATCACTATATTTTTCTCTAAATTCTTTGGGTAATCCTTTAGTTTCTCTTCCGAAGATAAAATATATTTCTTCATCATCAATATTTGAGAAATCAAAGTCGCAATAATTTTTTTTACCAAATTTAGTTATTAGATAATAATGTTTATCATTAGTCGCTTCAAGAAATTCATCAAAACTATCCCAAACAACTAAATCTAAATGTTCCCAATAATCTAAACCAGCACGTTTAACATGCTTATCATCAATAGAAAAACCTAATGGTCTTATTAAGTGTAATCTTGTATTAGTTCCAACACATGTACGTGCAATATTCCCTGTATTAGCTGGAATCTCTGGTTGAAATAAAACTATATTATTCATAAATAATTAAAATGGAAGTTTGCCACCAAACATTCTTCCTAGACCCTTTCTCTTAGATTTATCATTCATAAGTCCACCGAACTGTTTCATCATTTTTCTCATTTCTTCAAATTGCTTAATCAGTTTGTGTACTTCATTAATAGGACGTCCACTACCTTGTGCAATACGTTTTCTACGTGGTACATTAATGATATCTGGATTTTGTCTTTCTTCAATCGTCATAGATTTAATGATAGCTTCGATATAAACAAATTGTTTTTCATCTACAGCATCTAAATTCATATTTTTAAGTTTACCCATTCCAGGAATCATTCCTAGAATATCTTTTAAACTACCAAGTTTTTTCACTTGTTCAAGTTGTGTTAAAAAGTCTTCGAAAGTAAAACTTTGATTAAGAATTTTTTCTTGCATTTTCTTAGCTTCATCCTCATCGATAGAAGCTTGAGCTTTTTCTATTAAAGTAAGCACATCACCCATACCTAAAATACGAGAGGCCATACGTTCTGGATGGAATATCTCTAGGTCATTCATCTTTTCACCCATACCAACTAACTTAATTGGTTTACCAGTGATAGATTTAATAGATAATGCCGCTCCACCACGTGTATCACCATCAAGTTTTGTTAGAACTAATCCAGTGATATCTAGTTGTTCATCAAATGAACTAGCAATATTAACAGCTTCTTGTCCAATCATTGCATCAATAACAAGTAAGATTTCATCTGGAGTTGTTGCTGCTTTAATATCTTTTAATTCATCCATTAATAATTCATCGATATGAAGACGTCCAGCAGTATCGATAATTACATAGTTAAAGTAATTTTCTTTAGCAAATGCTAGTCCTTCTTTAACTATATCTACAGGATCTTTATCAACATAGAAAACTTCTATATCAAGTTGTTTACCTAAAGTTTTTAATTGTTGAACCGCTGCTGGTCTATAAACGTCAGCTGCAATAAGAAGCGGTTTTTTCTTCATAGTTTTCTTTAACTTTAAGAGCTAATTTACCTGCTGTAGTTGTTTTCCCAGCCCCTTGAAGACCAACCATCATTACAGTGGTAATTTTTCCCACCTTGGTTAAGTTCAACGTTAGAACCACCTAATAGTTCAACAAGTTCTTCATTTACTATTTTAACAATTTGTTGAGCAGGAGTTAATGACTTCATAACTTCAGTTCCTACTGCTCTTTCACTAATTTTTTTAACAAATTCTTTTACTACTTTAAAGTTAACATCGGCTTCTAATAATGCCAATCTAACTTCTCTCATCATTTCCTTAACATCAGCTTCAGAAACTTTACCTTTTCCTGTAAGTTTTGCTATTGTATTCTGTAATCTTTCTGATAGATTTTCAAATGCCATACAAGATTCTCCTAATTTTCTAATTTTATCAATTCATCAACATATGTTAATACTTCTGCATCATTTGTTGATTTTTTTATCTCATTTAGTAAAAACAATCTCTGATTGTTTAATTTAATTAAATTTAACTTTTCTTCAAACTGTTCCAATTCTAGTACTGTTCTTTTTAATATTATTTGATACAGCTTGTTTTTGAAATATTATAATTTTCCGATATCTCTGTAAGTGATAAATCATTAAAAATAATAATCATTTAAATATTGTTTTTGTTTATCACTAAGTAAGTCAGAGTAAAAAAATCATAGAGTTGTGAAATTTTTTTATAACTTGTTCTATTTCCACAATCTTCCTCCAGTCTTAAAAATATAAATCTACATCCTTATATTATACGATAAAATCGCTATTTTTTTCAAATTTTTTTATCATATTTCTAAACAAATAAAATCAACTTGTAAAAGCAATTTCTACAAGTTGATTTTTTTAAAAATTTAAATAGTTAAATATTTATAGTGTCTACATAAAATCTATAGCTGAGTTATCTATAGTTATAGTTATTTTTTTCTTTTGCAAATGATTCTGCAAAAATAATTGTTTATATATTTTTAAAAGAGGATGTAATTTACTATATTCGTCATCATTATATCTTATTGCTAAATTATACTTAAACTCATTATTAACCTTATAAAATAAACTCTTATTAGGACCAAGAATAGATGAAATTTTTCCAATTTTTTTATTGATAAAATTATATATCATCTTAGCAACCTGTTCTGTTTTCACTTCATCATAACCTTTTATCGTAATAAATGAAATCTTACAGAACGGTGGATAATCTATAAGTTTACGACGACCTATTTCATACTTATAAAATTTTTCATAGCTATGTTCTATTGCATAGTCTATAATATTACTTGCAATATTTGTTTGAAAAACAACTTCTCCCTCTTTTTCACTTCTTCCAGCCCTTCCAGCTGTTTGAACAAGTAATTGGAATAATTTTTCGTTCGCCTTAAAACTAGGAACAGCAATCATACTATCAATAGATAGTACTCCCACTAAAGTAATATTAGGAAAATCCAGTCCTTTAGATATCATTTGAGTCCCTAAAAGAATGTCAGACTTGTGTTTTTTAAAATCAGTTAAGAGCTTTTCATAAGCTCCTTTACGACTAGTAGTATCAGAATCCATTCTAGTTATTCTAACATTAGGAATATGTTGCATTAAAAATTCTTCCACCTTTTGAATCCCATAGTTTCCAGAAACTAATTCTGGATTAGCACAACATTTTTTTATACTTGAAATTTTCTTATGAAATCCACAAAAATGACAGCGTAATGAGTTATCATGTTTATGGTAATTTAAACTTATATCACAATTTTCACATTTATATAAATGTCCACAAGAAAAACAACGAATAAAATTAGTGTACCCTCTCTTATTCATTAATAATAATACTTGTTCATTTTTTTCTCAATTTTTTTCCTCTAATTTTTTTCAAGTAATGAATCTGCTATAACCTGTTCCTTATCTTCAGTATGAACTACACTAATTTTTAGGTAGTTTATTATTGAATCTATGTGTTAATGTTAATAGATTATTAGGATTATATTTTTCAAAAATTATAATATAAATCAACAGATGGTGTTGCACTAGCGTAAACTACTGTACATTTATTATAAATACCACGTTTCTTCGCTATATCTTTAGCGTCATATCTCGGAGAATCTGTCTGTTTATAACTACTTTCGTGTTCTTCATCAATAATGATAATTCCTAGATTATTAAATGGTGCAAAAATTGCCGATCTTGTCCCCAGACAAATTTTAACTTTACCATCTCTAACTTTTTTCCATTCATTATATTTTTCTTTTGTATTCAATCTAGAATGAATAACCGCTATATTATCATTAAAAATACGTTTAAACTTTTTTTCAATTTGAGGTGTTAGAATTATTTCTGGAACAAGTACGATGGCATCTTTTCCACTTTTTAAAGTCTCTTCAACTAATTTAATATATATCTCCGTTTTTCCAGATCCCTGTAACTACCGTGAAGAAGATATTCATTGAATTTTACCACTATTATAATTTTTAACGATACTATCATAGATTACTTGTTGATATTCGCTTAATATAGTTTCATTACCTAAAGTTAACGTATTAATATCTACTTTTCACTTCTTCTGTAATTATTTCTATTACGTTTAGTTCTAATAGTTTCTTCGTAACTGTAGAACCTATATTTAAAAATAGTTTTTAACATCTGCTTTTTTTATTTTTCTCATGTTTTATTTAAATAATCAATAATTAACTGTTGCTTTTTTTGGTTAATTTAACATTTTTAACATTACCTAAAAATAAAAAAATTCTTCTACAGTATTATTATTAATTTCTTTAATCTTACTAACGAGTTTTATAGCTTTCAGTGAGATTAAATATCCTATTTGCTCAATGGTGAAAATATTTTTTTCAAAAACTTTCTTTTTCTACTAGTTTACTTTTTTTATCAAAAGTATTTTTTGCATAATCAAAAAGTAATGTAGTATTTGCATCAATTAACTCATAATATTCTACATATTTATTCTTTAAGCTTGCTGGAATTAAAGACTCTATAGCTTGGATTCTTGTACAGAATAATTCATCAGACATAACTTTTGATAAATAGTAGCATTTCTTTTGTTAAGATTGGGAAATCATCTTTAACTTTTCTTAATACTTTTTAAAGTTATTTTTTTATCATATTCTCCCTATATATTCATTAATAATATTAATAATATATCCTTGTACTGTTCGAGAACCAAAAGGAACCTCTACTCTATAACCAACTAAATCTGTACTGGTAAAACTCTTCAGGAATTAAATAGTAAAAAAACTTTGATCGACACTATGATTGTTTACATCGACAATTACTTCAGCATACATAATCTCACCTCACTTTCAATAACTTCATTTTACTTGCTTATAACATCTACAATTTCTTTTGCAATATTTGCTTTACTAGTCTTATCAATTTTTGTTATATTATTGAACTTATCAATAATACACACTTCATTATCTTCACTTCCAAATCCAATATCCTTTTTAGAAATATCATTAGCGACAATGTAATCTAAATTTTTTTCTTAACAATCTTTTTCTCTAGCATATGCAATTAAAGATCATTTAGTTTCAGCTGCAAATCCTACAACAATCTGATCTTCTGTTTTTATTTTTCACCAACATACTTTAGTATATCTTGGGTTCTTTTCAAATTCCATAGTTAGATTTCCATCTTGTTTTTTTACTTTTTTTATCATAAACCTGCACAGGTGTATAATCAGATACTGCTGCGGCTTTAACTATGTAGTCACAATCCTTAAAGTTATTTCTAACCGCTTCAAACATATCATTAGTACTTATGATTTCAATAACCTTTATATCACGGCTAATAGAATCATTTTTCACACTAGTAACTAAAATTACTTCAGCACCTCTTTTTTTAAATTCATTTGCTATAGCTATCCCCATTTTTCCAGTAGATGGATTCGTTAAACATCTAAAAGGATCTATAAATTCTTTCGTTGGACCAGCTGTCACTAGTACTTTTTTCCCTTTTAAATCTAGTTCACTTTCAGAAAATACAGTTTCTTCTATTTTTTCAATAGTAGGAAATTTCCCTTTTCCTACATCGCCACATGCTAATAATCCGCTGTCTGGTTCAACAAAATTAAAACCTAGTTTTAAAAGTCTACTTATGTTTTCTTGTATAACAGGATTATTATACATTACTGTATTCATCGCAGGAACAATATATACTTTCCTTACATCTTGAACTGCCAGCATTAAAGATGTAGCTAAATCATCTGCAATTCCACAAGCAAATTTTGAAATAATGTTAGCTGTAGCAGGTGCTACAATAATTTTATCCGCCCATTTTGTTAAATCAATATGTTGAATTTCTTTTTCATCTAACTCTTCAAAAGTACTTGTATATACTCTATTTTTTGTCAATGTTTGAAAAGGTAATTCCGTAACGAATTTTTTTGCGTTTTCTGTTAAAATAACCTTAACATCATGTCCTTTTTTTACTAGCGAACTTGATAAATCAATCGATTTATATGCTGCAATCCCACCAGAAACTATTAGTAAAACATTCATGATATTCTCCTCATTTATTCATTATGTATTTTATTAATATAAATCATGATCTGCATGATTCGGTCCAAAAAAACAGCAGTTTCAAGTTTAGATAATCTTTTTAGTATATCTAAATTTGTAACCTGAACTGGTTTATCTTCACGACTAGCATTCTTTTATTGCATCAATTTTTTTATTTTTTTAGATTTTTGATTTTTCAATTTCCAATTCTTTTTAGACGAGTAAGTAGTTTATCAAGTTTCATATAATCTTCTATAATTAAATCTAAATAGTCATTTACATCTTCCTCACTATAACCTTTTCACTCTTGTTTTTTTAAATTCTTTTTCATATATTTCTTTTTGCTGTTAAATTTAGTTCAATACTCATCATCTAACTCCTTTTTACTTAAATTCACTAAAATAAGCTAACACAACTTACAAAAGTATAGTGGTGCTGTCTCAGCTCTCAAAATATTCTTTTTCCCAGCTATTACATCAAAATTTACCATCTATTAAATTATCAATTTCTTGTTCTGATAGTCCCCCTTCACTACCAAAAACTGCAATGACATCTTTATTGTTTAAATCTGAAGTCAATAATTTTTTTAAGATTGATGTTATCTTCATTTACAGATTCTTTTTCATAAGCAACAACTTTATAATCGTAATTTCTCACTAAATGTAAACTAAATTCCTTCAAACTATCTACATACGTTATATCAGGTATAATATTACGCTTTTTGATTGTTCAGCAGCTTCTTTTATAATCTTTATTCCATCTATTTAATTTAGAATCCACTTTATCTTTTCTTAATTTTTTCGCTATATTACGTTCTAGAATTAAATAAAGACAATATTACTTACTCCTAATTCAGTAAGTTTTTCTGAATTAAATACTCAATTTTATCATTCTTCAAAAGGCGGATATAGCTACTGTTATTTTTGATGGAAGTTCATTACTACCATCTCACCTGTTCATATGGTGTAATTAGAACCTTTATCTACATTATTATCTATAATATTACAAATGTACTTTAATTTCATTATTAAAAGACAACATATACTTTATCATTAATTTTTTTCTCATAATTCTGACAATATGATTACTATCATCTTTTAGATAATTCATATGTTGAATCAACATTTAATTCTTCATTTAAAAAAAATACTGTTGCATAATTTCTCCTAAACTTTTTATCTTACATTTAATTTTACCTTATTCTTGTTCTTAATTCAATAGTAGCTGATTTACAAACATAAAAAGAGAACAGCCTAATCAATATTTCAACAAATGATTAATTAGACTATTCTCTGATTTATTAAATTGAAATTTTATTTTCTAGCTTCCCGATGGAATATAGCCTTCAATATGTTCTTTAGCTAGTTTCTCGTGTTCGGGATATGTTTTAGAGAAATATGCTTTTCCATCTTTAGTTGCGTGTAAGAAATAAACATAATCTGTATTTTCAGCATTATTTAACGCTTCGAATGATTCTGAACCAATTGAAGAAATTGGACCAGGCGGTAAACCGATATTAATATAAGTATTATATGGAGAGTTTAATGATAACTCTGCTTGTGTCGGTGCTCCCTGTAAGTTTATCTGCAGCATAGTTTGCTGATGGATCAGTTTGTAATCTCATACCTTGAGCAAGTCTATTTAAGAATACACTAGCAATTAATCTGTTCTCATCAGATTTTGTAGATTCTTTTCTCTAAAATACTAGCAAGCGTCATATACTGATGAATAGAAACTTGTTTATTTTGTCCACCAATATTCCATGAACGATTATTCTTTTTGTATAATGGTACTATTTTTTCATTAGATAGTTTAACCATTTTAGTAATTAAACTTTCTACAGTTTCATCATCTTTTAAATCGTATATTGCAGGATATAAATAACCTTCTAATGCATACTTAATATCCTTACCATAAATCTCGTCTGTAATTAATTCAGGGAAACTGTGATTGTAATTTTTTTAATAAATTCACCATCATTTAACTTTTTCTAAAAAAATTCTTTTAGAATCTAGTTTTTGTTTTTTTCTAAATTCTTAGCAAATTTTTTTAGGATACTGTCACCCTTCGATTAAAGCAAAAGTATTACCTGATTTACCTTTATTCTTAGCTCCTAATTCTTGAATAATTTGTGGTAAACTCATACTTTGTTTTTAATTTGAAATTACCAACATAAAATGATGTATTAGGTGTTAATCTTGAGTATATTTTTAAATACTTCTTCATTTTTTTGATTAAACCTTTTGCTTTCAATTCTTGAGCTATTCTCGCACTACCATAATTTTTCTTTTTACTTCTACAGTAATATCTTTGTTATTACTTTTTATCAACTGGAGTTGTCATGTAATAGAAATACTGATAGAAACCGCAATACCAATTAAAACGATAATAGTTAGTAATAAAGGGATGATAGATTTTCTTTTTTTATTTTTTTTTCTAAGTTCTTTACTTCTTCTTATCTTATCTTCTCTCATTACCTACTCACTTTCGTCGTAATAAAAAGTATCTAATACTTCAGAAATCATATCATATTCTTCGTCTGTTTCAACTGGTTCGAAGCGAACTGAATCTTCTCCATCTTCTACGCATACCATAGGGAAAATACTAATTTCCTCTTCATCAATTGTTTCTTCTTCAGCAAAGATGTAGTATAAATTACCATTTGTTGGGTTAGTAAACTCTAAAATTTTACGGTATTCTTTTTCTTCACCTTCTAATGTACTAAGTGTATACACCTCTTCAGTATTATCAATACTAATGTTTTTTTAAATCTTTTTCTTGCATTTTATTTTCCTCCTGAAAATTTATATTAATTTAATTTATCTAAATATGTCTGCAATATTAATACAGCAGCCATTTTATCAATAACATTTTTTCTTTTTTTCCTTGAAACATTAGCCTCAAGAAGAACTCTTTCAGCACCCATAGTAGTTAAACGTTCATCTTGTAGAATGATTTCTACATTCTTTTATTTTTTTCTTTAAAACTTCTACAAAAATATAACGTTGCTTCACCACGAAAACCAACTGAATTATCCATGTTTTTGGGAAGTCCAACTACTATAGTTCCTACATTATGCTCTGATACAAGTTCTTTAATTCTTTTAATTTTAAAATCTTTTATTTGCTCATTAATATTAATTGTTTCAATACCTTGAGCAGTAAGGCCTAATAAATCACTAATGGCTACTCCAATAGTTTTTGATCCATAATCAAGGCCCATTATTCTTTTATCTAACATTTAAGACTCCTGTATAAAAAAGTATAATAAGTACTCTAGTATATCATCCATTTCTATCATTCTAATTTGCTCTCTAGCATGATTATCACGTGGAATATATACTGGATCAGCTGTTTTGATATATCCCATCAATTGATTAATAGGATCATATCCACGTTGCTTAATAGTTTCAACAACATTTTTTAGTATGTTGTGAATATCATTTTTGTCATAAAAATTGCTATCAAATAATCTTGTTTCATCGAAATTTGCCATAATCTTTTCCTCCGATTATACTAACTCTACTAAGATACCTACTGCATTTTCTCCTGTGTGTGTAGAAATAATTGGTGTAGTAGTAAATATTTCATCTTCACTTACTTCATAACCCAAAAAAACTTCTTTTTAATTCTGATTTTATTAATGTAATATATTCATCAGCTAATGAATTTGGTAAACTTATACTTTTTTTATCGTTTTTACTTTTGTTTTTTTCTTCTTCAATATGTTTTTATTAACGTATGAATCAGTTTTTTCTTACCACGAACTTTATCTCAAAGCAACTAACTCTGTTTCTTTTAATTGTGTTAAAACTTTAATATTTAATAAACCACCTATTAAAGCTTGTGATTTACTTAGTCTACCACCTTTTACCAAATTGTCAAGTTTATCGATTGTAACATATGTTAATATATTCTTTGCTTTTTCTCTAAGTCTTTTGTCCGCTATAGTTGATACATCAACATTTTCTTCCAATTGTCTTAAACACTCTTTTAATAAAAACACCATTCCTCTAGTTGTAGTTTTTGTATCAACTACATGAACATTTTCAAATTCAGAACTTGCTGTAACTGCTGTATTATATGTACCCACTTAAAGCAGAAGAAAGAGTTAAAACAATAACTTGATATCCTTCATTAGTCCATTTTTCATAAGCCTCGATAAATTTTCCAATAGCAGGTTGACTTGTAGAATACGATTCTGCTGTTCTCATTTTTATTATATATTCATCATTACTTATTGTTCGATAATCATATTCTACACCATCTATGTTTATAGTTAAAGGAATTACATCCACATTATATTTTTTTATTTCATCAAATGTTAAATCACTTGATGAATCGATAATAATCTTTACTTTCTCCATTGTCTACTCCCTTCCTTCTTCGTATATAGTGTATGAATGAATAATTAAACTCATTATATTCATCTTTAGAAAAGTTTTCCCTACTGATCAATTCCCATTCACTCTCATCAAAATCAGGGAACTTTGTATCCGCTTCAACTATTGTATCAACTTCTGTAATAAACATTTCATCACACTTATCAAAAATATCTACTATAAATCATTCCACCTCCAAATATATATGCCTTTTTCAGTTTCAATATTATCTAAAAATAGAATCATCTGAATAAACCTCAATATTTGAATAATGACTTAATGTATTTTTTTATCTCGAGTTAAAACTCTATTTATTCTATTAGGTAGAGCTTTACCAATACTATCCAATGTTTTTCGCCCCATGATAATTGTTTGATTTGTAGTTAATCCTTTTACCCTCAACATATCACTCTTTAAACGCCAAGGTATAGTATTCTCTTGTCCTATTGATTTATTCTTATCATATGCAACTATAAGTGATAACATTATATCCCTCCTAAACTGCGATCGGTGCTTTTATAAATGGATGACTTTCATAATCAACCAATTCAACATCTTCAATCTTAAGGTCAAATATACTTTCAAAATTATTTATTTTCAGTTTTGGTAAAGAATATGGAGTTCTAGACATTTGCTCTTTTACCTGTTCAAAGTGGTTTTTATAAATATGTGCATCGCCAAGTGTATGAACAAATTCTCCCACCTCAAGATTGCACTCTTTCGCTATTAAAATTGTTAGTAATGAATAAGATGCAATGTTAAATGGAACTCCTAAAAATACATCCCCACTGCGTTGATATAATTGACAACTTAATTTGCCATCACTCACATAAAATTGGAATAGAGAATGACATGGTGGTAAAGCCATTGTATCAACCTCTGCTGGATTCCATGATGATACAATTAAGCGTCTAGAAGAAGGGTTAGCTCTTAATTTGTTCAACAACATTTTTTAATTGATCAACACCATTAAAATTACGCCATTGTTTACCATAAACATTACCTAAATCTCCATATTTTTCAGCAAATTCTTCATCTGTAAGAACTCGTTCTTTAAATAATGACATTTGTTCTTTATATTCTTTTGCAAACTCTTCATCAATCAATGTACGATGTCCAAAATCCGTCATATCAGGACCAGTGTATTCTTCACTTTCTATCCACTTTTTGAATGCCCACTCATTCCATATATTATTTTTTTATTTTCTAATAAAAACTTAATATTTGTATCTCCTTTTATAAACCAAAGTAATTCTGACCAAACTAAATTAAAATTAACTTTTTTTAGTAGTCAATAAAGGGAATCCTTCAGTTAGGTCAAACTTCATTTGGTATCCAAAAATACTTTTTGTTCCAACACCAGTTCTATCCTCTTTTCTCAATTCCACTGTCTAAAATATATTGACATAATTTTAAATACTCTTTATCTACCACACTAATTCTCCATTACGCTTTATAATTGTTTTCTTTTAAATATTTCATTAAATCTTTAATCTTTTCTAATGAACTCTTACCGAAATGATGCTCGATTCCTTCTACTTCTTCGTATACTTTTATCTTTCATCAACTCCAATAAGTCTAAGAAAATCTTCTAATAATTCATGTCGAGTCAGGGCATATTCTCCCATTTTCTCACCTTGCTCAGTAAGAGCAATTCCTCGATATTTCTCATATACGATATATCCCTCGACATCAAGCTTTTTCAACATTTTCGTTACGGTAGAAGGATATACTTCTAATTTTTCAGCAATATCAGCACTTCTAGCATAACCTTTGTTTTTTACTAAAGAATATATTACTTCAATATAGTCTTCCATCGTCGGTGTTGCTTTTGCCATGAACATGTACCTCCTTTATAATATTTTAAATGGTGATTTTTTTCTACTGTAGATTTTATTACTTCAACATTTAATTCAGAAATATAATCTAATAGTAAATCTTTCACTAAATTTTCAGTGAAATGTCCAACATCAATTATATTTTTTTTCATTTCTATTGCATCTAGTGCTGCGTGATATCCTACATCACCTGTCAAATATACATCTACTTCTGGTAGAGTGTATATAAAGTCGGCTCCGCTTCCTCCTAAAAGTGCAATAGTAGAAATCTCTTTTTCATCTCCAATAACTGCTGAAACAGTTTCTAAAGAAAAGCAGTTTTTAATATAAGTAATAAAATCGCTAAGTTCCATTGATTCACTTAATTTACCAATTCTACCTAACCCCGCAGTGTTATCTAAACTATGTTCAAATAATACTTGAATTTCATTTAGTTTTAGAATTTTTGCCAAATAATCATTAAGACCTAAAGTGGCAGAATCTAAATTGGTATGAAATGAAATAACTGAAATATCATTTTTTTATTAAATTACGAATAATTCTAGATTTAAAATCAGTAGTGTAATCTATATTTATTAACGGTTTAAAGATAAGCGGATGATGTGATACTATCAAATTAACGTTTTTTTAGCAATAGCTTCTTCTACAACGTTAGTAGTTACATCTAAACATACTAATACTCTACTTACCTCATTATTATTACTTCCTAACATCAATCCGACGTTATCCCATTTTTTTCGGCTAATTTAACATCTGCTAAATTGTTTAAATGATTAAATATATCTTTTACTGTTGTCACAAAAATCAACCTCCCTTATCTTATCATCATATTATTATAACATTTTTATAAAAAAATTGCCATTACGAAACATATTTTTGTAATTAAAATAACATATTTCTTTTTCTATAATATTTTTTTGTTAATCTATAAAATAATATTTTTTTAAAATTTAAATCAACAAATCATACTAAGAATATATATACAGTCTGTATACTAATTTTTCAACACTAGACATTTTTCAATTTTATATATTATTATTGTTCTTATAAAGAAATTCGTAGGAGATTATTATGCAAACTGTAGAAGGTTATCTAAATAAAATTATCTTTTCATAATAAAGGAAAAATAATTATTATATTTTTGTCTGTATTTTTTTAAACGATCAATATGATTTTTGCTGAAGGAGATTATCTAAGTGTAGTTGGAACATTTAACGATTTCGAATTCGTTGAAGATGAATTATATGCATTCAAGGGAGAAATTGTTCAACATAGAAAATACGGTACGCAACTTTCAGCTATTGTTGTAGAGCCTGTTATTGAAAAAGATAAAGAAGCTATAGTATCTTATTTATCTAGTTCAATTTTTTTCAAGGTGTAGGAAGAAAAAAACTGCTGAATTAATAGTTGATAGTTTAGGTGTAGATGCTTTAGATAAAATATATGAAGATAAAGAAGCATTATTTTCCATAAAAGGAATACCTACACAACGAAAAGATACAATTTATGCTACAATCGTTGCAAATAAACAAACCCAAGATATTATTTTTAAAAGCTAAACGAATATAATCTTAGCAATAATTTAATTTTTGAAAAATCTATAACTTTTACAAAGCATAACACATTACGTACAATTACAGAAAATCCCTACTCTCTAATTAAAGATATAAAAAGGTATAAATTTTTAAAACTGTAGATAAAATAGCTGAAACTAATGAAATTGCTGCGAATAACCAAGAAAGAATTTTATACGGTTTTTATTTATACTATAAATTCGTATTGTTTTCTCAACTGGTAATACATATATATCAAAAAAATAACCTTCTTTACAATACCTTTTAACGTACTATATTCTTCACGAAATATTGCAGTCGATAAACAAGATATACTAGATGCATTTTTCTTATGCCCTTGATACTGGAAAAATTAATAGAAATTGAAGATAGAGTGTTCTTACCAGAAATATACTATTCAGAGTATTCTATTTATAGTGATATAAATAGAAGATTAGAAATTAAAAATACTGAAGATATTAGTGAAAAAAACTATTAGATAAATATATAGAAGAAGTCGAAGATGAATTAGGGAATAGAATATGATATAGTTCAGATTGCTGCAATAAAAAAACTGCATTCTCAACAATTTTTTTCAATCTTGACAGGTGGTCCTGGGGACTGGTAAAAACTACAATTATACTAGCAGTTATTAAAATATTCCAAAAAAATTAAAAACTATAGTATACATGACTTATTAGACGAAACTAGAAATATTATAACCTTATGTGCACCTACCGGTAAAAGCGGCTAAAAGAATGTCTGAAAGCACTGGATTCTATGCTTCTACTATTCATAAAGCTATTGGTTGGAGTACAGAAGATGAAAACATGGAAGAATTTGTTAGTGATAAAAGTATAAAATCTGAATTAGTGATAATAGATGAATCAAGTATGATTGATGTTTTTCTTAATGTACAACCTATTAAAAAAATAATTCATAAAGATGCCAAAAATAATACTTGTTGGGAGACAACGATCAATTGCCATCAATCGCACCAGGAAATGTCTTAAACGATCTTATTAATTCTCAAGCCATATCGACAGTTAAAATTAAATAAGATTTTTTTAGACAAAGTGAACATTCAAGTATTATAAACATCTCCCACTCTATAAAAAAATGATATTCCATTCGATATATTAGAAAATTTTTGATGATAAGGAGTTCATTTCAGCTAATAAAAAAACGAAATGATCAATGTCATCTCAGCAGTATATGATGATCTACTTAAAAAAACACAAGTAAAGAAAATATCCAAATCCTTGCTCCCTATCTATAAAGGAACAAGTGGAATAAATGAGATTAATACAGCTATCCAATCAAGATTTAATGATAATGAAGAACAAATAGAGTACGGTGAATTAATATATAAAGTAGACGACAGAGTTATGCAACTTGTTAATAGACCCTGAGGATAATATATTTAATGGTGATATAGGTTATATAAAAGAAATTTATAAAGAAGGAAATAAACTTAAAAATCGTCATAGATTATGATGATAATTTTTGTCACATATGAAAAAGCAAGAATTAAATCAAATTACGCTTTCTTATGCATGTTCTATACATAAAGCACAAGGATCAGAATTTGAAAATGTTATAATTCCATTTATTGATAATTATAACTTTATGCTCAATAAAAAAATTTAACTTATACTGCTATTACACGAGCAAAGAAAAAAATTAATATTATGTGGAAATCATAATGTTTTTTTATAAATCAATCGAGCCTACAAATACAGTTAATAGACAAACTGCTCTAGAATGGTTTCTTTCAAAACTGACAGAGAAGCGGATATTGAAGACATTGAAATTGATGAAGAGCTTTAAAAACATATATATTAGATTTTTCAAAATATAAATACTATTGATCCCAATGATTGGAATGGAAAAACATCAAAACCTACAGATTTTCCTTTAGTAAATACAATTACATATATACAAAAAAACCTGGAGATAGAAAATCTATATCCAGGTTTTTATTATTACATCGCTGCTAAAATCACGGAGAATTTTTGTCTATTTCAACTATAGTTTACATACGTACTTGCTATTGAAGAACCATTATTTTGACTCAACGGAAGTATCCACTGCTACAATAATATTATTTTAGTTAAAACTTCTAACCGTATTAATATAGACTTAACCTCATCTAACCTCGTATACTCTATATTTTCAGAAGATAATGATTTAAGAGTTTTCTATAGAAGAATTTGACTTTTGTAGTTGTTTCTTTAAACTCTCTACCTTATCCCCTAAAGAACGACCTTTCTCAAGATCTGTTTCTATAGTTCCAGCAAGCTCATTAAAAAGTACTTAAATCTTTTTGAAAATGAAGTTAACTTATTCTTCATGTATTCATTTGAATATTTTCATTTGAGTAATATTATAATTTCTGTTCACAATATCTTTAATATTAAATGAAACAGTATTATTATTTTTTTGTAACAATTACAATATTGAAAATCTTTATTATTAAACTCGTTTGAATTAATATTATCAATATTTAGAGTTTTTCCCATTAAAATTATTAAGTTTTAATGATTTCAATAAAGGTTCAAAACCTTCTTTGTTTATAACTTCATCATTTAGTAGTAATTATTAACTTTATTATCTTTTTTTATCAAATTCAGTTTTTTTCTAGCTGGCTTTAGTGATACAGAATTTGTAAGACTTTTGTAATTGTTCTTTAGAAATATTGTCCTTAGAACTACAACCTTGCAAAATTAGCAAGGTTGTTAGTAATATTATCAGCTTTTTCATCACTTATTAGAATAATTCTGGTGCTGAGATAATGTTTAAGTTTTCGTCAATTTCAAATACTAATGGTGTACCAGTTGGTAAGTTAAGATCTAAGATTTTTTCATCAGAGATTTTTAATAAGTATTTAATTAACGCTCTTAAACTGTTACCGTGAGCAGAAATAAGTACGTTTTTACCAGCTTTAATTTGTTTAGAAATATCGCTTTCCCAGTATGGTAATACACGATCAATTGTAAGTTTTAAGCTTTCTCCTGTTGGAATTTCATTTTCAGGAATTTCTTTATATCTATCGATGTTTCCTGGGTACATGTCACTAGATTTATCTACTGCAGGAGGAGCTACATCGAAACTTCTTCTCCAAATGTGAACTTGTTCATCACCGTATTTTTCTGCTGTTTCAGCTTTGTTTAATCCTTGTAAAGCACCGTAGTGTCTTTCATTTAATCTCCAGCTTTTGTATACTGGAATCCATAATAAATCTAATTCTTCTAAGAATAAGTTTAAAGTTTTGATAGCACGTTTTTGGTAAGAAGTATACGCTACATCAAAAGTAAGACCTAATTCTTTAAGTGTTTGACCACCTTTGATAGCTTCTTGTCTTCCTTTATCTGTGATATCAACATCAACCCATCCTGTAAATCTGTTCTCTAGATTCCATTGGCTTTCACCGTGTCTAGTTAATACTAATTTCATTAAGAAATCCTCCTAGTTTTATTATTTATATTTCTAATTATACAATATTTTTTTAGTATTAGTACATAGTTTTTTTATTATAAAAAGCATATTGAAAAACGTTATAGGTATGCTGATTTTTGATAAATTCAGTATATTTTTTTCACTTTCTGATATATATTAAAAAAATAAGACTAGCTGAATAATAATTTCCATCTAATCTTATAATAATAAATAATATTTTCTGTTCATAATGACTTTATAATGAATTTTGTATTTTTTAAAAATACTTTATGCTCCACTTTACCCCTTTTTACAATCTTTTAACTTGTTAGTCTCAAAAATGTAAAGACTTTAGCTAATAAAACTAATATAACTATCCAATATATAAACATACTATTACCTTCTTTCATTTTAATACGTAAAACTTAATTTTCTTTTGTACTTATATAATAACATACGGAAAACCGAAAATCAAGAGAAAAATTCATATTTCTTAATTTTTTTATTATATACCCTTGATTTTTATATACGGTTTCCTTTATAATCAATATATAGATAGAAAATAGATTGGAATGTAATATTATGACTACAACTTTTAGTATTAGATTTAAAAAATGTTTAAAAGAAAAAAATATAAAACAGGCTGAACTTGCTCGTTCAACAAAAAAATTACACCTTCATCAATTAGCGATTGGTCTAAAAGGTAAATACACACCTAAAAAGAGATAAATTACAAATTATAGCTGACTATTTATCAGTAAATCCTGCTTGGCTTATGGGTGAAAGTGATATAATGGATGTCGAGATTATAGACACCAATTCATACGCTAGTAATGATTATTCTGACGATGTATCAAAATTACCTATCTTAGGAACTATTTGCGCTGGGGATGGTGTTTATATTGAAGAAGAATATGATGAACACATATTTATTGATCAGGGAATGCGTGCCGATTTTGCACTTCGTGTAAAAGGCGATAGTATGATAGAAGCCGGTATATTTGATGGTGACCTAGTTTTCATTCGTCAACAAAGTTCTGTTAGAAACGGTAAAATTGCAGCTGTAAGATTAACAGAATGGAATGAAGCTTCATTAAAAAAAATATTCGTTAAAAATGACAATGTAATTCTTTATCCTTGTAATCCAGACTATGAGCCCATAGTAACACGTAATGTTGAAATTATTGGCGAGTGCGTAGGAGTATATAGAGAACTGTAAGTTTATAAAAATAAGAGTTTCTTAGTGATATTTCTAAGAAACTCTTATTTAGTTATATTCTTTTCAAAAAAAGCCATCCTATCTCGACCATTTAAATCTTTATAAACTTCAGCAATGAAATTCATTACTCTTAGCTAATTTTTAACATCTTTTCTCTTTGATCGTAACCTATTTCGAAAAATATTACACCATCTTCTTTTAAATATTGTTTAGCATTTTCTACTATTTTTCTGTAAAAATACATGCCACCTTCTTCTGCAAATAACGCTAAGTGTGGATCATAATTTAAAACATTATCTTCCATTGTAACCTTTATCATCATATGCAATATACGGTGGATTTGAAACTATAATATCGAATTTATCATTTATATTCTCAAAAATATATCAGATTGTATAAATTTAACATCTCCATCATTCAATATTGCATTTTCTTTAGCAACTTTTAAAGCAGCTTCACTTATATCGCTCGCAACTACTTCTAAAGATAGGTTTTCAAGTTCTTTTCTTATAGTTATTGCTATAATGCCACTGCCTGTACATAAAGGTCTAGAATTTTTCAAATTGTTTTTATTAGACATTTTTATATAGTCAATTACTTTATATATAAGCTCCTCGGTCTCCATTCTTGGAGATAATACATCTTTAGTAACTTTAAATTTTCTATCGTAAAAGTATTCAAAACCTGCCAAATGACTTAATGGCACATCTTCTTTAATATGTTTTTCAATCAAAGAAAAATATTTATCCTCTTCTTCTTTAGATAATTGTTCTGAAAGACTATTTGAGAATAACTGTGGACTTTCATCTAACATGTACATTAGTAAAAATTTTGCCAAAGATTCTTCTTTTCCTTGCCTTCTTAAAAGAAGACAAGCCTTTGTAATAGCTTGCCTTCTGTTCATTATAGTTCTTCACCTTTATTAAGTTCTGCCATCTTCTCGGCTTGTTCAGCAATACGAAGCGCTTCTAATACTTCATCAAGTTTACCTTCCATAATTTGGTCTAATTTTTGAATAGTTAAACCAATTCTGTGATCAGTAACACGGTTTTGAGGATAGTTATAAGTTCTAATACGTTCAGAGCGATCCCCTGTTCCAACTTTAGATTTACGTTCAGCGTCGAATTTAGCTTGCTCTTCTTGTTGATATTTATCATAAACACGAGCACGTAAAACTTTCATAGCTTTTTCTTTGTTTTTAATCTGAGAACGTTCATCCTGCATAGATACAACAACACCAGTAGGAATGTGAGTTAAACGTACAGCTGACATCGTTGTATTAACCGATTGACCTCCAGCACCACTAGATGCGAAAGTATCAACACGGATGTCATTTTCATTAATATCGATTTCGATTTCTTCTGCTTCAGGTAATACTACAACTGTTGCAGTAGATGTGTGAATACGTCCACTTGATTCTGTTGTAGGAACACGCTGTACACGATGAGCTCCACTTTCAAATTTCATCTTAGAGTATACATCTTCACCAGAAATGATAAAGATTGCTTCTTTAATACCACCGATACCAGTTTCAGAACGTTCTAATACATCAACTTTCCATCCTTGTGATTCAGCAAATCTAGTGTACATACGTAATAAATCACCAGCAAATAATTGAGCTTCATCTCCACCAGCTGCTCCACGAACTTCAACAACAACGTTTTTACCATCGTTAGGATCTTTTGGTAATAATAAGATTTTTAACTCTTCTTCCATAGGTGCAAGAGTCGGTTCTAATTCTTTAATTTCCTCTTGCATCATTTCTTTCATTTCTTTATCTTCTTCAATTTCTAGAAGTTCTTTAGTATCTTTAATTTGTTGAACTATATCTTTATATTCTCTAAATACGGCTACTGTTTTTTCTATAGAACGTTGTTCTTTAGAGTATTCCATAAGTTTTTTTGTATCACTCACTACATCTGGATCACTAAGTAATTCGTTTAATTTTTCATAACGCTCTTCAACTATCTCAAGTTGTCCAAAAATTTCCATTTCTTCCTCCTAGTTTATCTTTTAATTTCATGACAATGACGACATCTAGCTTCATATGATTCGCTTGCACCTATTACTACTATTGGATCATCATATTTTGCTGGTTCACCATTTATTAATCGTTGACTTCTACTTGCTTCTTTACCACATTTATTACAAACAGCATGAAGTTTAGTAACCATCTCACTAATTGCCATTATTTCTGGCATTGGATGGAACGGTTCTGCTTTAAAGTCCATATCTAAACCTGCTACAATAACTCTTATACCATCATCAGCAAGTTTATTAATAACTTCTATGATTTTATCATCAAAGAATTGAATCTCGTCAATACCTATAATATCATATTTTTTTATCAATAACATAATCATAAATCTGTTCTGCTCTATCTATATTTACAGACTCAAAACTATTACCATTATGTGTAGAAACTTTATTTCTCTTCGTATCTATTATCTATAGACGGTTTGAACAGAAGTACATTTTGTTTAGCTATAACACCACGTTTAATACGTCTCAGTAATTCTTCTGATTTCCCTGAAAACATACTTCCACATATACATTCTATCCATCCGAAAATTTTCTATTTTCTATCATTATTAATCCCCTCGGACTTATATTATATAATTACTAATAGAATAAAAACAGACAATCCAATAAAGAAATGTCTGTTTTATTTTTCTTACTTGATACCGTATTTTTTGTTGAAACGTTCGATACGTCCATCTGCTTGAGCGAATCTTTGACGCCCTGTGTAGAATGGGTGTGTATCTGAAGAGATCTCAACTTTTAATAATGGGTATGTATTTCCATCTTCCCACTCGATAGTTTCTTTTGATGGTTTAGTTGAACCACTTAAAAATTTGAAACCACTAGTAGTATCCATGAATACAACTTTACGGTAATCTGGGTGAATTCCTTCTCTCATTATTATCGTCTCCTTCTGCCCTGAACGCTTTTTAATACGAACAGAGTTATTTTTTTCAGTGAGTTAATCACATACCTTATTATTATAAATAATATTCCTGAAAAAAATCAAGTACTTTTTACTAATATTTGTAAACTTTTTTTGTTGACAGCTTATGTTTTAATTACATATTTAAAAATATACCAAATGATATATTTACATTCTTAATTTTAAAAAGGATAATCTATTTAAAAATGATCAATCAAATAGACTATCCTATATTAATTATTTACTTTTTCACTTCTTTTTGTTGCTACATCTTCTCCAAACCATTTGTTTGAAATTTCTTGAAACTTACCTTGCGAATATAATTCAAAAAAATGCTTCATTTATTTTTATTAACAAGAGTTATATCCGCCTTTTCTCGCTCCTACAGCAAAAATGCTTCACTATCAAATCCAGCATTTATTATATTATAATCATCAAGTTTATTTTTGTTGTTTTTAAATAATAATTTGCATATACTCTATCAATTAATAATGCATCTATTCTATCGTTTTCTAAATCTATTAACGCTTCATTAAAACTTTCATATTGTGTTGCATCGTTATTTTTTTAACGATATTTTTTTCAATACTTCTGGTTTTTTTCATTGAAATGTATCATATCCAGATGAACCATTTTGTGCACCTAAAATTTTATCTTTTTAAATCATTTATCGATTTAATATTTTTTTAGATTTCTTTTGTAACAATTACTTGTTCATTTAATCATATATTGTTTAGTAAACTGAATAATACTCTCACGCTCTTCAGTCTTTGAGTATCCATTCCAAATTAGATCAATATTACCATTTTTTAATTCCGTTTCCTTCAAATCCCAGTTAATAGCCTGCCATTCAACTTTTATACCATATTTTTCAAAAACAGCATTTAGCAAGATCTATATCAAATCCTACATTATTTCCACTTTTATCTTGAAATCCCATAGGTACAAAAGTATTATCGAAACCTATAACAACTTTCTTGTCTTTTTGAAAATCTTCCCAGTTATCTTTTCTAGGTTTTTCACTACCTCCAGAAGCACAACCACTAATTATTAAAACACTAATAAGAAGTGTGATAAGTAGTTTAAATTTTTTCATTATAATCACCTCTTACTTTGGTTCTACTTTCAAGATACTATCAGCAATGTTCTCAGCAAATTGCAAATCATGTGTTACAACAATCTGTGTAATTCCTAATTCTCTATTTTGAAGAATCAATTTCTCCACTTCCAATCTAAGTTCAGGATCTAAAGCACTCGTAGGTTCATCATAACCTATTATTTTAGGATCAATCATCATTGCTCTAGCTAACGCTACACGTTGCTTTTGCCCACCTGATAATGATACTGGATAATTATTCACTTGTTTTTCTAAACCAAGTTTATTTAATAACGTAATAGCTTTATTTTCAGCATCACTCTTAGACATATTCATAGTTTTTATTGGAGAAAGCACTAAGTTTTCTAAAACTGTAAGATGCGGGAACAATTGGAAGTCTTGAAATACAAATCCTAATAGATTTCTTTTTTCCAATTCATCAATCGGAAGAGACTCTCCATTATAAACAATTTCACCTGAATCTATTTTTTCAAGACCTGCTAACATTCTTAATAATGTTGTTTTACCTCCTCCTGATGGGACCTACTATTGCTAAAATCTTTATTTCTCTTCTACAGTTAAATTAAAATCTTTCAAAGAATTTGTCTATCTTTAAATTTTTTTACTAATATTTTTTTAATTCTAACATATTTACCTCCTATCGTAATTATAACGTTTTTTTCAACTTGTTTCGATACTATTGTTACAATACCGATAAGAATTAAATAAATTGCTCCAGCAACAAACATCGGTAATAAACTTGCATCTCTATTTGCAGCTGTTCTACTAGCTAAAATTAAATCGCTTATACCTAATGCATACACTAAAGATGTATCCTTAACTAAACTCATTATTTCATTAAATACACTCGGTAATACAATTTTAATAACCTGTGGTAAAATAACAAATCGAATAGTTTGAAATTGAGTAAACTTTAATACTTTAGCAGCCTCATATTGACCTTTTAGGTATTGATTCAATACCTCCTCTAAATATCTCAGCAAAATAAGCTGCGTAGTTTAATGTAAATGCAATTATAGCAGCTGGTAATCTATCAAAACGTATACCTACTGAAGGTAGTACATAATAAATGAAGATTAATTGTAATAAAAGTGGTGTTCCACGCATTATCCATATATATATATTTGATAACATAATTTAATAGCTTTTATATTAAATCTCATAATAAAGGCTATTACTACCCCCAATGGAATAGATAAAAATTAAAAACCAGGAAAAAAACACTTCTAATGTTATTAAAGCACCCTTTATCAAACTAGGTAATATTTCCATTAAATATTCCATGTATTTTCCTCCTTATATATTTATTCACTACACTAGACAGCCATGTAGTTGGTTGTTTTTTTAAATTTTTAATCTTAATTATAGCATAATTTTTACAAAAAACAAAAAAACCCCTTAATAATTAAGGGGCTAAATAATTATTATTTATTTAATTTTGAATCGTGGAATTTTTTTCATAATTCCTTCTTTAGATAATAAACTTCTAACTGTGTCAGAAGGTTGAGCTCCATTACCTAACCATTTTAATGCTAACTCTTCATCGATTTTTAACTTCTGCTGGTTCTTTAACAGCATTGTAAGTACCGATAGTTTCGATAGAACGTCCATCACGTGGAGATCTTGAATCAGCAACAACGATACGGTAGAAAGGTGATTTTTTAGCACCTAATCTTTTTTTAAACGGATTTTTACTGCCATGTTTGTACTCCTTATGTTTCAACTTTTTTTATTAATTTTTATGTGTGTGTGTTTATGAAGTGTTTTTAATGAAAAAGTTGAATCTATAACGCTAAGTTTTTCTAAGCTAGATATTATTCTAACATTAAAATAAAAAGTATGTCAATACTTTTTCGACGAAAAAAATGTCAACTTTTTTTGTTGACTCGTCTAATCCTTATTATATCAATTTTTTTCTTAGCTATGTAAAGAAAAAAATATTTATAAAAAAATACTTCATTTATCCTCTAAATTAGATAAAATAATTACTGAAAAAATAGGTATGAGAGTAACTCGACAAAAATCATTTTTCTTCGAAAAATACGATTTTTTGAGTCACTCCCATCCCCATATTCATATATTAATCTTCTAATACTTTAGCTATTTCATTAAGAACCTGCTCTTTTTCCAATTTTAGAAACAGATGAAAACGGAATAATGGCCATATTATTAGTTAAGTCTAATTCTCGTTTTATTATTCCTGTATTTTTTTCGCAAGTTCATTTTTTTAGAAATCTTATCAATTTTTTTGTCATAACTATAACAAATGGAATCTCATAGTAGTTTAAAAATTCATTCATCTCTATGTCATCTTGAGACGGTTTATGTCTACTATCAATTAAATGTAATACAAATCCTAAAGTTTTCACTATTAGTGAAATATTCAACAATCATATCATATAGTTTTTTTCTTTTTCCGGTTTAGATAATTTTGCATAACCGTACCCTGGTACGTCTACTAGTACTACTTGATCATCTACATCGAAAAAAAGTTCAACGTACGAGTTTTACCAGGTTTTCGATGAAACACGAGCATAGTTTTTTCTATCTAATATTGTATTAATAAAAGAAGATTTACCAACATTTGAACGTCCACACATCGCTACTTCTGGTTTGTCATGTTCTGGATATTGTTTTTTTGAGACTGCACTTATTAGTAAGTCAACATTATGTGTATTTAACTTTTTTTCATTATTATTCTCCAAATACTATTTTTAAACACTTCTTGAATATTATCGACTGAGTGAATAGTTAATTTTTTTCAAGTACTTCTTTCGGAATATCAATTAGATCTTTCTTATTCTTAGTCGGAATAATTATTGTATTAATATTCATTTTTTCTGAACTTAATATTTTCTCTTTAACTCCACCTATTGGAAGAACTTTACCATGTAATGTCATTTCTCCAGTCATGGCAATATTATTATCCACTGCCTTTTTAGTTAAAGCAGAATATACTGAAGTAGTAATTGTTATTCCTGCAGATGGACCATCTTTTGGAACTGCTCCTTCAGGAACATGTAAATGTATATCTATCTCAGAGAAATTAATGTCTTCTATATTTAACTTCTCAGCATTAGAACGTAAATAAGAAATTGCCATTTGTGCAGATTCTTTCATTACATCCCCTAGTTTACCTGTAAGAATAATCTTACCATTACCTTTTGATACACTTGTTTCAATTTCTAAAGTATCTCCACCTACAACAGTGTAGGCAAGACCATTAACTAATCCAATCTCAGGTTTAACATTTTTATCTTTCGAACTATATTTTTCTGGTCCAGCAAAATCTTCAAGATTAGCAACACCAACTTTGATTTTTTCTTCACCTTGAAGAACTTTTAGAGCTGCTTTTCTACAAATAGAACCAAAAACTCGTTCTAAATTCCTTACACCTGCCTCATAAGTATAGCCATTAATTATCTTATTAATTGCTTGTTTGGTAAATGTTATTTGACCCTTTTTAAGTCCATTTTCTTTTATCTGACGAGGTATTAAGTATTTTGCAGCAATATTTTCTTTTTCTTTAATTGTATATGATTCAAGCTCAATAACTTCCATTCTATCTCTTAACGGCGCTGGTATTAAACTTAAATTATTAGCAGTTGCTATAAATAACACTTTAGATAAATCAAAAGGAATATCAAGGTAATGATCTACAAATTCATTATTCTGTGCTGGATCGATTACCTCTAACATAGCTGCAGCAGGATCACCTTTTATATCTGATGCCATTTTATCTATTTCATCTAATAATATCACTGGGTTTTTAGTCTTTTATTTTTTTCAATGATTGAATAATCTTACCAGGTAAATGCACCAAGATAAGTTCTTCTATGTCCACGAATTTCAGCTTCATCATGTACTCCTCCTAAAGAAATACGAACAAAACTTCTCCCCATTGATGAAGCTATTGATTTAGCTAATGAACTCTTACCAACACCAGGAGGTCCTGATAGACATAAAATCGGAGACTTCATATCATCTCTTAATTTTTTAACTGCTAAAAATTCTAAGATTCTTTCTTTGAATTTTTTCTAAACCATAGTGATCTTCATTAAGAATTTTTTCCGCATTTTTTATATCAATTTCATCTGCTGTTAATGTATTCCATGGTAAAGCCACAACAGTATCTAAGTATGTTCTAATAATCGAATGTTCAGGGCTCATTACCGGTGTTTTTTCTAATCGATCTACTTCTTTTAATAAGACCGCCTTATCTTCTTCTGATAATTCAATCTCATTAATAGCTTGACGAATTTTTTCAATGTCATCATCCTCAGGTGCTATTTGTTTCAACTCATCTTGAACAACTTTCATCTGTTCACGTAAAAAATATTCCTTTTGCTGAGTATCAATATTAGTTCGAACTTTTTCATCAATCTCTCGCTTAAAGCTATTACCAACTAAAAAAATGCTTCTAAACTTCTATTTAAGAAGATAGCTTTTTCTCTAAATCTAATAAGAATAGTACACGCTGTTTTAACATTTTATCAATCGGGAAAAAAACTTAATATTCTTATTAATGAATTTTTTTCTAAATCATCAGTTTTATAGTAATCTATATCAAAAATTTTTCTCTTTTTTAGATAATTTAAAAAGTTATTTCTTATACTGTTTAATAAACCCTGTTTTTGTCAAAATCCATTATCAACAACTTCTCTTATGTTTATATCTAGATGCTCAACATGATTATTATTGTAAACACCACTTTTTAACTTCCGCTATACCATAACATTGATATTCATACTTTTTTTATTCTTCTTGTCTATAGTTAGTTGTCCATATGTTCCAAAAGAAGACATTAAAACCATTACTATCGAATACATCATCTTCAGAAAATGAATCATCATAACTATCAATCGGTTTTCTCTTATAAGTTACAAAAAAACTGGTATTTTTATCTTTTTTTACAGTTTTTTTATCGTTTTTTTAAAAAAATTTTTTTGTCCGTTACATCTATTGTATAAGTATTAGACGGAAAGAATAAATCTCTATTCTCTAATAAATAATATTTTTGTCAAAACGAACTCCTCTCTAACCTAATTATTTTTAAAATCGGTTTTGTTTTTATTAATAACATTATCACGTGTTACTGTACATGTTTTTAATACCTTTTTTTACTCGGAATTTCAAACATTACATCTAATAATAACTCTTCGATTATAGATCTTAAACCACGTGCTCCTGTTTTTTTCTCTTAATTGATTCTTTTTGCAATTTCCTCAAGTGCTTCTTGTTCAAAAATCAATTTAACTCCATCAAGTTCAAATAAAGTATTCATATTGTTTAACAACAGAGTTTTTTTAGGTTCAGTTAATACTCTTACTAAGTCTTTTTTTCATCTAATTCTTCTAAATAACAAACAACTGGAATACGTCCTATGAAATTCAGGAATCATACCAAATTTTACCAAATCTTCATGTTTAACTTTAGAAATAATATCTTCATCATCTTTCAATTCATCACTCTTAGAAAAACCAATAACTTTTTCACCAAGACGACGCTTAATAATTTCTTCTATACCTGAAAATGCTCCACCAATAATAAATAGAATAGTTTTTTGTATTAATTTTTTAATCATTTCTTCTCCAGGATGTTTTCTACCACCTTGAGGAGGAACACTTGCTACAGTTCCTTCTAAAATTTTAAGAAGTGCTTGTTGTACACCTTCCCCTGAAACATCACGAGTTATTGATACATTTTCACCTTTTTTAGCTATTTTATCAATTTCATCGATATAAATAATACCTTGTTCAGCTCTCTCTATATCGTAGTTTGCACTTTGAATAAGTCTAAGTAAGATATTTTCAACATCTTCTCCTACATAACCTGCTTCTGTAAGTGTAGTAGCATCAGAAATAGCAAAATGGTACATCAAGCATTTTAGCTAATGTTTGTGCTATTAATGTTTTTTTCCCTGATCCAGTACTACCAATTAATGCTATATTACTTTTTTGTAATTCTATATCATAATTCTCAGCTGCTTTAATTCTCTTATAATGATTATAAACTGCAACTGCAACAGATTTTTTCGCCTTATCCTGACTTATTACATAATCATTTAAGTGTTCCATTATTTTTTGAGGTTCTAATAATTTAAATACAGGTTTATTATTAGCATTTCTAAATTCTATTTCTTCTTCAATTATGTCTGAACATAAATCAACGCATTCATCACAAATAAATACGTCATTCCCTGCTATCATTTTAAAAAAACTTCGTTTGTATTTTTTTCCACAAAAAGAACATCTAACTTCTTCTTTATTTTTTTAACCATAATTACACCTCACATTATTGAACTTTATCTTATATCTTATTATCTTTTTTTATTATCTAATCGATATAAAGCCCAAAAAGATACACATTATTATACCATACATTACATTTTATTTCTAGCAAAGACTATTACAAAAATAATTAATATTAAAACATTTGTAATATAATCTTAACATTTTCAAATTAGAAAATATCGTTATTTTTATATATTTCTAGTCAATTCTTAAAAATTTTACATGTTATTCAATTTCTTATTTGTATTTCCTTCTTTTAGTAATCAAATATTAGTGGTATAATAATTCTATATAGAAAATAGGAGGAATACTATGTCATTTTTTCAAAAACTAGGTGAAAACATAATTTTTACCTCAAGATGTACTAATTCAATCAAAAGAAACAGCAGCAGTTACAGGTGCAATTAACGCTACAATTGGTATTGCAACAATCAACAAAAAAGCAATGTCATTACCATCAATTAATAAAGTATTAACAGAATTAAACAATTCAGAATATCTACCTTATTCTCCTACACCAGGATTACCCAAAATGAGAGAATTATGGAAAGAAAAAATCTTAGCTGATAATCCCAGTATTAATAAAGACTTTTTATCTTTACCTATGGTTACAACGGGAATTACTCAGGGGATTGATATAGCAGCAAATCTATTTAGCCGAAAATGGGATGCACTTCTTTTACCAAATCTATTTTGGCAAAACTATGCACAGATTTATACAATCAAAATAGGTAATACAATATATAAATACAACCAATTTGATGAAAAACAATGAGTTCAGTATCGAAAAATTTCAAAACAAAAGCTCTTTATAGTATAAAAGAAGACAAAATTTCATTAATATTGAAACTTCCCAAATAATCCAACTGGATATACACCATCTGACGTTTGAATTAGATTCATTAGTTGAAGTTATAAATATCTTTGCAAAAAGAAAATACAAATAAACAAATTATCATCGTTTCTGATGATGCTTATTTTTGGACTATTCTTTGAAGACAAATCACAAAACTCCAACATTAAGCGCTACATATAAATTAGCAGAAAATGAAAAACTGTTTAATAGTAAAATTAGATGGAATCACTAAAGAATTTTTACAGTTGGGGACTTCGTGTAGGTTTTATTACATACTATACTAAAAAAATGATGAATTAAGAAAAAGTTTCTATTAGAAAAAAACACAAGGTTATTTGAGAAGTACTACATCATCTCCTTCTAACCTATCACAACAAATTGCTGTGAGATTGTTAGAGAATAAACAATCATTAGAAGAAAAAAAGCAATCAATGATAAAATAATTGAAGAAAGATATGATGAATTAAAACAAGCTATATCAAAAGAAAATTTAAATTCACTAGTTACAGTTCTTCCGTTTAATTCGGGTTACTTCTTTACTATAAAAATTACCATCAAACATTAATGCTCATGAATTTTAGACTTAAATTCTTAAATGAATATAAATATGGCGTATACTCTATGGATGATGATCATATAAGAATCGCATTCTCATGTTTAGATAAAGAATTAATTCCAGAACTTATAAATAAATTTAAAGAATGCATTAAAGCAAATTTTAATACAAAAAAATACGACTTAAAAAAATTTGATTGATAACAATCATACTTTTTAAGTCGTTTTCTTTATATTATTTTTAATCGTTAAACTTTACTTAATTGATTTCTTTAATAATTCAACCATATGCTTATTGGCATTTAATTCGATATCATTATTTAATTCAATAAAATCATATGTTCCGTATTTATTGTCCAATGCTGCTTTAATCAGATAATCTGTTACATTAGGATTCTTAGGTAAAAATTGGTCCATGTAGATACGTCCCAATTAAGATTATTATAAAGAATACCCTCTTTCTTATCTTCATCGTTATTTCCATATCCCACTACTACATTTCCTAATGTTTCATAATTATGATATGTTCTTCCACCATGATTTTTCAAAACCTACGATATTACCAAATTTTTCAGATTCAACTAGTATATTACCTATTAAACGTGGTGCATCTTTTTTTGATTCTGTATAAAAAAATCCAATATATTTAAACCAGGTAATTTATCACCATCAACAGTTTTTATAATATTCTCCTAAAAATTGATAACCACCACAGATTGTAAGTGCTGGAATACCATCTTCAATAGCTGATTTAAATTCATGTTTAATTTTACTAAATTGTTCAGTTGCTATACATTGTTCTCTATCAGATCCACCACCGATGAAAAACATATCACAATCAGTAAGTTTCACACCCATCAGTTGAAGTAATATTCTCAATTTCGAGATTGATTCCTCTCCATTCACAACGTTTTTTTAGTGCAATAACATTTCCGATATCACCATATAAATTCAATTTATCAGGCATAAAAATGATATAATTTTTAAATCCATAGAATTATTTCTCCAATTCTCTTTTGAGTCTCTACTAAATGCAGTATAATTTGGAATAGCTATCGCATACTTCTCATTATAACTTTTTAGTTTGTCTACAGCTTCTGGTATACTCTCTAAAACAACAATATTTGCTTCTATTCCAGTATATTTCAATCTTAAATGCTAATTCTTTCGCTCGTTTACCAGAGCACACTATATTTTTTATTTTCTGTCCATTTAATATATCAAAAGTCAGTATCCCAAATCCAAGATATATCAATACCATCAGCACCGTTATCATTTAATACTAATAGGTAGTTGATTTCTTCTTTTATCACATTAGCAATCGCTAAAGAAGCATTTAAACCTGCCGGATTTTTTGCTAAATTTAGTAATACTGTTGCACCATTCGATAGACTAATACTTTGCATACGACCATTAGTTGCAGTGTATGTTTCAAGACCATATTTTATTTTCTCATCTTCTAATCCAAGCTCTTTTAGTAGTGAATACGCTGCAAGTAAATTATATATATTGTAATCTCCAGCTAATTTTGTAGCTATTGAAGCATTTTTATTAATAGTCATATTAATAAATGGTTCTACAGTAGCATTCGTCACTTCATATTTTACATCTTGATGCTTAAAATCACATTTAGAACAGTGATAGAATCCTAGTTGACTATAGTGTACATGATCATAAATTAATTCCATTCCACAATTAGGACAGAATTTAGATTCTGATATACCAAAATCAGAAAAATTGATAAGCATCTTTAGCAATACCAAAATATATATTATCCTCACCATATTTTGAAAGTCTTGTAACAAAAAGGATCGTCACTATTTAAAAATAAGTTGTATATTTTTTTCCTTCTAATTGTTCACCAATTGTTGCAATTAAAGTATCAATTTCACCAAATCTATCAATTTGATCTCTAAAGAAATTATTAATAACAAACTTAGTTGGAGTAATATATTGCATTACTCTTCTAATCGAACCTTCATCGATTTCAATTACAGCTAACTTAGTATTATTATTGGCTTGAATAGCAAAAGTCGATATAATTCCATCCAACATATTCGCACCTTCAAAATTATTAATGAAATTCTTACCAGCACATCTTAATGTATGTCCAATAAGATTTGATGTCGTTGTTTTTCCATTTGTTCCTGTTACAAAAACTATTTCATCAAAATCACTAGCTAATTTAGTTAATACATTATCATTAACCTTTCTTAATACTTTCCCCGGTAAATCCGTTCCTTTTTTACCTGCAATCTTACTAGCAGTTCTTGTTAATTTTGCTAAATTTCTATAAAATCCTAGCATGATTTTCTCCTTTTATAGACTATTTTGTGATGTATCAAATTTATATCCTATACCCCAAACAGTAACGATCATTTGAGCAACTTTTGGAGAAATCTTATCAAATTTCTTCCTTACACGTTTAATATGTGTATCTACAGTTCTTAAATCCGAATAAAAATCGTAATCCCATACAGCTCTAAGAATTTCATTTCGTTTAAAAGCCTTATCAGGAGACTTAGCTAAAAATAGTAATAAATCAAATTCTTTAGGTGTCAATAAAACTTCACTATCTTCGACAATTACTTTATGTGAATTAACATCAATTATTAATCCCGGAAAAACTAATACATCTTTTGTATAAAGTTCCGGAGTATAAAATACACTTCGTTTTGTACGTTGAAGAATGGCATTAATTCTTAACATAAGTTCTCTAGGACTAAAAGGCTTAATAACATAATCATCTGCACCTAATTCAAAACCTTCTACCCTACTTTGTTCATCTGCCTGAGCAGACATAATAATTACAGGAGTAGCCTTTGTTTTTCTAAGTTCAGATAAAATAGATTTACCATTTAACATAGGTAATTGCACATCTAATAAGACACATGAATAATCCATATACTTCAATCGTTCTAAACCATCATTACCATTACTAGCTTCATCTACAATATAACCCTCTTTTTCAAGATACATTACTAATAATTTTCTTATTCTTTCTTCATCATCTACAATCAATACTCTCTCTGCCACAATACATCACTTCCTAATTTTACTTTTCACCATTTTTGGCTTTATTAATAAGTCTTTTTACCTCATGAATAGTAAGAGTTCTATACTCACCTTTTTTTAGTCCTTCTAACGTTAAATCTTCAATCGATTCACGTTTTTAATTTCATTACTTCATAACCTAAAAGCTTCAAACATTCTTCTTACTTGTCTGTTTTTACCCTTCGTGGATAGTTAATCTAACTAAAGTATTACCACTCTTATTTTTTTATTTTTTTAACTATATTCACTTCTGCTTTTTGCAGTTTTATAATTATCTATTCTCACACCATTACGAAGAATTCTAAGGTGATTTTCTTCTAGTTTTCCATTTATTTTAGCAACATAAGTTTTTTTAATTTTATGCTTAGGGTGCGTTATTAAATTAATAAACTCACCATCATTAGACATAATAAGTGCTCCTGAAGTATCATAGTCTAATCTACCAACAGGTACAACACGTTCGCTAACATTTTCAAAGAAGTCTTTCACACAAGTTCTATCTTTTCTCATCAGACATTGACGTAATAACCTTCTCAGGTTTATAGAATAAATAGTATCTCTTATTTTCTTTTAATAAACGAACACCCTCTACTATGATAATATCACTAGGTTCAGCCTTGACACCAAGTTCTTTTACAACTTCACCATTAACACTTACTTTCCCATCAAGAATTAATTGTTCTGCCTTTCTTCTTGATGTATATCCTGATGCAGCTATTAATTTTTGCAGTCTTTCTGCCATATCGTCCTCCTAATTTTGTAAAAATTTATTAATTTCTTCATTACTAACAATTTCCGATGTTGGTAATTGTTCTAAACTTTCTAATCCAAAAACATCTAAAAATATATCTGTTGTTTCATATAATTTAGGTTTCCCAATCGTGTCTAACGTTTTGTTAGATACTATAAGTTCTTTACTAACAAGAGAGTGTAATATAGAATCACTACTTACACCCCTTTATCTTATCAATTTGAACTTTTTGTAATTGGTTGATTATAAGCTATAATTGCTAAAGTTTCTAAAGATGCTTTTAGATAATTTAACAAGATTTTTTTGAGATAACAGCTTTTTTTATTACTTCAGCCATTTCATCTCTCAAAAAGCATTTTTGTATGTTGTTCCGAATTTTTTTAATAATCAATGAATTATTAATCTTATTATAATCCTCACAAAAATACATTCAACATATTTTTCAGCTTCATGCATTTCTACTTCCATGAAAGTAGAAAAGTATTCAATATTTAGCCCTTCTTCTCCTTTCATGAAAAAGTAAAGCCTCTATTATTTTCTTAGTTTCATCTAATAACATGTTAATCTTCCTTTGATTTATATTCTAAAATGATTTCACCATCTTTGTCAACACATTGTAATTCTTGATCCTTTATCATAGCTAAAACACCTATAAACATCAAAAACAATTTCATTTTTTTGAGAATAGGTCTTAACAAGGTCGAAAGAAATTCAATTTTTGTTTTTATTTTTTTAAATTTATTAACAAGCTCTTCTTTTTACCTCTTCAAATGATACTTCTCTACGATAGCTGACCAATGAAATTTCATTTTCTTTATCATCAAAAGATCTAAGAATATTCTCCATAGCCCTTAGCAACTTAGAAGATGGCACTCTCAAAGTTTCAATACTACCTTCAACATCTATATTAATACTTTCCTTATCTAAAAATTGTGCTCTCATTCGTTGAAGATTATCTAGTTTTTCACTTAGTTCCTTATAGTTTTTATAATCAAGGAGCTGTTGAACTAAATCCTCTTCATCTTCAATAGTTTCATTTTCAAACTTAGGAAGTAAATTCTTACTTTTAATATGGAGCAAAGTTGCAGCCATAACAATATATTCTTCTGCATTTTTCTAATGAAAAGTCATCATTATTATTTATATATTCTAAATAGCTCTCTGTTAGCTGTGCTATAGGAATATTATAAATATCAATCTCCATCTTTTCTATTAAGTGCAAAAGCAAATCAAGTGGCCCTTGAAAAACCTCTAAGTTAACATTATACATTTATCTTATCCTTTTTTAATCGTCTTTCTTGGATGATTACTAATCATTCTTTTCGATTTATTTCCCTCTAAACTAGAGAAATATAACTTCAAACTATGAATATTTTTCAAACCTAACAATTCTTGTACTTCTTCTGCTGGAACCTTATCTTCTAGCAAATGAATAGCTAAAGAATTTCTAAAATTCATAGTATTTAGCTCTTTTGTTAATCCTAAATCTTGTTGGCGTTTTTTAAATATTTTCCAGAAACCTTGACGACTAATTCCTTCACCATCTTGGTTCAAGAATAATTTACTGTCTTCTTTAATATCAGGATATTCTTTCTTCAATTCAGCAATATAATTCTCTATTGCTTCTACCGATTCTCTATTAAGTGCAACTGTACGGAATCCTTCTTTTTTTCTATATTTTTAAAAAAATCCAATAGTAGTATTAACATCTTTTAATTCTAAGTTTATACATTCTGTTGGTTTAATACCAATAGAATATGATAACTCAAAAATAGCTTTATCTCTATAAACCAATTAAATTTTTTTGTTTTCACATCTAAAATCTTAGAAATTTCTTGTCTTGTAAAAAAATTACAAGTTCTTGATGTTCTTCCTTATCGATATGAACATCAATATTAACCCTATTTGGAATAATTTTTTTCAATCCATAAATACTCCACAAAAATGTGAACAGTAGATATCGTTCTTGATAATGTTGCAGATGAATATTCTTTTTTTCTCTTAGATAATCTATATATCTAGAAATAAATTCTTCATTTAACCAAGAATAGTCTTCAGTAGAATATCCTTTTTCAGCTAAATATAAAAAGATTTTTTTAAATCCCTATCGTATGAATTGATAGTATTTGTTGAAAACTCTTTTCTATTTATCAAATACTCATTAAAATTGTTTAATACTGTTTCACTCATATAAATACCCCCTTAGTATTAAAACTACCCTAATTTTTTTATTTCTATATTGATTATAACATCTATAAAACTTTATGTAAATGCATTTATAACAATTTATCATTTAAATATAAAAATTCCAAGATGATAAAAAAATACTGATTATAGTACTTTAAAATCACCTTGGAATTAAAATTATTTTATATTTTCTTTTTTTCCAAATTTATTATTAATTACAGTTACAAATATTAGATTGATAAAAATGATAAAAAAATCGGAACAATTATTGCTTTATGTAACAAATATTTTTGACATTGCAGCCCCTAATATTACACCTGAAAGAAAGACAGTTATTACACTCAAATAAATAAGAAAAGGAATTTTTACTTTCTTTCTTCTTCAAAACAAAAATATTTATATAGATGCTCACTCATCGATCTTAAATTACCAGTGCAAAAAAACACTTGCAAAAAAACTAAGTTATTAACTTTTCTAAATCCATCAAACTGAATAGCACATATAAACGAAATAACTATCGGCCTTACATCTACTCCAAAAATATTTCATGTTTAATTGAAATAATAATTAAAGCTACGATTTGTGTTAAAAGCAACATATAAATATGTTTGAAAAATAGATAATTCTTTATACTTTGTTTCAATAAACTTTACTTACTAATACGCCCTATAACAAAACGATAATATAGGTATTGAATAATGTAGTACTTCTGAAAAATTACCTTCAATCAAATCTATTCCAACAAAAATTAAATTTCCAGTTTGTGCATTTGCAAAAAAATACCACCACAATTAACAAAAAGTATATGCATCAAAAAAACCACCCACAGCAGTAAGTAACAAACAAAACATTAATTGCTCGTGGACAGGCAGATTCCTATTCATCAAAGTTTCACGTAAATTCATACTTTTTAAAATCAACTCCTTAAAGAAAATTAATCAAATATTGTATTCCAGTTATCAATATTATTATAGCAATCAAAACACATTTCTAACTGTTTTTTTGTAGTCCTTGTAATAGATAATTCTGGAAGTTCATCAAGCGAGTAAAACTCAGCTCCTAAAGTTTCAGTATTTTCTGCAAAACTGTGACTAACATATTCACAAAGAACAAATATTTTCACCATACCAAAAGGAAAGTTAACATGGTGGTGTCTATTATAATCAAGCACAGCAACAACTTTAAGAGGATTAACCACGGCTCCTGCTTCTTCACTTGCTTCTTTTATAACATTTTCTCGAATACTTTTATTTACATCCTGATATCCACCAGGAAGGGCCCATTTCCCATCAAACTGCTCTTTTACCAATAATATTTTATTGTCTTTAATGACAGCAGCTCTAGTTTCTACTTTAGGAGTTTGATAACCTAGTTCACCTGCAAAATCTATTTTAATTTTCTCAATTGGAATATCATATTTAAATGCTAACATCTCACACGCAATTTCTCTAATTCTTTCTGAACGTTCCCTATCAAATTTATCTTTACTATAGGCTAAACTGCATTGTGACAAAAATTGGAGTTCTTGTGCCCATTTTTTCCAAACATCATCTTTAAATACTCGTACAATATCTTCAATATTTTTTAATGAATATAGCATTCTTAACATCTAAAAAAATCATAGTCTTCTTTTAATAGAAATACATTAATTAGTGTATCACTAAGATTATTTTTTTATTATCAGTTAAAAAAACAAAGCATTAGACTCCAGAAATATTTGAATCTTTCAATATATTCAAAAAGGAATAGAGTAATCAAAAAAATACTTGCTTTTAACTCATCTGTAATTTTGAACTTCTAAATTTCTTATCTATATATAATTTTTGATACATAAAGTTACCTCCACAGACTTATATATTTTTATTATATCATACTTTTTTTATATATTACTAGAAGGTTAATGATAAATTAAATACTTGTTTTTCAATTCCTAAAATATTACTTAAGTTTATACTTTTACATAGATAATTTCTATGAAATCGATATACAAAATTATCAATAAAAAAATGTTGCTAGATTTTAAATATTAGTTGTATAATAGTTTAGTGTAAGTAAAAATTAAGGAGTGATAACGATGAAATATATTATTTCACTAATTTGGTCATTTATATTTGCATTTATTGTAATATTTATCGTATCATCTATTTTAGGTAGCAATGGCGAAGTTAATACACTTCGTGACTGTGCAATACTTTCTGTAATGTTTACAGTGTTTGTTGCATTATTAGACGCTGTAGGCTTTGATAAAAAGCGTTAATAAGGTTAATTATTTATTTAATAAAAATTTTTTACAAAAAGAAAGTAGGTATTGAGGTATATCCTCTTTCCTACTTTTTCTTTAAATATAGGAGACGGTTATATGAACAATGTACTTGCAACCATGTGTTATATTGACAATGGGAGATAGTTTTTTAATGTTAAAAAGAACAAAGAAAGAAAACGATATTCATGAAGGACTAACAATAAGTGTCGGAGGAAAATTCGAAGTTGGAGAAAGTCCTGAAGATTGTGTCATTAGAGAAGTAAAAGAAGAAACAAATTTAGATATTATTAATCCAAAGTTGAGAGGAATAATTACTTTTCCTAACTTCGACGGAGAAAAAGACTGGTATACCTACGTCTTTACAGCTCCAAATTATACAGGGACCCTTACTAAAGATTGTGATGAAGGAGATCTTGTTTGGGTTAAAAAATCTGAAATTCAAAATATCAATACTTGGGAAGGTGACTATATCTTCCTTGATTGGTTAGTAAAAGAGAAACCATTCTTTTCTGCTAAAGTTTAATTATAAAAAAATAAAAAAATTCATTGATTACGAAGTAACATTTTATGAATAAATAAGAGAGGATAAACATTATGAAAAATAGAGATTTAATAAACAATTTCAAACAAAATTATGTAGTATCAGAATTAAATACAGCTAAATATATGGGAAGCGGCGACTTAAATGTATTGGCTACTCCTAGCCTCGTGGCATTCATGGAAAAACGCAGCTAAAACATTCTTAAATTCTTTCTTAACAAAACGACTTTAGGAAGTGTTGGGAAGCAACATAAATATCAATCATCTTGCTCCTACTCTTGTTAATAAAGAAATTACAATTTTAGGTGAAATTACAGAGATTATTAAAGATAAAATTATTATTTTTAATCTAGAAGCTTTCGAAGGGGAAAAAAAAATTGGAGATGCATCTCATACTAGAGTAATTATAAATAACGAGAAATTCATCAACAAATTAAATCAAGAATAGTTTTAAATATTAGTTAAAAAAAAGAAAGGCTGTATACATAACAACCTTTCTTTTTTTACAATTTTACATATTAAAATTCATTAGAAAACATTAATTCTAAGAAATATTCTTTCAGTACTTTAATATATGTACCTTTCATACCTAATGATTTAGATTCAATAATTCCAGCACTTTCTAATTTTCTTAAAGCATTAACAATCACTGATCTAGTAATCCCCACTCTATCAGCAATCTTACTAGCAATTAATAGTCCTTCTGTTCCATCTAATTCTCTAAAGATATGTTCTATCGCTTCCTTTTTCAGAGAACGATAATGAATTTAGTGCCATATTAACCATATCTTTATCACGGGCTAAGTTTTTCTCTTTATCTTGTTTTTCATGTAAGATTTCAATTCCTACTACTGTAGAAGCATACTCAGCTAAAACTAAATCATCATCTTTAAAATCACTATCCATCCTTCCAATAACAAGTGTTCCTAAACGTTCTCCTCCTCCTCTAATAGGAAGAATTACAGTATAACTGTTACCTTCAAAACGTTCTTGTTCTTCTTCAGGGGAAAATTGATAATGAATCTTGGAAAGGAATATTAACTTTTGTGGCATAAACTTTTAGTGTTGCATCTAAATATGCTTTTGGAACTTTTCTATCTTGAATTATTTTTTCCATACGTTCATTTGAATAATCAACAATTGAATCATAACCAAGAATATTTCCTTCAGTATCAAGAATATACACTACTGAATCTAGAATTGGACTAAGTCTCATTGCCATAGCTTCAAAGTCTACGTTATCGTGACGTCCTTCTTGTAAAATTGTACTTATTTTTTTCTTGTTTTTTTGTAATAAACTTGCCATTAATTTTCTCCTTACAAAATACTTCCCTGATTATTATACCATTTATTTTTAATAAATTGTAAGACTTTTTTTAAAAAAATTAATTTAATCAATTTTGAAATTTTCTAACATTTCAAGCGATCTTTTTAGCATATCTTTCATATTTTTTTCCTTTTTTTATCTTTGATTCTTTCAGGAAGTGGTTTGATGATACCAAAATTCGCATTCATAGGTTGGAAGTTTTTTTGCTTGTATTATCTACGATATAGTTTGCCATAGCACCTATCATAGTCTCTGTAGGAAATACTATTTCTTTGATTTTCAGTATTGTATAATGCATTTAATGCTGCCACAATTCCTGAAGCTGCACTCTCAACATATCCTTCTACCCCTGTCATTTGACCAGCGAAATAAATATTTTTTTCTTCTTTTAATCTATATGTTTTTTCTAATAATTGTGGTGAATTTAAGTATGTGTTTCTATGCATAACACCATATCGTACAATATTAGCATTTTCAAGCCCAGGAATCATATTAATTATTCTCTTTTGTTCACCCCATTTAAGGTGTGTTTGGAATCCAACAATATTGTATAGAGTTCCTTCACTGTTATCTTGACGCAATTGAACAACAGCATATGGACGTTTATCAGTTTTTGGATCTTCTAATCCTACTGGTTTCATTGGTCCAAATAATAGAGTTTTCTCTCCACGTTTCGCCATTTCTTCAAAAGGCATACAACCTTCAAAGTAAATTTCTTTTTCAAATTCTTTTAATGGAGCCGCTTCAGCTGTTATTAATTCATTATAGAAATTTGTAAACTCTTCTTTTGTCATTGGACAATTTAGGTATGCTGCTTCACCTTTATCATATCTTGATTTAAGATAAACTTTTTCCATATCGATAGAATCTTTTTCAATGATTGGCGCTGCTGCATCATAGAAATATAACCCATCTTGTTTAGTATAGTTTCTAATATCTTGACTTAATGCATCAGATGTAAGTGGTCCTGTAGCAACAATTACCGGTACTTCCCCTTTAGGAATCTGTGGTAATTCTTCACCAATTACATTAATATTTGGATGGTTTTTTATAGTTTCTGTAATCATTTCTGAGAATTTATCTCTATCTACTGCTAATGCTCCACCAGCTGGGACTTGTGTTGCATCAGCACATTTAATAATGATTGAATCTAACATTCTCATCTCTTCTTTTAATAATCCAACAGCGTTAGTTATATTGTTAGCTCGTAGTGAGTTAGAACAAACTAACTCTCCAAAGTTTTGTGTTTTATGAGCTGGTGTCATTTTCTTAGGTCTCATCTCATAAAGATCAACCTTCACTCCTCGTTTTGCAAGTTGCCAAGCAGCTTCACTTCCTGCTAGTCCTGCTCCGATTACTATTACTTTTTTTTCCATTAATTATCTCACTTTCTATTTTATAATAAATCTGAAAAATCTTCTTTTTCTTCTTTTTTAACTTCTTGTTCTCTCATATCTTGGATAACAACTCGCCCATTTTTATCAAATAAATATGTTTGTACACTAGCCAATGTCTCAGCTATTAAATCTGAGTAATCATCACGAGCTTCATACGCTTTGATTTTATCTAATCTTGGTTTTGTTTTTGGTGCTTTTGGTGTGAAAATTGTACAACAATCTTCAAAAGGAAGATTAGAAATTTCTAACGTTTCAATCTCTTGAGCAATTTTAATAATATCTACCTTATCCATTGTCAATAGTGGTCTTAATATCGGTAAGTTAGTTACTTCATTAATGCAGTTCATTGACTCTAAAGTTTGTGAGGCTACTTGTCCCTAATGACTCTCCTGTAGCTATAGCTAAACATCCCTTCTTTTTTTGCTACCTCTTCAGCTATACGTAACATAAATCTTCTAGTTGAAGTCATTGTATAATTTGAAGGAACACGTTTAACTATTTCTGTTTGTAATTTAGTAAAGTTTACAACGTGCAACTTAATTTTACCAACTACTTCACTTAATTTTAGTTGTTAAATCAAATATTTTTTCTAATGCTTCTGTAGAAGTAAACGGTGGTGATTGGAAATGAATCATCTCTACTTCCACACCCTTAACTTGTAACGTATGAGCTGCTACTGGTGAATCTATTCCTCCAGATAACAATAACAGTGCTTTAGAAGATGTATTAACTGGGAATCCTCCAACACCTTTTATAAAGTCAGTAAAGATGAATATCCCTTCACTACGCACCTCAACATTGATAATCAAAATCAGGTTGTTTAACATTAACTTTTAAGTTTTTATAATTAACCAACACATGGCTTCCAAATACATTATTTAATTCATTAGTATTGTGTGGAAAGTTTTTTTATTAGGTCTTTTAGTTTGAATTTTTAAATTTATATTCTTTATCTAGCTTAGTTTTCTAATAGTTTATCAATTACTTTTTTTAGCTTCTTCCACATCTAGCCCAGCTCTTAAAACCGGCGAAAAAAATTATGAATACCAGGTACTCTTTTTTTAATCTTTTCCATAATTTCATGATACATCTTCATTGTGATCTAAATGAATGTACATTCTATCTCTTTTTGTTTGTACATGAAAACCAGTTAAACCCTTGTAAATTATATCTTATATTTTTTTGTAAGTTTTTTTAGAAAATTCATTTCTATTTCCAGATTTTCAGAGTAAGTTCTCCATATCTTACTATAATATGACTAAATTCCACTTTCAATTACCTCTTTAAATTTTTTTATTATACTCATCAATGAATACTTCAATAAATGTTTTCTACTTCTTCTTTCGTAGTTTCATATGAGAAAACTAACTCGAATACTTCCTTCTATATTTTCTTTAGACAATCCCTCTAGCATACAATGCCTCATTAAGATGGAATGTTTTTGAAGAACAAGCACTCGTAGTAGAAACCATAATACCTCTATCATTTAAGGCATTAACAATTGCTTCACCTTTAATTTTCGGTAGACTAATATTAATAATTGAATCTACAAATTTATCACTAAAAGGTGAATTTATAACAATATGTTCATATTTAGAAAACTCATCTATAATAAGTTTTTTAAACTCTTTATGGTTGTTTTTCGCACTAGCAATTCTCTCATGTGATAAACGCAGTGCTTTTGCTAAACTTACAGCTGCAGCTACATTTACTGTACCACTTCTTAAACCATTTTCTTGGCCTCCACCGAAGGTAATATTATGAACTGTTCTTCTAGATTTTAAATATAGAATCCCAATACCTTTTAGACCATGAAACTTATGAGCTGAGATTGAATAACTATCGACTCTTGAAAGATTAATAGGATTTTTTAATACTCCCTGTACTCCATCAACATGAAAATGAACTTTAGGATAATCTTTTAAGATTTCTACTATTTCTTCAATCGGCTGAATTGCTCCAAAGATATTATTGACCTGCATAATACTTAATAAAATAGTTTCTTTCGTTAATAATGACTTCAAATGATTTAAATTTATAAAACCATACTCATCAACATCAACATAATCTAAGATAAATCCACGTCTTTCTAGTTCTCTAAAAGATTCTAGAACAGATGGGTGTTCAATTTTTGAAACAATAATTCTATTACCAAAATCTTTTTTATGTTCAACACTTCCCAGTAATGCTATATTATTACTCTCTGTTGCACAAGAAGTAAAAAAAATACTTTCTACTCCTACACCAAGAATAGATGCTACTTGAGTTCTTGCTGCAGAAAGAAGTTTATTCGCTGTTTTCCCGTATTTATTAATACTAGCAGGATTTCCAAAATAAGAATTATTAACTTCAACAAATGTATCTAGCACCTCTTTATACGGTCTAGTCGTAGCACAATTGTCTAAATATATCATACTATCTACCTTTCTTCTTTCAATAATTAAACCGTTTATATCAAAAATAAACATAATTTAAACCACTATAAAGTATATAATAAAATCAATTATTTATCAATTAAACAGGTTATAATAAATTGATAGTATATCAATAAAAAAATCTATAAACACTATTTGTGAAAATAAAATAGGAGCAAACTCATCAATATGATAAAATCATATAACGAGAAACTCCTAATATTTTATTAATAATTACTCTTTATATTCATTAGCTACTACATCTTTAAGAATTTGATCCCACTTTCGGTAAATTTCGATCAATTCTAATAGCTCGATCACTATCTGTTCCAAGAATATTATGTGAACTTGAAGCAATTATTACTACTTCTCCATCTACATAGAAATTCATAAGAAAAAAATTGTTTTTAATTCCACTGTGCTTTTTCAATCCATGCTTTAATGAAAAATATCCTGACTATTATATCTTATATTAGATCTAATTGAATACTTCACATCAATATCAGCATAATATAAGTTATAATTTAATTAATGAATCAATATCTATCCTAAACCCATTTAAATAATACTTCTTAGCAAGATTCATCCACTCATACACATATTTATTATCTAAAAAAAGCCAGCTTGATTAAAAAAATTTCTTTTCTAATTTAAATTTAATCGTTTTTTTCGTACACTTTATTTCTCCTTTTCAATCAATTCTGAGATACGTTCCATTAAAATAGCAGTAATTTCATCATGACTTTTACCTTCTTCTTTTTAATGCAGTAGCATCTATTTCATCACCAATTACAATCTTTGATACTAGAAAAAAATTCTAAAATTTTTTTGTTAGGAATAATTGCAAATGGAATTATCTTAGTTTTTGCTCTTGTAGCAATAAATGATGCTCCATTATGAGATTGACCAAGGTCTAAGTCTTTTTGAATGAGAACGAGTTCCCTCTGGGAAAAATTCCAACAACTTCTCCTTCTTTAATCAACTTAATACTATTGTTTTATTGCAGTTCTGTCAAATGTACCTCTTTTTTTATAGGAATTGCTCCAGTTGCTTTCAATGCTTGTTTAATAAAAAAATACTTTTGAAATAATTCTTCTTTAGCTATGAAGCGGATTTTTCTTTATCAAAAAAATGCTGGAAAAAAAGTAATGGATCATGGTTACTTAAATGATTTCCAGAAATTACCACACCTTTTAGCATTCTCTATTTTTTTCTTTGTTAACAATTGTAACCTTATAAAATATTTTATAAAAAAAGTGCTAATAAAACTCTAATAAAATTATACATACTACACTCCTTCTAGTCTCTATTTTTCTACAACTTTTACTAAATTAGTCATTCTAGCAACAACTTCTTCTATTGTCATAGTAGTCGTATCTATTAACGTAGCTGATTCTACTTTTATTAAAGGGGCAATATCTCTATTTTCATCTTGCCAGTCGCGTGCTTTTATATCTTCTTTAACTTTTTCAAAATCAACATTTTCTATACCTTGACGTTCAAAGTCTAACATTCTTCGTCTTGCTCTTTCTTCAACAGAAGCAGTTAAAAATATTTTTACATCTGCATTAGGTAAGACAACAGATGCGATATCACGTCCATCCATAATAATGTTGTTAGTTCCTGCTAAATTTCTTTGTGTATCAATTAGAAATTCTCGTACTGCAGGTGATTTAGCAAATAATGAAGTATATTTCGACACTTCCGCTGTACGTATTTTATCACTAACCTCCACATCATTTACGTAAACATATTGAACTCCATTAACATATTCTACTCTGAAATCCACATTCTCAAGCAGATTCTTTATATCATTTTCTTCTAATTCTTTTAAACCATTAGATAAAAATTTATATGTTAATGCGCGATACATAGCACCAGTATCCACATAATTATAACCTAGCTCTTTAGCTACTAGTTTTGTTATTGTACTTTTTCCCGATCCTGCTGGCCCATCTACAGCCACTGATACATATTTCATCTTTTACCTCTCAGACAAATTTTTTCATTATATATTATAGCATAGACTTGATGTAAACACTAGAATTAATATAAAAAAACTTATTTAACGTCAAATGTTTTCTAATCAAGTATTATATTTTAAAAATCTAATACAATATAGGGGCTGATTCAAAAGTCCCAAAAGTTTTACAAAGTTCATATCAGAACTCATAGACACAGTTAGTTTATTAATATCTAAATTCGCTTTTTTTAAAAGCTTTTTAGATATCTAATAAACTGTGCGGCGGTGACTTGACAAAATCGATGTCTCCTGTACAATACAGGATTACATCCACCTGTCTAAACTAAATATATATGTGTCGGTACATATCAAAATTACGATTTTTGAGTCACTCTCATATACTATTTTAGTTTTAATCCAGCTAACCCTGCTAATGCATTATTCTCTAATTTTTCTTGTTTCATGTATTTCTTCATATCTACACGACTTGCTTTATCTTTTTTACTAGATTTAATTCTCTTGTCGACTTCTTTTTGTTTTAGAGAATTTCCACATTGACATCGATATGTAGCATTTTCTCCATTACCAAATAGCGTCATCTTCTTATGACAATTATCACATCGAAGGTTTGTTAGCCTACTAATAACTTTTCGGTTACGACAACTTGGATTTGAACATTTTAACATCTTAGTTCCTTTTTTATCCACTTCAAGCATAAAGCTATCGCACTCTTCACATTTTTTACCACTAATATTATCGTGTTTAAACCTATCTTCACTATCTTTAATTTCTGCTATACAAGATTTTTGTATATTGTTTAACATCATTTAGAAAACTTATCTTTTGAAAGTTTATTTTTCGCAATATTATCAAGTTGTTTTTTTCCCATACCGCTGTTAGTGACGGACTCTTTAAGATTTTTTTGGAACTAAATTTAAGAAGCTGTTTAGCCTTATTAGTAGTTTTTAATTCTTCCCATTATCTAGTACCAAATAATCATTCGTAAACAATTTTTCTCCAGTATATCCGCTCTAGTCGCAACAGTTCCGATACCATTTGTTTCCTTAAGTTTTTTTCTTTCATTCTCATCATCAACAAATTCAAAATGGATTTTTCCATCGCATATATTAAACTACCTTCAGTATAATAACTAGGAGGCGTTGTTTGTTTTTTTGCTGTAAACTAATGTTTCAAGTTTAAAATTACCGTTATTTTGAGATTAATAACTTTATCTTGAATTTCTTCCTTACTTAGCACTTTATAACCTTCTTGAAGAACTTTTAGACCTTTTGCAGAAAATACCTTATTATCCAAAGTAAACGAGTAAGTTGTTTCTTCATATTTATAATCAGGTAGTAAATTTTCTAAAAAAATCTTTTTCGCTACTAAATTATAAATTTTTCGTCTCCATCTCAGACATAGACATATAATTTGGTCTTTGTTCTGTAGGTATAATCGCATGGTGATCACTTACTTTTGCATTATTAATAATTTTTCTTAGCATTTAAATCTTTTCTCTTTAGTATTTTTTTTAGCTATAACTTTCTTTAAAATCTCCACCAATAGCCTGAACACGATCTCTTTAAATGTATTTTTTTCATATCACTCGTTAAATATCTACTATCAGTTCTAGGGATATGTCAATACCTTATGTCTTTCATAAAGACTTTGAACAATATTTCACGTCTGTTTTCGGTGATATACCGAAATAAAGCACTTGCTGTTTGTTGAATATCCGTTAAGTTGTACAATGGTTTTGGTTGATGAAGTTTTAGCTTTTTTCTGAACCTCATTGAATTTAATTTCTTTATTCATATTCTTTTTTTAATGAATTGTTCTGCTTTTTCTAAATTAAACTCACTATTACCACAACTGAACTTAACACCATCAATCTGAGCTTCAAATGTATAATAATCTTTTGGTTTAAATTGTTTAATTTTTTCTTCTCTTTCAAACACCATTTGTAACGTAGGAGTTTGAACTCTACCACAGTTTAAAGATGCATTATATTTTAGTGTTAATGCTCTAGAAGCATTAATCCCAACTAACCAATCCGCATTTGCACGAGCTATCCCAGAGTGATATAGCCCAAGATATTCTTTTCCATCTTTTAGATTTTTAAACCCATCTTTAATAGCCTTATCTGTTACCGATGAAATCCATAGACGTTTAATAGGTTTATTACATTTTGCCTTATCTATAATATACCTAGCTACAAGTTCTCCCTCACGTCCTGCATCAGTAGCAATAATAATTTCCTTAATATCTTTTCTATTAAGAGCATTTTCTACAACTTTGTATTGTTTAAAAGTTTTCTTAATAATCTCAGTCTTCATAAATTTAGGAATCATTGGTAAACTTTCTAAGTTCACGTTATTAAATTCTTTATATTTATCTGGAGTTTGAAGAGTAATTAAATGTCCTAGTGCCCATGTAACTACATATTTATCTCCCTCTAAACATCCATTTTTATTATTATTAGCCCCTAAATTCCTCGCAATATCACGAGCAACAGAGGGTTTTTCACAAAGTACTACACTTTTCATCAATAATATCCTCACATATTTTTTTCTATACTACTATAATTATTATAATAGAAATAGTTTAAAATAACTAGTAGAACATATAATCACTATCAGTTTCCTAAAACATTAGTTGTAAATTCGACCTTAAATATATTATAATTTATATAACAACAAAGGAGGATTTGTCTATGAAACTATATTTAGCAGGAGCTTTATTTAATGAAGCAGAGGTTGCTCAACGATTAAAAAGAAGGTAAATTACTAGGTGAAAGATTCGGAGATAGATTATCAGTATTTAATCCAATAGAACAACCTTTTAACGAAGATAAACAAACATTACCAACACCTCAAGATATTTTCAACGGGGACACATATGCAGTAGAAAATTGCGACATATTCTTAGCAGATGTGACTAACGAAGACAGTGGGGTTATGGTAGAATTAGGAATAGCTATTGCACTAAACAAAAAAATTATTGCTATAAATTCAGATATTAGATTAAAATCAGCAAACAAATATGATATTCCTAGCTATGCAATGAATCATTACGTTCTTGGTGGAATTTTTAAAACACGGTACACTTGTTTATAGTTTTGAAGAAGCTATGAATGAATTAGAAAAACTGTTTTGCTTAAAAAATAAACTTTAACATTAAAAAAAGGTTGACTCATTCCAATTAATAGATTGAGTCAACCTCTTTATTTTTATTTAACTTTTAATTTTCTTATCTTTTAATTCTAGTACTACATCAGCAGAATTTGCTAATTGATTACTATGAGTAACAACAATTACACATTTATTATTCTCAACAGCAACTTTTTTAGAATATCAATAATTTCTTGTGCAGTATTCTCATCTAAGTTTCCTGTCGGTTCATCAGCAAGTATAATAGGTGCTTTAGATACTAACGCTCTCGCTATAGCTACACGCTGCTGCTGACCTCCAGAAAGTTTCATAACATTACGATTGATATGCTCTTCTTCCAATCCAAGTTGTAAAAGTATATCATTATTCGCATTTTTTGAAACTAGTTTTAGATTTTCTAATGGTGTTAAATAATCAATAAGATTATAATTTTGAAACACTAAAGAAATATCTTTTTCGTCTGTGTTCACTATATCCTATTTTTTTCAATATTTACGTTATCAAATAAGATTTCCCCACTAGAAGGAGTATCCAACCCAGCTAATAAAGATAATAAAGTTGATTTACCAGCACCTGATTTTTCCTATTATTGCATAAAAACTTCCCTACTTCAAAGTTATAAGTAATTCCACTTAGTACTTTTTGATTTGCTATTTTTCATATAAGTAATCTACATTTTTTTAATTTAAAAAAATCGACATTTCTTAATCCTCTCTAATTTATTTGCGTTAAAATTTTTCTTCGGTTTCATTTTTTTAATATTGGTAATAAAGCAACTATAACTGAGATCATTACAATAGTTATCATAACAACTATCACATCAATAATATCTGAACCATTAATCGAAATTTTTAGTTAGTTCATCACTAATTATTTTTCGGTAAATCTTCTGAAAAAAATACTTGTAGTATTACCTCTAATATATTTAAGTAAGATAAACTCTAGTCCCTAAAAGCTGATAAAAATCCAAATATCGTAACCATTAATGTTTCTACTAGCAAATTGTAAAATTAAATTTATTTTACTTATACCTAACGATAGTAAAACCCCAATTTCATATAATCGTTTCTCTTATCCCAAAAACATAAGCACTAGTGATAAAATCACAACTCCTACAATTACACTACCAATTCTAATCATATTTGTAAGTTTTTGTTATACTCTCAACTGAAGAAGTAACTAATTCGTAATTTTTTTGTTGGATTTTGAGACAGCGATATTATTTATTCCCAAACTCTCAACACTTCTTATAATATCATCTAACTTAGTTGGATTATTAACTCCATACTCAACAGATGTAACTCTATTATTAGAAGCATAGTCTAATAATTTGTTTGGCTAGAGTTTATAATCCGTATACACTGTATTTTTCTATAAAATCTGAACTTAATCCTTCAAAATTATTAGTTTTTCTCCAGAATAAATTCCAACTATATCTAATTCTATAGTTATACCATTTTTGCTCTAATTTTAATTTTTATCACCCTAAGTTTAAATTATTGATTGAAGCAAATTTTTTTCATGGATTAAGATTTTTATTTTTGATCAATTTTCTTCTATATGCCTTCCCTTTTCTAGCTTCAAGACTTCACTCTTTGAAAATCTATATTATTTTTTTGTTGATGTAATTCCATTCATCATTACTAAATTACTTTTTATTTTTTTCATCTCATCAGAAATAGTAATATTTTTGATTTTTCCTGAACAACTTTTTTTGTCCACCACATTTACAGACTTCGCATAGAGATAATTCTTCTGATTTACTCCATCTACTTCATTAATTTTTCTTCAAAGTATCCTTTTTCTATTTCTTTATTTGATTTATCTATGCTTTCAATAGTAAATCCAAAGTTAACATCTTTATATAAATTTTTTTAGAAATATTATTTACTGTAGTATTTAAAACACTACCACTTAATAAGAAAAAAATGATATTAGTGTCACTATTAAAAAAACAAAAATACTACTTCTAACTTTTTTTCTAACAATATAAAGATATGCCCTATTAAAAATACTCATCGGTTTCTCCTTACATTAATTAATATCAGATAATAAATCTTTAGGTTTTCTATATGCTAATCTGCTAGATGCAATTCCTACAGCAATGACAATTATTACAACACCAACAAGTACAACTGTTAGCATATTATCCATACTAACACTTACATCTAAGGCAGTTATAATTTTGTTTGCTCCCTCTACTTCAGCATTAGCACCTAGATTAACTCCATTAGCTTGATTTGAAATAGTTTTACTTACAGATTTAACAGATTGTTGTAGTATCTGATTTCCGATATTTTGACTAATTGCACTTCCTACGAAATATGAAGCGATAAAGCTTGGAATACTAATTAATAGAACCTCAAGAATAAACTGTCCTATGATACTCGCTTTAGTCATACCAATCGCTAAACCTACACCGATTTCTTTTCTTCTACTATTTATCCACAAGAATAATATTAGCGACAGAATCACTATACTAAAGACTATTGTACTTATGAATACACCATTAGTCAGACTATAAATTGTATCTAGTGATTGTTGAAGAGCTGGGAAGTTCTGATTACTCTTAACTAACATATACTGTTTCCAATTAATAGGTAATTTCTTAGCATCGTTAATTACACTATCTACCTTATCTTTTCCATCAACTAAAGAAAGGTTGCATCTTGATATATTTCTTTTCCATCCTCATAGTTATATAAAGTTTTTAGTTGTTTGTGTATCTGCTATAAAAAAATATTATCATACAGCTCCATGTGACTAGAAGTTACACCTTTATTTTGTCCTCCGAAAATACCAACTACAGTAACTTCTACCTCTTTATCAGATTTTTTCTCATTATCAGCATCATTTGGATTACCTTTTAATTTTATCTTATCTCCTACTTTAACTTTATTCTTTTTAGCAAAACCTTCATGAATTAAAACAAAGTTTTTTTATCATCGTCTTTAAGATGTCTACCCTCTTGTAATTTCAGCGTTTCAGCAGAAAATCTATCATCTAATGAAGAATCATTAGTTCCACTTACAATTACAGTTTTAGAGAAAAGTTGTCTTTGTTTGTTGTTTTTCTCTTCTTGTTGATGATTAGCAAGTTTTAATGGTTCTAAATCTACTAGATCTGCACTCACATTCATTCTTTTTTTATATTTTTTTACACCTGGAAGATTCTTTATTTTTTTCTATATCTTCTCCGATTAAGTTACCTGCACCTCTTGCAGTACCTGGATTAGTTTTTTTCTATTAATCTCCATAGAAAAAAACTACTAGTTATATTTTTGGAAAGTTTCTTTTAGATAAAGCATCTGTTGATTTTTTTATTGAAATTGTACTTAAAATTAATGATGACATTGTTACTAAAATCAAAAATATAACAAATGATTTAAAACTTTTTCCTAGTTATATATAACCAAGCTTTAGTTAAAATTGACATTTTTTTACACCTCTTTTTTTATTTTATTTTAACTTAAATAGGATTAATAACTATTATCAACCTTTAATTATATGATAACGCTTTTTACTTAAAAATATAGCTTATATTATTTATATAAATTTAAAAACGCTTAAATATTAGACTTAATAAAAAAATTCAAAACTGCAAAGAATAAACTCTTTCCGTTTTGAATTTATTTATTATAAATTATTAAGAAAATCATTTGAATCGCTAGAATTCAAAATCAATACCTGTTTTATTTCTTTCATAAAACCATTTTAACTAGTCTATCCCTAGTTAAATTATCAGCAAGAAGATTGTTTAAAGCAATTTGTGCATCTAAATAACGTATACATTTGTTAGCAAGTTCTACTCCTTCAGGTTTATTAAGCTTAAGTTGAATTTGAGCTAATATGTAGTTAAAAGCACTTATATGATACTGAAAATGAGTAACATTAATATAATGCGTCTTAAGTAAATTTATAGCTTCTATACACCTTTCTTCAGCCTCTTCAACAAATCCTCTTCTTGATAATAAAGCTACAGCACCATGTAATAATATCAGAGATCTTTCCGATCTGTCAACAGAAAAAATATTATCTGAAATAATAGGTTTCATGTTTTCCTCTATTACACGACGAATAAAATCATCTGAAAATTCTTCTGCTGAAGATGTTCTTAACATAAATGTTAATGTTAGCATTTCATTAGAATTATAACTATCCAAACTTCTTAGATGATTTAAGACAATTTCTCTATTTTCTTTAATTATCTTAGGGCCCTCAAGATCACCTGATATACTAATAATCTGATCGATATATAGTCTTTCATTCATACTTATTTTATCTTTTTGTAAGCTTTTTACAGCCAAAGATCTAATAGCTGTGGTACTTCCTGACGAATCTAAATTCTTCACTTCTCTTAAAAATTCAGATATATCAAAACCTACAAGTGGTAAATACTCTGAAAAATAATCATGATAACCTACTCCAATATTTCTCAAAAGTTGCTCAAAAATCTCTAAAGAAACACTTGTTTCATCTGCTTCAAATCTGATTAATGTTCTTACAGAAATTGCATCTCCCGCAGCATCTTTTAATTTGACGCCGCGACCTTCTCTCAGCTGTTTAAAGATCTTTCCATGTATTCTATTATCGTCCATTCAAGTATCCGCCTCCTTAAATAATCCCTTTAATATTATAACATAAATTAAGTAACTAATGTAGTAAATATAATCTTTTTCCCATATATTTGATTACACACCATAATTTCGTTCACATTTTAGACACATTTATAGGAAATTAAAAAAAGAGTAACCGACAACACAACACAACACGGTTACTCTTTTTTTCTTGCCTATATTATTCTCCGTTTAATTACCCTTGTTTTATAAACTTCAAAAATTAATACTTTTTCTCATCATTATTATTATTATTATTATTATATATTTTACTTAATTATATTTAGGTACATAATATTTTTTTCTTAAATTTTTGTTAAAATAAACTTTTTTTGAACAACTTTTTCCAAACTAATTTATTATAGCAAGTTAACAAAATTTATTTTTTATAAACTTCAACTTCTTTTTCTATAATTATACCTTTTTTTCCCTAGAATATCTATGTCAACGAAAAACAACCAAAAGTGTTAACAAGATATTTTTTTCTTTTTTTAGTAAATAATAAGTACGGACTCTTATAGACATTTATTATTATAGCATATAATAATAATAAATATTATTTAGTGTTAAAATTGTCACTTTTGATAATTTTTCTGATATATATTTAACAGAAAGTGACTTTTATGTCACTGATGTTTATATACCACTAAAACAATAGTCTTTTTCAATAAGTTCTCCTGTATTTCTTGAAAGGTCTCTTTATAATACTTAAATTAACATAAATTAAAAATGATATATCACTATTCTACAAATAATCTATTTAAGCATTTTATATGACAAACCTGTCCTATTCTATAGAATACCTCTTTATTTCTCTTATTCATATTTTTAATGTGACAAATTTGTCGCATCGAATTTATAGGGATAATTTGATATCCACTAAAAAAACCTCAAGGCACTATACTCTATACCTCGAGGTTTCATTT
>BNJS01003306.1_pt1 | contig 104248 bp, 176 predicted proteins | sample 8540461 | NCBI WGS metagenome assembly BNJS01 (sample SAMD00202454, study PRJDB9452) | human saliva metagenome | isolation source: human saliva | place: Japan
CATTGCCTTGGTGGTGCAAGCGTTGCACTTCGTCAGCTACCCAGAGTGCCTCGAGGTCTCCTGTGAGGGCTTCATGCACAGTGATGGGTTCGCCGACAGATCCTCGGAGAAGACTTCCTTGGGGATCTGGTACTCATTGTTTGCGATGATTTGCCCTGCAGCCTTGACGATGGTCTGAGTGGATGTAGTTGCGCTCGAGCTTGAAGGTGCGCGCGGGAAACGGTCTTCTCGAGCTGAGGATGTTATCCAAGTTCGCCCCACGGAAAGGAGTAGATGCTCTGCGCATCATCGCCGCACGACGAAGATAGCCCCCTTTGTCCCGCATCAGCTGGCGTGCGATCACTACTGGGCGAAGTTCGTATCCTGATACTCGTCGATGAGCAGGTAGTCAATGCGCTCCTGCCAGAGCTTCAGCACATCGGGATGCTGGCGGAAGAGGATGTTGATCTGCAGGAGGAGGTCATCGAAGTCCATCGCATTGGCTCGCTTGAGCTCGCTCTGTAGTGTAGATAGATCTCGTAGAGCTTCGGTAGACCACTCTTCGCATCGTACTTGATGAAGTCGCTGTAGGAGGCATAGGCACTGGCGGTGATCAGGCGATTCTCGGCCGAAGAGATGCGGTTGTGCACGACATTCGGCTTGTAGGTCTTGGTCGTCGAGACCGAGCTGTTTGATGATGGCCTTGATACGGCTACGACTGTCGTTGGTGTTGTAGATGGAGAAGTCTGGGGATAGTAGCCTAAGAGCTGGGCGTGTTGGCGAAGGATCTTCCTGAAGATCGAGTGGAAGGTACCCATATGTATTCTGCTGTGCCACCGAACCGACATGCTGCGAGACACGTGCCTGCATCTCGCGTGCCGCCTTGTTGGTGAAGGTCAGAGCCATCAGTCCAGCAGGATGATAGCCCGAGTCCAGCAGATAGAGGAGCTTGCAGACGAGGACGCGAGTCTTACCACTCGGCTCCAGCGATGACCAGAGCAGGACCATCATTGTAGACGACAGCGGCACGCTGAGCTCGTTGAGCTCACTAAGGCAAGGAAGGTCGAGGGTATCACTTGCACTCATTGCGGATATGGGATATATAATGATGTAGGGAAGGCGATGTCGTTAGCTTCCAGTGGTGACACTGGATCTCAGTTTCCCGCAAAGGTACAGCGAAATCTCTCGTTTGTGTGAAACACCCTACCCTTCAATGGAAGGAGAAAAGCCATGCCCCCAAGAAGATTAGAGACTCTGGGGCATGGCTATGTGAAAGGAGGATGCTCATGCTATGCTACAGTATCGCTTAAGCGAAGGCTGAAAAGACTTAGAGCCCCGTATAATTGTGCGGAGAGATGCGATGCATTTCCTCCTTGATCGTGGTCGCTGACATCCAGCCCTTCGATGAAGTCGTAGATGGACTTCTCGGTAATCGCAGTATTGGTGCGGTCAGTTCCTTGAGAGCTTCGTAGGGCTTGGGATAGCCTTCGCGACGAAGGATCGTCTGCAGAGCTTCAGCGACCACAGCCCAGTTATGCTCAAGATCTTGGTAGAGGCATCCTTATTGAGAGCTACCTTCCCAGTCCCTTACGTAGGCTCTTCAGGCGATGAGGCTGTGCCAAGGAGACACCTACATTGCGCAGGACTGTCGAGTCGGTGAGGTCACGCTGTAGACGCGAGATGGGGAGCTTGCGTGCAAGGAAACCGTAGAGGGCATTAGCGATGCCGAGGTTTCCCCTCTGCGTTCTCAAAGTCAATCGGATTGACCTTGTGGGGCATAGCTGATGAGCCTACTTCGCCCAGCACGGATCTGCTGCTTGAAGTAGTCCATCGAGATATACATCCAGAAGTCACGTGCCAGGTCGATGAGGATGACATTGATACGCGTCAGCACATCGAAGAGAGCCGCCAGCTGGTCGTAGTTGGAAATCTGCGTGGTGAAGGCTTCTCGCTCGAGTCCCGTTACGAACAAAGTCGGCTGCGAAAGTGCTTCCAGTCGTGCTGTGGATAGGCTACGGCATGGGCGTTAAAGTTCGCCCGTCACCACCGAACTTCTGCCGTGTGAGGAAGCGCCTCGAGTGCCTTTGAGCTGCTCCTGAAGACGGTAGACACAGACTTCGATCTCCTTTACCGAGGCGTGTCGGGGAGGCAGGCTGTCCATGGGTACGTGCCAGCATGGAGACATCCTTCCACTCAGAGGCGTAGAACTGGAGTTGGTCGACCAGTCCACCAAACTCGGAAGGAAAACATGCTCGACGGCCTCGCGAATCATCAGAGGGAAGGACGTGTTGTTGATGTCCTGTGAAGTCAGACCGAAGTGAACGAAACTCCTTCTCATCGCTTAGACCCAAGCTCATCAAACTTCTCCTTGATGAAGTATTCGACGGCCTTGACATCATGATTCGTCACACGCTCGATCTCCTTGATGCGACTGGCATCCCTCCGTCGTGAGGCTCAGATAAATATCATGAAGGCGGTCTGTGCGGTCTTTGCTGAGAATGCCTCGTAGGTGAGGAAGCTCTTCGCAGAGGGCGATAAAGTAGAGGATCTCTACCGCACACGGTAGCGGATGAGTGGCTTCCTCGGAGAAGTAAGCGGTCAAGGACTCATCTGAGCACGGTAGCGACCATCAATCGGGGAGATAGCTTGGAGCGAATCAAATTGCATAGGGGAGCAACGTAATAGAGGGTGGAGTAATAGGGGCGAAAGAGGTAGAAAGCAGAGAAGCACCTCCCATCAGGCTCGCGCCAAGGGAGGTGCTTCATATATGAGTTTATCGCAGTCGCTGAGATGCTCTGACCAAGGTCTCATCGTAGATCATACGGCGAGAGGCTAGCAAAGCAGGGTCAGACAGATAATCAGGTAGTGCCAAGGGGAAACGGATGGCGAAGGTCGCTCCATTGGAGGAGGTGAACTGATAGCTTGCCCAAGCGATGTAGAAGAGTTCGCCGACGATCACCAGCAGCGTCAGAATCGTCAGACGCATCTGCAGAAGTCTTCGCTTGAAAAGGAAGATAAGCCCAAGTGAAGAGCAACCGGTCAGCAAGCTAAGGACACCGATAGCCCAGGTACTGTGTAGAGCCGAGTGATCGACGGCACTATAGATGCGCCAGTTGTCCAGGACGCGGGCATGTCCCTCGGGAGGGTAGAAGACCGCAATATCCTGCATCGAGAAGGCGATCATGATGATCCCCACGAGGAGGAGCCACACCGTCTGTATGCGTTGCCACATAGTGAGTGGGAGACTTGTCGAAGTTACTTCTTCGAGCGACCAGCGATGATTGTGGTAGAGTTCGCCGTCTTCGTACTCCTTAGCAGCGATGAGTGTTGGCTTGGGCATACGCTCATACTGACGTGGAGAGATCTCGATCTGCTCTTCGTTGATGACCATTTCCCTGCTGATCGTCAGAGTAGACTGCGAAACTCCTGGAGCTTAGCTTCGAGCTCTTGCTTGGTCTCTTGGGCGATCTGGTTTGGCGCGCTTGGCGATGATCATCACGGTCTCGTAGATGTTCTCCGTGTCCTTGCTGAGGCTGACCATGTCACGGCTAATCGTGTTGGTCGGCACATTCTTTTTTGTAATTTCAGGCATATTCTTTTATTCTCTATGATACTTCTTCGTCGGGTGGATTAGTCATTGCTCTTCTTGCTGTTCATGCGCTCGAAGATCTTCTGAGCCTGCTTCGTATACGTCCCCTAGGGGAAGTCATTGAGGTAGGCATAGTAGGTATCTATGACATCACGGATACGCTCCTGCAGCTTCTCGGGGACGCTGAGGTCAGCCATCTCGGCCTTGGCTCGTAGGATAAGGAAGGTCAGATCCTCCTTGTGTCTGGTGAAGGGGTAGTCCTTGAGGGCATTCTGAGCAGTGATGATACACGACTCATAGTTATTGCCGAGATAGAGACCGAGGTTGTAGTAGAGCTTGGCTGATAGATACTCTTTATAGGCGAGCTTGTCTTGGAGCTCAAAGAGCATCATCTCGACTTCGGAGCTGTGCTTGCCTTTAGGATGGAAGTCGAGGTAGGGACTGTAGCTCCTTGATAGCGCCGATCGTGGCACTCTGATCTAAGCGAGGATCGGGGGACGCCTTTGAAGAGACAATAGCCAGCTTTGAAGCGTGCTTCTTCGACCATCGACCCTTTAGGGTAGCTTTGTATAGTAGTTCTGGAAGTAGCGTGACGCTTCGCTGTCATCGCCCTGCTGCAGGGTAGGAGTCAGCTAAGAGATAGGTACTCTGAGGTCCTTCACTTGTACCTACGAGCTGTGGGACGATGTCTTCGAGGTAGGCTCACGACGCGCCGTACTTCTTTTTCGTTTGTAGCTCTTCTTAGCGAAGGAGTAGCGTTCGCCGAGGTCCGTAGACTTCTGCACGCGGTAGTATTCACCCGCACGAAGAGAGGAACAAGAGCCCAGCACAAGCCAAACAAAGTCTTTTTATCATACGCAATATCTCATCGTGGCTCACGCACCATATGCACTGCAGGCCTCGTGGGCTAAGAGCACGACATTCAGTGAATGGCTTCACTGTGTGTGTTCTACTCATGTTTTTGTCGCTTATAGGCTCTCAGATGAAGCGAGCAGAATCAAAGCATACACCTACGGGAGGGTTCGATGGACGACTCAATACTTCCTCCGATTATATAATGTACGCGCGCGATAAAGTATAGAAAGCCCGAGTATTATTGACCTAAAACTTGTTTCCTCTAAGGAAGATAGGTGGCAGAGCTTACACTCTGCCTCTATAATAATCCAGAAGATACTACTGTGGGCTGAAAAACTGAAATGAGGGACTGTCTCCCGACAGCCCCTACCTCTGTTAACCTTAAATCTAATACCATGAAAAAGCACACCACAAAGGTACGACATTTTTACACTACCAAATATACGCATGAAAGTTTTCTACACCATACCGCTCACAAAACACCTCCTTATTTTTGCTCTTTTCTCCTCATATAGCCCCTGTTAACTCGTTGTCTCATCTCACTTTTTCATTGCAGGATTAACGCTTTCTTGGGAGTAGAAGACATAGCTGCTCACCTTACGCCTCTTCATGGGACTATTGCTATCATACGGCGCTCGCTTCGTTGTTTACGACATTCGGGCTTGGTCTTTGAGACCATTGCTCAAGCCCCTATAGAAGAAAGCGAGGCCACTAATCAATGATGATTGCGACCTCGCTTATTGATTAAGCAGCCTCGCTGCGGAAGATTATCGTAGCATCTGGCGGTAGTGCTTATCAATTTCCTTTGCGTGCTTCGTCTGTAGGCTCGAAGGCGGGTGATGCCATCTCCCGAGGACGGTGAGCATTAGCCTTCTCATCGAGCTTCGGGATGAAGACGTTGACATTGACTAAGAGGTCGCCCTTGCCGTAGCCATTGACCGAAGGAAGCCCCTTTGCCACGCAGACGAAAGAACCCTGCCAGGCTGAGTACCTGCGGCGATGTTCACGCGTGCTTTTACCTCCTATGGTGGGCACTTCGACGGAGCCACCTTGTGCTGCTGTCGGGATGAGAGATCAGGAGGTTGTAGATGAGATCATTGCCATTGCGGATGAGGTTGGGGTCTTCTTCCTCCTGGATGACCACCTGCAGGGTCACCTGGGATACCGCCACGAGGAGCTGCGTTTCCCTTACCTTGCACAGAAAAACTGCATCCTTCGGCGACCCCTGCAGGGATGCGGAAGGAGACGACCTCTTCGCCGATCTGCGTGCCTTTGCCCCGTACAGTGGTGACAAGGCTTGGTGATGACCTCGCCCGTCCCTTCGCATCGGGGCATACGGACTGCGTCTGCATCATCCCGAAGATACTGCGCTGCGCCGTGATGACCACGCCCGAGCCGTGACACGTATCCGCACTGCTGCTCTGCCGTCCTTCTCCGTGGTACCGTCGCCGTGACAGTGGGGGCAGGCGACTTCTGCTATGACCTTGAGCTTCTTCTCCACACCCTTGTCGATCTCCTCCAGAGTGAGGCGAACACGTGCTCTGAGGTCAGAGCCACGCTGTACCCGTGACGGCGCCGCCACCACCTCCGAAGCCACCGAAATCAAAGCCACCGAAGCCACCACCTCCGAAGAGGTCTCCAAAGCGGCTAAAGATATCCTCCATGCGACATCCTGCTCCGCCGAAGCCACCACCGCCAGCAGCACTACTGCCGACACCAGCGTGACCGAGACTGGTCATAGCGTTGACGCTTCTGAGGATCGCTCAGCGACGTCATAGGCCCTCAGCCAGTTCCTCGAACTTCTCTCAGCTTTCCCTTGTCCCCAGGGTTCTTGTCGGGGTGATATTTGATAGCGAGCTTGCGATAGGCCTTCTTCAGTTCGTCGGCCGAAGCACCTAGCTACGCCGAGGACTTCGTAGTAACTCTCTTTTCTGCCATATATTATTCCTCCTTTCCTTATTGTCCTACGACGACGGAGGCGTGACGTAGTACCTTATCGTGGAGCTTGAGCCCTTCTTGACGCAGTCGATGATCTTACCCTTGAGGCTTTCTTCGGGGCGGGAGCGGCGATCGCCCTCGTGAAGCTCCTCGTCGAAGCTCTCTCTTCGGTAGCGATGGCACCGACGCCCCTGGCGACCGAGGTAGTCGACGAACTTAGAGTAGATCAAGTGCATGCCTTCCTTGAGTGCTTCGAGGTCAGTCGCCTTGTCGAGGTTTCTGCAGATGCGATGTCGAGGTCGTCGACGACGGGGAGCAAAGTCGGATAGAGCCTTCTCGCCCGCCACCTGCGGATGAGTTCGCTCTTCTCCTTGAGGGTGCGCTTGCGGTAGTTGTCGTATTCGGCGACCAGACGCAGGTGGGTATCCTTGAGCTTGTCGACTCAGCCTGTAGCTTCTCTTCTGGAGAGAGCTCTTCGGCAGGGCTGATCGGTCAATTCTTCCTCATGGGGAAGTAGCCCTGCTCGTTTGTCTGACAATCTGTCTGTGCCTCAGGGCAGTCTGCTCTCGCGTTCGAGCTCTTGGTCTTTGATTTCTTCGCTCATATTATCTATTGTTATTTGCTATGTGCTAATGCCTTACACGCGCCCAGCATCGGTATGGCGTGTCTCAATATCCTCCCACCGAAGGTGCGAGCTACGTGAGAGCTATTTCTCTTCGTGCAAATATGATACCAAGGTGAAAGACTATTGCATCATACGGCACTCACTTCGTTGTTTGCGATCATTCGGGCGTGTCATTTACAGGAGTAAACTCCCTGTCGTCCTCAGTCTTAACGCCTTGCGATTACCGCATGCTGCAAAGTCAAGCAAAATGACAAGCACCAGCAGTCATTTTGGAGACCGTGCAACAGTCTGCATGTATATTCGCAGAGAGGGAGAAAAAGTCAGGGCTTCAGCCAGTATTGTTGTGACTGAGCCCTGAATCTTTTGGAAAAAGTGCTTCCTTAGTCTGGGAGGACGAGCTTGGAAGCCGGGGGACATCACCGTGCGGAAGCCCCGTCTTGCCATCACCGAGAATGAGCATATATTCAGTACACCAGGGAAGTGCTTCATCAGCTGCAGAACGTCCGCAGAAGAGCGAGTCATACACGCAGTAGCAAGACCCATCGGCAAAGCATACACGTGGGGGCAATGATGGTCGCACTCAGCACATCGGTCTGGATGGGGTAGCCTGTGTGCGGATCGATGGTGTGTGCGTACTCTCTTGCCATTGATGAGCTGTAATTACGGTAGTTGCGAAGTAGCAGGACCACCAGCAGTGCGAGGAAGCTGGACACGAACTTCGAACTCGTTGATGACTCCAGAGCGGTCATCAAGTGGCTTATCCACACCGATGATCCAGTTGTCGCCCTGCGCATTGACCCCTTCAAGGCTATTTCAAGCTCGACCAGATAGTTCTTCGCTCCACGGCGCTCTGAGCTCACGAGCAACAAGGGTCAGAGCAGTAGCCCTTAGATATGGAGGAGAAAGTCCATCTTCATACGCGGATCGGCCTTGATCATACGCATCCCATCAAGGCGAATCTTCTCAAAAGCCCACTAAAGGGCGGACGCTGTCGATGATGGCTGGTGATGCTGTCGATCTTCTTCTTCTCGAAGCCGAAAGCCCCAGAGGTTGATCAGTGGAGCACAGGTCACGTCATAGCTACCACCGGAGTGGCGCGAGATGACGACTGGACTGCGGGAAGACTTCGCAGCATCGAGGTCCATCTGATCAGAGCTGCGTTGCGGTTGATCGCCGTGATTAGACTGGTGGAGTCGAAGGGATTGAGCGAGTGGCTGAAGGCGTGGAAGGTTGAGTCAATAGCCTCCGGGATAATCATAGCCACATCATATTGGATGGAGAAGGTCGTGGTGAAGACCTCGCCCCGTGAGCTCGGTATAGTCGCTGGAGGTCGTCTGATGGGACTGCTGGCACGCTCCGAGCCCCCAAGAAGGGGCAACGGTAGCAAGTAGCGCAGAGCGTAGGTGAAGATGCATAGGGATGTCAGGAGTCGATTAGATTTCATCTTCGATCCTGTAGTCGTTGCGATCCTGCGACTGACGCGCCAGCAGTTCGGCTAAAGCCCGAGAGGAAGGTTGGGTGCCAATGATCATCGCCGTGAGGGCAATGAAGAAATGCGGTCAGTGACCAGCGGAGCAGGCGTGTTCGTCCACAGGTGGAAGAGCTTGCTACACGGGACGACAGCCAAGGCTGAGGAAGCGATGATGAACATCAGGCTACCGCAGCCCGAAGAAATGCATGGAGCACGCCCGAAGGTCGAGGTGAACCACAGCGTGATGAGATCGAGGTAGCCATGAACAAAGCGATTGAGACCGAACTTGCTCGTCCCATACTTGCGTGCCTGATGCTGTACGACCTTCTCCCCGATGCGCGAAAAAGCCGCCACCTTCGCCATATAGGGGGATGTGGCGATGCATGATCGTATGATCTCGATGCTCTTGACGACTTCGGAGCGATAAGCCTTGAGCCCGCAGTTGAAAGTCGTGGAAGTTGTTTGATGCCCGAGCTTGCGTGCCGTAGCGTTAAAGAGCTTTGAGGGAGGTTCTTGCTGAGGACGGATCGTAGCGCTTCTGCTTTCAGCCACTGACCAAGTCGTAGCCGTCCTCCTTGATCATGCGAGTGAGCTCGGGGATCTCGTCCAGGACTGTCCTGCAGGTCGGCGTCCATCGTGATGGCTAACCTCGCCACGAGTGCGTAGCGAAGCACACTGCAAGCCTGGAGACTTCCCATAGTTGCGTCGGAACTTCACCCCACGCACGTTGGAGATTCTTCGCCTGTAACTCCTGGATGATGTGCCACGAGTGGTCTGTGCTACCATCGTTGATGAAGATGATATTTCGTAGAGAAGTGATGCTCCTCCATGCACGCGATGAATCCACGCCTCAGTTCGGGCGAGATTCGCTTCGTTATATGAGTATTACTAGCGAGATGTCCATAGGTTGATCTTTATTTGCGACGCAGGATGAGCCCGTGATGAGTCCCCAGATACCGCCTAGATGATGGTAGGCAATGATCCGTCCAGCGAGTTGCCAGAGGGTGACGCTCTGCAGCTGCAGAATCATCTCCCTCACCTCCGTACCGCTACGCATCGTCGTGCAGAGCTTCCTCCCACTGCTAAAAGGTATGGCACATGAGTAAAAGTACTGGGGATGAAGGCCAAGATCCCCGAAGACGTGCGAGTAAGACGACATAGCCAAAGCCCTGACTCAGGCGGAAGGGCTCAGTCGATAAAGTAATCTCGATAGGCACGCGCTCCGCGATAGGCTCGATGGGCACCGTGAAGCGCCGAAGAAGTAGAGGGATCTGTAGAGGGGATCTGTAAGCTCAGCAGACGAGCTGTACATACGACAAAGATGAGGCCGAGTCAGGCCTGCACGGGCTGTCGTGGGGATGAGGGGAGGGATGAGTTGTCGTCATCGATTGTCAGTTCTTATGCAAAGCTATTTCTTGTTCTCCAGACCTTGCTGTGGGGCAGGGAAGTTCGGCAGATGAGGTTCCTACCCAAGCAAAGCCATCTGCTCTTTGTCGAGAGAGCGTATCTGACCCAGCATGCAATGTAGTACATGCAAGTTGAGACTATTGCATCATACGACACTGCTGTGCTGTTTGCAACATTCGGGCGTGTCATTTATACCGTGACTCCTTCGCCCTCATTCTCTAGCGCCTTGCGATTACCGCATGCTGCAAAAGTCAAGCAAAATGACAAAGCACAGCGTACCATTTTGAGACCGTTACCGGTCCCAGGTTGTACGAACCAGTATTGGTCAGTGGCATCGACCACTACTGCTCAGTGCCTCGAAGTATAGGTCGATACCCCAATCAGTAGTGATCGAAATGCGGAACAGTACTAGCTTCCACCATCCCCGACTGAAGAGCGTGCAGATACCCCTGCATGAGAGTAGAAACAAGCTCCCGAGGATGCTGTAAAGAGACAGATAAATAGCTTGCTTTCTCTGTGAGAAGTATGTATTCCATAGAGCTACCCTCTACTACATCCGAAAAACCCGCACCTAATCGCATTTAAAAGAAAAGGGCGAGCACTTTGCGAGCCCCGCCCTGGATATTCTCACGACGGAAAAATCCTATTGTGATTAGCTTTCAAATCGGTATTGCAAAGGTAGCACTTTTCTTTTTCAATAAACAAGAATCTGCTTATGAACAAGCGTGTATTAGGTCTGGACCTCGGTGTCGGATCTATAGGGTGGTGCCTCATCACTCCTCGACGAGCAGGACAATCCTGCCGAAATCGTAGCCATAGGGAAGCCGTGTCGTTCCCTTGAATGACCCCAATGATGCCAATGACTTTTAGCATTGGGAAGGCGTTCACTGCCAACCAAGATCGCACAGCACGTCGCACCATGCGCCGTGGCTTTGCTCGCTATCAGCTCCGCCGTCATCGACTGCGTCGGGAGCTCTCCAGGTAGGGATGCTCCCTGATGCCCAGCTCATCCAGCTGCCCCTCCTCGAGCTCTGGGAGCTACGCGAGCGTGCGGCTCAGCCTGGAGAGCAGCTGACCCTCCCCGAATTAGGGCGCGTCCTGTGCCACATCAACCAGAAGCGTGGCTACCGACACGTCAAGGGCGACAGCTTATCGACCGTAGCCGAAGAGGGAGAAGAAGAAAGGACAGCAATAGCGACTACGTCACAGCGATCAACCAGCGCTATGCCCACCTCCAAGAAGCCTCACCTGACCGTAGGGCAGTACTTCGCCGAGCAGCTCAGCTCCAGCCAGACGGAGAGTGGTGCCATCGTTCTACCGTGTCAAGGATCAGGGTCTATCCTCGTCAGGCCTATATCGACGAGTACGATCAGATCATGCAGGTGCAGTCGGCTTACTATCCCGAGGTACTCACCCCTGCACTTCATCCAGATGCTCCGTGACGAAGTCATCTTCATGCAGCGTCCTCAAGTCGTGCAAGCACTTAGTCTCGCTGTGCGAATTTGAAAAGCAGGGAGAAGGTGATGCGCGTCCAGCAGGATGACGGCAAGGGTGGAAAGGAAAGTGGTAGAGCGCAAGATCAAGTTCGGTCCGAAGGATCGCACCCTAAGTCGTCTCCTCTTCCAGCTCTGTCGCCCCTACGAAGCGGTCAACAACATCCGCCTAACCTACCCTAGACACTCGCCTCGCCCACTCACCGACGAAGAGCGCACTAAGCTCGTAGCTCATCTGCAAGGATATGAAGCTGACGACAGCCTCCCAAGAAAAAAGAAGCTCCCACTCGAGAAGCCCAAGAAACTGACTGCACCGAAGCTCACCTACAAGGTGCTCAGAAGCTCCTCAAGATCAAGGAAGAACTGCATGCTGACAAGCTCCTCGAGAGCGGTATCACGGGGACACCACGCGCATAGCCCCTGACCAGCATCCTCCAGCCCTACGAGCAGTATCACCACCTCCCTCACCATGGAGCTGGAGACACGGCCGATGAAGGTGCAGATCACTGATGAGGCTACGGGCGAGATCACGGAGCACGAGGTCGCAGTTCTCACCGACAGCTATACACGCCAGCCCTCTATCGTCTGTGGCACATCCTCTACTCCATCGAAGAGCGCGACGCCATGCGCAAGGCGCTCATCACCCAGCTCGGCATGTCGGAGGAAGACTTTAGACGGCGGACTCCTCGATCAGCTCTATCGTCTGACTTCGTCAAGCGCTGGTTACGGCAATAAGTCGGCGAAGTTCATGTGCAAGCTCCTCCCTCAGCTCCAGCAAGGCTTGGGCTATAGTGAAGCCTGCGCCGCCGTCGGCTACCGCCATTCGGAGAGCCTCACCCGTGAAGAGATCGCCGAGCGCCCCTCCCTGCCTCAGATTCCCCTACTCCAGCGCAACGAGCTCCGCCAGCCTATGGTCGAGAAGATCCTCAATCAGATGATTAACCTCGTCAACACCCTCCAGGCGGAATACGGCATCGATGAAGTACGCATTGAGCTGGCACGCAGGCTGAAGATGTCACGTGAGGAGCGTGAAAAATCTCTATCGCTAACCGCCTCGTGAGAAGGAGAATAAGAAGATCGCAGAGCATATCCAAGAATGTGGCTTCTACCCTACCAAAGACACGCATCCGAAAGTATATGATGTGGGAGGAGGCAGAGCACCGCTGCATGTATTGCGGTAAAGAGATCTCACTCAGCCAATGCATGAACGGCGATGAGATGGAGGTCGAGCACATCATCCCTAAGTCCATCCTCTATGACGACTCCTTCGGCAACAAGACCTGTGCCTGCCGCCGATGTAACAAGGAGAAGGGCAATCTCACGGCACGCGAGTACATCCAGTCGAAGGGCTGGGAAGCAGACTACCGCAAACGACTCACCGACCTACTCCAAAAAGAAGTCGTATTTCCTACTCCAAGTACCAGCGTCTTCTGTGGCTGAGAAGGACATCCCCTGCGGACTTTCCTCGAGCGACAGCTTCGCCTGACGCAGTACATCTCCCGACAGGCGATGAGCATCCTCCAGCAAAGGCATCCGCCGTGTCACTGCCAGTGAAGGCGGTGTGACGGCTCGTCTGCGTAGTCTCTGGGGCTATGACGACATCCTCCACAGCCTCAACCTCGACCGCTACGAGTCAATGGGTGAGACCGAGCTGGTGCGAAATCATCCCAATAGCGAAGAGGATGACGTCGATGAAGTGCCGCATCACCGACTGGAGCAAGCGCAAAGACCACCGCCACCACGCCATCGATGCCCTTGTCGTCGCCTGCACACGGCAGGGCTACATCCAGCGACTCAACCGCCTCAGCTCGAATCGGATCGCGATGAGATGCGCCATGAGACCGAGCTGCGTAAAGAGCCCACCGCCGACAAGCTCTCCTCTTAGAGCGCTGGCTCTCGCAGCGACCTCACTTCTCCGTGCAGGACGTCAGCGACAAGGTCGCCGAGATACTCATCTCTTATCCCAAGCCCAAGAGAACCCACACCTGGGGACGTAATCGCTACAAGAAGAAGACAGCTGATGGGAAGGAAAAGACTTGTGTCCAGACGAGGGTACTGGTACTCGTGGTGAACTGATGGAGGCTTCACTCTATGGTAAGATTATATCCGATGGAGAGGAGCGCATCGTGAAGCGCTACCCATTACACGCCCTGAAAGGCACGGTGGTAGATCCTCGCTTAAGAGAACTTATCACCCAGCGCGAGCAAGGAGCACCACCGAAGCAAAGGGCGCCCTCTCTATCTGGATGCAGAGAAGAAGCAGAAGTACGCTCTGTCCGATGCTATGTCACTCAACCAGCTGTAGACAAAAGCCATCCCAGTCTGCTTCGATGAGCAGGGTAAAGCCATCACCTTCGCTAAAAAGTGGAAGCAACCACCACGTAGCGATCTATCGCACAGCGCAGGGAGAGCTTACAGAGTCGCTCGTTACCTTCTGGGATGCGATCGACCGGGCGCGCTATGGCTCACCTCTGATCATCAAAGCACCCCGAGAAGTCGCCGAGCAAGTCCTGCAGCGTGAAGATATCCCCGAGAAGGTACTGCGCCTGCTCCCACCTGCCGACTACTGAGTTCGTAGACTCCTTCCAGCTGAACGAAATGGTGATCATCGGTCTATCGGACGAGGAGCTCCAAAAGCTATCGACCAGCAAGACTACCGCACGCTCAGCGAGCATCTCTACCGAGTGCAGCAGGTATCTTCTATGTACTATGTCTTCCGATACCATTGGAGACCAGTGTCTCTGACAACAAGAATACAACAGGGCGTATACCAAAGTTCCACCGGGTTTGCAAGCTTTTAAAGCTTACGAAGAAAAGGAAGATTCATAAGGTACGCATCGACCTGCTTGGTCGAATCACCCTACCCTAATCACTTCCCTCTGCCATGATCAAACGCACCATCTACATCGGCAATCCAGCCTACCTCTCCCTACGTCTTCGGCAGATGGTAGTGCGGCTGGAGCCGAAGGATGGTGAGTCGCAGGCACGGACGATCCCGATTGAAGATATCGGGGTCGTCCTCCTCGACCACCCTCAAATCACCGTCACCCATGCCCTCTTAGGCGCATTGCTCGAGCAGAACTGCGCTGTCGTGACCTGCACGGCAGCACATATGCCCCTCAGGGACTCCTCCTACCCCTCGCTGGACACACCCTCCAGACGAGAACGCTTCCGTGCCCAGCTCGAGCCTCCTTCCGCTCAAGAAGCAACTCTGGCAGCAGACCGTCCAAGCCAAGATCCTCAATCAAGCCGCCGCCCTACAGTCGGTCTTAGGCGAACCCGCCAAGAATATGCTCGCCTGGAGTCGCCAAGTCAAGAGCGGCGATACGGAGAATATCGAGGCACGTGCCGCTGCCTTCTACTGGCGCAACCTCTTCATCATCCCCTCCCGGGCTTCGTGCGGGAGCGGGAGGAAGCGGCACCCAACTCCCTACTCAACTATGGCTATGCCATCCTGCGTGCCCTCATCGCTCGTGCCCTCGTCGGCTGTGGCTTACTCCCCACCCTCGGCATCCACCACCACAACAAGTACAATGCCTACTGCTTAGCGGACGATATTATGGAGCCCTACCGTCCCTATGTCGACCTCCTCGTCGTAGAGATCTGCGAAGAAGAGGGCTTTCCTACGACCCTGACTAAGGAAGTCAAGGCACGCCTACTCACCTTGCCCACCCTCGATGTGGAGATCGATGGGCAATGTCGTCCCCACCTGATGCTCGCTGCGGCCCAAACAGCGAGCTCCCTCCACAGTGCTTTACTGGTGAAGCGCGACGTCTCTCTTATCCCCTCCTACGATGCGATGCAAACGACTAAGTGAATATAGGATTATGTGGGTCTTTGTCTTCTTCGACCTTTGCCTACCTATACGGCACTGGAGCGCAAGGCGGCGACAGGCTTTCGCCAAGGACTATTGAAAGGATGGCTTCACGATGTTTCAGTACTCCATCTACATACGCCACTGCGCGAGTATGGAGCAGGCGCAGACGCATCACGCCATGTCAGCAGATGCTCCCCGAGGAGGGCGAAGTAGTGATTATGACCATTACCGACAAGCAGTTCGGTATGATGGAGCATTTCTCTTCACACCTCCCGCTACCCTACCCGACACCGTCCGCACCAGTGGAGATGCTGATGAACGTAGCATCGAAGAAAAACGTCGAACAAAGGAAAAAGCCCGGGTTACCCACGGGCTTTTCTCTTTCTATTTCTCTCACTAAGCAACTAATACTTAGACTCATACATTGGGTCAGCTGTAGTTAGCTACTGTGAAAGTACCGAATTTGAAAGCTAATCACAACGCGCACAAATTTACACAATCTCGGCTGCCGCTGTGTTAGCTACTGCGAAAAGTACCGAATTTGAAAGCTAATCACAACGACGACCCTGACAGGGAATTAGGCGCATTTCGCTGTGTTAGCTACTGCGAAAGTACCGAATTTGAAAAGCTAATCACAACAAACAGCAAGCTCTTACAGAGGTTGTGCGCGCTGTGTTAGCTACTGCGAAAAGTACCGAATTTGAAAGCTAATCACAACATCTGTGCCGAACTGACGTTGAGCGTTGGTGCTGTGTTAGCTACTGCGAAAGTACCGAATTTGAAAAGCTAATCACAACATGTAGACTCCACCACTCCTCAAAGCGCGACCGAGCTGTGTTAGCTACTGCGAAAGTACCGAATTTGAAAGCTAATCACAACGGATGTTTCTTTATATTCGTTCATCAACGCTGAATGTTAGCTACTGTGAAAGTACCGAATTTGAAAGCTAATCACAACTGTATAATGATCTTGATAAAGGGCGTCTGTGATGCTGTGTTAGCTACTGCGAAAGTACCGAATTTGAAAGCTAATCACAACGTTTAAAGTGCTAATCGTACAACGAGGAAAGTGTGCTGTTAGCTACTGCGAAAGTACCGAATTTGAGCTAATCACAACTTTACTCAGCTGATAAAGGGACGCATCTAGCTGTGTTAGTACGTGAAAGTACCGAATTTGAAAGCTAATCACAACTACTGCGTAGTTGTACTTCGTACGTCAATCGCAGTCTGCATTGCTGTGTTAGCTACTGTGAAAGTACTGAATTTGAAAGCTAATCACAACAACGTATGACTGCAGGTACTGAGACGACTCAAGCTAGTGTTAGCTACTGCTGAAAGTACCGAATTTGAAAGCTAATCACAACAGAAATGAGCTACCATCGTTGGCTCGCTATCAGAGCTGTGTTAGCTACTGCGAAAGTACCGAATTTGAAAGCTAATCACAACGGTGTTTGCGCTCACAAGATGTTCGTGTTTCGCTGTGTTAGCTACTGCGAAAGTACCGAATTTGAAAGCTAATCACAACAATGTATTCATCACTCTCTGGCACGCTCGTAAGCTGTGTTAGCTACTGCGAAAGTACCGAATTTGAAAGCTAATCACAACTACAAACTCCTCAGTTTTCTCGTACGACCACGCTGTGCTTACTGCGAAAGTACTGAATTTGAAAGCTAATCACAACAGTTAAAGCGACTCAGATGCTCTGATGACGTTGCTGTGTTAGCTACTGCGAAAGTACCGAATTTGAAAGCTAATCACAACGTAGTGAGCACTTCAGAGATATTGATATTAGCTGTGTTAGTACTGTAAAGTACCGAATCTGAAAGCTAATCAGCAAATAACTCATGAAGTCGATAGAGCAGCTCACGCTGTGTTAGCTACTGTGAAAGTACTCGAATTTGAAAGCTAATCACAACACGGGCATCCTCAATGATCTTCCTTCGGGCGCTGTAAGAAGCTACTGTGAGTACCGAATTTGAAAGCTAATCACAACGCCAAAAGACTACTTTACCGGTGTTGTTCCGCTGTGTTAGCTACTGTGAAAGTACCTGACTTTGACGCTAATCACAACACCGTTCCCGTTGTCGCTGCCGTGGTCTGCTGTTGTGTTAGCTACTGTGAGTACCGAATTTGAAAGCTAATCACAACACCGTTCCCGTTGTCGCTGCCGTGGTCTGCGCTGTTAGCTACCTGTGAAAGTACCGAATTTGAAAGCTAATCACAACACCGTTCCCGTTGTGCTGCCGTGGTCTGCGCTGTGTTGCTACTGTGAAAGTACCGAATTTCGAAAGCCAATCACAACTACTGCTTCGTTCGGTTGGCAATAGCTGCAGCTGTAAGATAGCTACTGTAAAGTACCAATTTGAAAGCTAATCACACGTAACCCTCCTGACCCGTGGTGGCGCAACGGCTGCTGTTAGCAACTGTGAAAGTACTGAATTTGAAAGCTAATCACAACTATATTCGAAACCTATAAAACACAAAGCTGCTGTGTTAGTACTGCGAAAGTACCGAATTTGAAAGCTAATCACAAGGACCATCCCTGATATATCATAGAGGCGACGCCCTTGCCTTTCGGAAGAAGGGCGCAAGAAGCTATATAGGTCGTCGAACAAGCTATATTGGTCGCTACAACAACCTATATAGGGTCACGTCACGATGCAATATAGGTCAACCCGTGGAGCAATATAGGTCGGCAGAGAGACCCCACGGCTGGGGTACGCCATCACACATTCCCCCAAGCTTACGACGCATCGGATTCCCCATCATTCCTCCCCATCACGGGGCTATGCTTCGTAGCGCGCGCGTATATATTACGCGTATATATTATTGGTAGAGGACGGGGAGCGAAGGAGGACGACACCCAGCAGTAAGTACTTTTAGGGAGGCGGAGCTTTATGCCGATAATGTCTATCTTTGTGTGCAATTGTCCGTGTGTACCCACACAAGAGAGGATACGCCACCCGCTCAAGAACAGCATACATACCTACAAGATATATGGCGCGCCTAAAGCAAAACAGTCATCGACCCTGCGCTATGCACGGCTCCTCAGCTTCATCAGCATCACCTTCACCCTCTTTATGCTCGGGGGCTTTGGGTCTCGCTCACGTCTTGGAGCAAGGGATGAGCAAAGAGGTAGCGAGCGCATCTCCTTCTCTGTCGAGCTCTCCGAAGAGCCGAGGAGCGACACAGAGGCCAATTTTGAGGAACCCGTGCACTTCCCTACGTCTGCGCACTGTCGAGCTCATCACCGCCGACAGTGCTGCCAAAAGCTGACTCGACGTCCTCGGCGAAGACCCGACGAAGGTATTAGGCTACAACCCCCTCCAGCCGATACTAAGGGTCTATCTCAAGAGTGAGTACACTGAGCCCGATAGCCTCAAGAAAAATCATCGCCTCAAATCCGCTTCTCAAGACAGCCGAAGGTGTCGAGGAGCAGGAAGGACAATGGGCATCAGCCTCCCACAACCTCCAGACCATCCGCCTCATCCTCTGGGTCTTCCTCGGCATCAATCTGCTGTGAGCTTCCTCCAAATTAACACCGCCACAGGGCTGGTCATCTATTCGCAGCATACTGCGCATCCGGACGCTCTCCCTCATCGGAGCTACGGCGAGCTTCATCGGTCGCCCCTTTATCCGGCGTGCCGTCCTCGAGGGCTTCGTCGGCCCTCTTAGCCCTCGGGCTCTAGGGCGGTCTACTCGATGGAGCGGAGCAAGCCTTCGGCCATCCTATCCTAAGCCTCTGCCCCAGCACGCTCCTGCTCGCTCTCATCATCGCCATCCCCAGCGTAGGGGTATGCGTCAGCTTCTGTCTCTTCGTGGCAGGCGACACGTCGCTACATCCATATGGAGGGAGGCAAGATCCACTTGATCTAAGTCCTGACCTCGCTCCTATCACTTGTATGACGATATAGTATATATATGCTGTACAGCAAGAAGAATTATCTCCTGATGGCGCTCTCGCGCTCCTGATCCTCGGGGCTTCTGCGTCCTGATGTCGAGGACAAAGTGAAGACCCCACGGCTCAGTGCCGAGATCTTCAGTGACCGCCGTATCGTCGTCGCCCCCATCGTCTGCCTCATCGGCTTCTGCCTGATGGTCTATGCCATCTTGGTCAAACCTACACAGCGCGTCCCACAGAGAAGGCAAGAGGAGGGCGCTGAATGAGCATTCTCCAAAGTATCATCTTAGCGCTGGTCGAGAGGGCTCACGGAGTTCCTCCCGTCTCCTCCACAGGGCATATGATCCTGACCGAAGGTATCCTCGGATGGAGAGACCTGACCATCTAGAAGGCCTTCACGGTGATGATCCAGTTTGGCGCGATTCTCCTCGGTCGTCGTCTACTACTTCCGCCGTTCCTCCCTTCCCCATCTTCGGACTGAAGCTCTGACCCAGCGACCAGCCTCGGAGGCTGGCGCTCTCATGCCCTGATGATCGTGGGCTGTATCCCCGCCGCCATCCTCGGTGCGCTCTTCAACGATAATGATCGACCTCTCTGTAGCACCTGGGTCGTGCTCACGATGCTCTTCCTCGGGGGATCTTGATGATCTACTTCGACCGCATCTTCACCCACCAGCGTGAGCGGACGATGACGCTACAGAATGCCTTCGTCGTCGGGCTCTTCCAGTGCCTCAGCGATGGTACCTGGCGATCTCCTCGCCTCGATGGCATACGATCTTCGGGGATGAGCAGGCGGGCGACGCGCCGACAGGCTGCCGAGTACTCGTTCTTCCTCGCTGTCCTCACGATGTTCGGCGCTACGCTCCTCAAGGCGTACAAGCTCTACAAAGACCCAGTCGATGAGTGGTGTCTTTCGAGGGCGAACTGGCACACGCTGCTCATCGGCAATGTGGTCGCCTTCATCGTCGCCCTCCTGGCCATCAAGTTCTTCATCGACTTCATCATCAAGTACGGCTTCCGTGCCTTCGGCTACTACCGCATCATCCTCTCCGTAGCTCTGGCCATCGCCCTGCTCTGCGGCGCCAATATCTCCTGCAGTAAATGGAGCTAGCCTCGACCTCATCGCGGGGCAACCTTAGCCCCTCGACAAGCCCTTGACGTGGAGTTCCTTCAGCTTAGTCCAATAAGTTCGCTGCGAAGCCTGCCGCTGCCTCGGCATCAAGAAGCTCAAGGTAGGGCACGCGGGCACGCTCGACCCCTTGGCCACGGGTGATGATTCTCTGCACGGGCAAGCACACCAAGCGCATCGACGAGCCTAGCAAGCAGGACGCAAGGAGTACATCGCCGATATCCGCCTGGGCAGACCACGCCTACCTTCGATCATGGAGACGGAGCCCGACGCCTTCTTCCCCACCGAGCACATCATCGCGAAGGCGTCGAAGCCGCCCTCAAGGGGCTTCACTCGGCACCATCGAGCAGGTGCCCCCAGCCTCTCCGCCGTCAAGGTCGACGCGGACGCCGTGCCTATGACAGCACGCAAGGGACGAGACTTTGAGCTCATAGGCTAAGACGCTCGTCATCGACGAAATGAGAGCTCCTCGACTACGACCTACCACAGATCAGATACGAGTGGTCTCGCAGCAAAGGCACCTACATCCGTGCCTTAGCACGCGACATCGGCACCGCCCTCGGCTCCGTGGATCACCTCACCGACCTGCGCCGACGCGTCGGCGACTACCATATAGACGACTGCTACCGCGTTGATGATATCCAAGCCTTCCTCGTGAGCACGTCGCCTCCCCACAGAAGAAACAGAACCCAGCAAACCCATAGCTAGTCCTACGACATAGACAATGAAGGATACTAAGCTGAGTCACTCGAAATCGACATCCCCGAAACACTCATCGCCAAGAAGCCCGCCACCTTCCGTGACGAGTCGCGCCTGCATGGTGCTGCACATCGCTCCACGGGCGAGATCGAGCACCGCCACTTCAAGGATATCTTTGGACTACTTCAGCCAAGGATGACGTCTTCGTCTTCAACGACACGAAGGTCTTCCCGCACGTATGTATGGCAACAAGGAAGACCGGCGCACAGAATCGAAGTCTTCTCCTGCGCGAACTCACGCTGCTCTTCAAGCTCTGGGACGTCGTCGTCGACCCAGCACGTAAGATCCGTATCGGCAACTAAGCTCTACTTCGGCAAGAACGATGAGCTCGTCGCCGAAGTCATCGACAACACCACCTCACGGTCGTACTCTGCGCTTCCTCTTCGATGGCTCAGCAGGAAGAGTTCCGCGAACTCCTCCACGCTATGGGCGAAACGCCCCTACCCAAGTGATATCGAACCGCAGTCCCAACAGCGACGACGCACAGCGCTATCAGTCCCTCTTCGCCAAGCACGAAGGGGGCTGTCGTGGGCCCTGCCGCCAGCTTCCACTTCAGCCGAGAGCTCCTGCTGCGTATGGAGATCAGGGATATCCGCAAGGCCTTCATCACCGTCACAATGGTCAGGAACTACCGTGACATCGACGTCGAAGACCTGACCAAGTGATACAAGATGGAGACGAGCAGATGATCATCTCCCGAAGAAGCCTGCACCATCGTCAACGCTGCCAGCGAAGCCGGGCGCAACATCTGCGCTGCAGGCACCTCGGTGCTCCGTGCTATGGAGACCGGCCTCCGGGACGCAGCGTCACTCAAGGCCTTCGACGGCTGGACGAGCAAGTTCATCTTCCCCTTACGACTTCAACGTCCCCAATGCCCTGGTGACCAACTTCCATATGTCGAAGTCCATCCTGCTGATGATGGCCGCTGCCTTCGGGGATATGAGGAGACGATGCGCGCTTACTCCATCGCCATCAAGGAGAAGTACCGCTTCGGGTGCCTACGGCGATGCGATGCTCATCATCGACTAATCCATAGTAGTGCCTGATGCCTCAGCTGTACTCTCCCTCGGCAGCAACGAGGGGATCGCGAAGCACTCTACACTCAAGCTATAGATGCCACCGACCGCCTTATCGGGCAGGTCGGTGGCATCGCTTCATTCATCGAGACGGAGCCCTGGGGGCTTCGATAGCCTCATCCTTTCCTCAATGCCGCCTCTCGGTCACCACGTCATCTCCACCACTGGAGGTACTCGAGAGTACCCAGTCCATCGAACGTCAGCTCGGTCGCCAGCACAAAGAGCGTGGGCGGACACTACCACGACCGCCCCATAGATATTGACTTGCTCTTCACGACCAGCTATCCTGACGAGCGAGGCGTCTGACCCTCCCCCATCCGCTACTCACCGAGCGACTCTTCGTCTTAGAGCTCTTCGAGAAATAGCACCAGAATTTACTCATCCTCTCAGGTCGCACCATCGCCGAGCTTATATACCGAGCCCGTAGTCGCCTGAGCTAACTACTTTATCCCAAGCTTAACTTATGATCCTAATCTTCGGAGGTACTCGAGGGGCGCATCGTCAGCTCCATCCTCGATGAGTCGGGCAAAAGAATACTTACTCTACTAAGGGCGCCTTCCAAGAGATAGACTTGGCGCGGCGAGCGCGTCTCAGGGCTATGACCCATAGCGTGATGCGCGACTTCATCGCGAAGGAGATCCGCCTCGTCATTGATGCCGCCCATCCCTTCGCAGCCGTCCTTCATAAGACTATCGGCGAGGTGACTGCCGAGCTCTCCATCCCCGTCATCCGCTACGAGCGCAAGTACAGCGAACGCACAGGGCAGGTCATCGAGGCGCGAGCTACGAAGAGATGATCCAAGCTCGAAGCCCAACCTTGTCGCCGTCTCACTCTCACGGGGGTGAATACCATCCTGCGCTCAAGCCCTTCTGAGCAAGCACGAGAGCTACTCGTATCCTCGATCGTGAAGATTCGAAGGAGCTGAGGCGAGCAGGCTTCCCCTTCAGCCATATTTCTTTACTTCCCGCCCTGGCGAAGATCAAGCCATCTTCGACCAAGTGCGCCCCTGATGCCGTCGTTACGAAGGAGAGTGGAGAGAGTGGTTTCTTCGAGGAGAAGATAGTGCAGCACTCGGAAGCTGGTATCCCGGTCTATATGATCACGCGCCCGGCACTCCTCGCCCACTACGAATATGTCTACGGTCCCGTAGGCTTGCACAAGGCCGCTCGAGCGACTCCTGCCCCGATTTTCTTTCCGCTGAAGACGGGCTTCACAACTGGGAGCACAGCGACAGCTGCCACCGCAGCAGCCCCTCCACGCCCTACTCCACGAGGTGAGGTGCTGACCGAGGCAACGATCATCCTTCCCTCAGGCGAGGAGGTACGACTCCCCAGTGGAACAAGTCGTCAAGACCGAGCGAGGCTACCAAGCTACCGCGCGCAAGTATTCGCGATGACCCCGACGTCACACATCTGGCAGAGATTTGCTCCGAAGTCTCCTTCACTACGGAGCACGAAGGTATCCGCTTCCTCCAAGGTGAGGGCGTGGGCATCGTCACCCTCCCCGGGCTTGGGCTGGAGATAGGCGGACCAGCGATCAACAAGACCCACGCGCGATGATGGAGACGATCGTGCGCCGTCACTACCCTGGTGGTGTCGACATCACCATCAGTGATCCCCACCGGTCGAGGGCTGGCCAGCAAGACCTTCAACCCTCGTCTCGGCATCATCGATGGGATCTCCGTCGCTGGCACTTCGGGCGTCGTCAAGCCCTTCTCGAGGCCTTCGTCCTCCCATCGTCCGCCAAGCTGATGTAGCGGTGGCTCTGGGAGCAGACACCATCGTCATCAATTCGGGAGCCAAGAGCGAGAAGCCTCAAGAATGCCTTCCCCGAGCTCCCCTTCCAGTCCTTCGTCCAATACGGCAACTTCATCGGCGAGACACTCGACAAACTCGCCCAGCGCTATCCCTGAAGATCTATATGGGATTATGCTCTTCAAAGGCGGTGAAGCTCGCTGAGGGCAACCTCGACACCCACAGCCGCAAGGCTGTGGGATGAACAAGGACTGTCACCCGCATCGCCTCGTGAGTCGGGCTGCAGCGAAGCCACCCACACCCTCATCGATAGCCTTACCTTAGCACGCGAGCTGTGGACGGGGCTCACTCTGACGAGGACCTTGAGCGCTTTATGCTCCGCATCCTCGATGCCTGCTACGAGGCAGGCGTAAAAGTCGTCCGCGAGCGAACTCTCCATCCTGCTCATCGATGACGACGGCACATCCGCTATACTTACCCGCATAACTTCTTAGCCAAACGATAAGCGACGCCCTCATGGAACTACTTCAAGCGAGCCTACGAGCCAGCTGAAGCAACTGATGGCTATCGCGTACTTTGTCGACCGATTGGCTAAGGGAATTAGTAGGAGCGTGCCCAAATAGATGAATGGGCTAAGGAGTTAGCTCCCTCGACCGAGCTTCGTCAGTGGTTCGACACGCACCGAGTCGCTGGGAAGAGTTTGCTCGTGACTATCGCGCTGAATTAGAGGCTTGAGCAGCGGCAGAGTTCGTCACTTCCCGGCCTCCAGGATGAGGAGCGCATTACCCTCGTCTACGCAGCTCACGATGAGGCGCACTGTCATCCACTGATCTTGCGCGACTACCTCGGAGCACCTGATCTCTCCACCGTGATATCGCCTATGCTGTACCCCCTTCCTCACCTTTACCCTTCCGCTGTTAGCAGGCTTTCTGCTGGATCGTTCGCTGGGAGATCCGATGCTCTTCGAGCATCCCATCGTCCTCTTCGGGCAGCTCATACACTTCGGAGAGAAGGACTGAACCAAGGGGCGCACGAGTCTGAAGGCTTTCTCTACAATGGGAGTTTAGTCCTCTTCCTTCCTCCTCCGCCGCTCACCTTCGCCGTGCTCATCATCGGGCTGGTAGCTGCTACATCGGCGGAGCTTGCACGCCGTAGGTGACGGACTACTCCCTCACCTACAGCCTTCTCTCAGCCATTATCTCTATATGCTCTCGGGCAAGACCTTGGTCAAGGAGGTGAAGGATGCTTCGCTGCGCTTAGCGTCTCCTTAGAGGCCGGGCGCAAGCGACAAGGGGCGGATCGTCGGACGTGACATGAGACACTCTCTGCCCACGAGGTGCGTACCGCTCGCACTCGAGACGCTGGCGAGAACCTCAGCGACGGGTCGTGGCTCCGATGCCTCGTGGGCGGTCTTCGACCTCTCGGGATACTAACCTATAAGACGATTAACACCCGAGGACTCGATGGTCGGCTACCTCAATGAGCGGTACCGTGCTTATGGGTACTCTCGGCCAAGCTCGACGACTTGGTCAATCTCCCCTCTCGCATCACGGCGACATTGCGATGTCCTCTCAGCGGGAAGGCTGAACCTGCTCTTCAGGGACCTTCCGCCACGGAAAGCGTCACCTCAGCCCCAACTCTGGTTATCCCGAGGCGGCTATGGCGCTCCTCCTCGGCTGTCGCTTTGGTGGGCCGCATGACTACTTTGGTGAGGTCGTCGACAAGCCTTATATCGGCGAGCTCTGATCGGGAGCTCAGTGATGCCGACCTTCAGAAGGCGGTATGCATCGCCCAGCGCACCGAATGGCTGGCACTCAGGCTATCGCTGCTGCTGCGACCACTGCTCCTCATCTCCTTCTCTTCCTTCTCTTCAAGCGTGATGACCTCTAAGCAACATCGCTTCGCAGCTCACCTCAGCCTCCTCGGCGCTGCCGCATGCTGGGGACTGATGGCACTTAGGGCAGATGCTCTACTGCACGGCATCAGTGGCATCACAGCTCGTCTCCTGCCGTGTCTTGGGCGGAGCGATCCTCTTCTGGCCTCGCCTCACTCTTCGCTCCACGGGAAGCAAGGTAGAGAGGTGCTCTCTTCATCGGGGCTGCAGTCTCAGGCTCGTGTAATCAGTGCTACTTCACCATCGGGCTCAGCCTGACCAGCCCAGTGAATGCGGGTATCGTGACGACGACGATGCCTATCTTTGCCCCTCATCCCTCCCTGGCACTGATCCTCAAAGAGCCCATCACACGCAAGAAGGCTCTTGGGGGTAGCCCCTCGTGCGGCGCACTGCTCCTCATCTGGACAAGCGCACAGAGGGCTGGAATGCGCTCCAACTCGGAGACATCCGAGGCAGACCCTACTCTGTGTCGGGGGACAAGTCTCCTACGCCTCTACCTGACCATCTTTTGGTAAACTAGCCAAGAAGTACTCGGTCTTCACGGTGAATAAGTGGATGTTCCTTCGGGCAGCGCTCCTTCTCCTTCCCTCACCGCCAGTGAAGCCCTACAGACGGATATCGCTTCCCTCGCTCCGCGCACTCTCTTGAAGTCGGCTATAGTCTTCTTCGGCACCTTCGTCAGCTACCTGCTGGATGATCAACGGACAGCGTACCCTCCGCCCCACGGTGGTGAGTATGTACAACTATATGCAGCCAATGGTCGCGGTCGTGGTCAGCATCACCTTAGGTCTGGCGGTCTTCACCCCACGCATGCTCCGGCCGCCGCCCTCATCTTCAGCGGGGTATGGCATGGTAGCTATCGCTCGCTCAGGAGAAAAGGCTAAAGCCCAGCGAGGAGCAAGCCAAACACGCTCCCGCCACAGGTGCAGAAGACAAAGTCAGCCCCCACATCCTCCGAGGATGTGGGGCTGACCCTTTATTATAGGTATACGGAGTGCTACTTGCGACGCTTAGCAGGAGCCTTCTTAGCCGTAGCCTTCTGGGCAGGCTGAGCGGACTGAGCTTCTACAGCGGAGCAGCAGTCTTCGTGACAGTGAGGTCAAGACCCCTGAGCGAGGTCGGAGATCTCTGGCAGCGTAGCACCATCTACATTGAGCGTACCAGCATCGAGCGCATCACGCTTGTCGGTCATCTTGAGCTGGTAGTAGATGCTACCGAGCATTCCCTTTGATGTTGTCGGACGAGGACTTGTAAGCGATCTCGAGAACAGGGATCAGCTACGGAGGAGATCCTCTGCCGTCTTAGCCATGGCCTGCGTGACGTTCGTATTTTCGTAGATCTTAGCAGCAGCATTGTAAAGACCTGCACTGAGATAGATGAAGGCATTGGCGTTCTTTTGGATCCGCCTTAGCAGCCTTGTAGTACCACCGTAGAGCCTTGAGGTCCTTTCTTCTACGATCGAGCCCTTGACGAGGAGTGCTGCAGCATCCTGGAGCATTTGCTGCGATACGGTCATCGAGAAGCTTGTTTGCCCCAGCTTCCTTACCATTCTTCTGGTAGATATTCACGAGATTCACGAGGAAGTAAGGCTCTTCAGGTGAGGCCCTGACAGCTTCGATGAGTACTGAATAGCTCCCTCACGGAGTCCTTCTTAGCGAAGTAAGCAGAGGAGACCCACTGGTGAATATCCTTAGGATTGAGAGCAAAGGAACCAAAGCGGTTGTAGAGCGAGATGACGCGGTCGTATTCCTTCAGCGAGCTGGCAGCACCGATAGCATAGTAAGCTGCATTCATCGCATTGAATCAATCGCTGCGACATCCTTGTCTTCAGCGAAGAAAGGAGCTCTTTCTCACGTCCAGGAACTCTCTAAAGCGTTGACCCCTTCAGCATACTTATTGCTCTGGAGGAACCAAGCACCTCCATTGAAGAGCTGAAGGTAGTCGTTGTGCAGGACTTCCTGGAGCTTCTTCGTGTACTTGAGATTAACCTTACCCTTCTCGTTGGGCTGGTTCTCGAGTTCGTAGACCTTGAGCCAAGAGGGATAGATGCAGTGAGCGCCTTTGTACATATCCGTACGGTCAGCGTTCTGGTCAATAGCAGCCTTCTTGAAGCCTTCGGTGTAGGCCTTATTTTCGATCAGACCAGCCACGTACCACGTGTAAGGGTCATTCTTCGTTTCATCGTTGGCGAGTGCTTCAGTGATGAGACGACGAGCTTCAGCAAAGTCAGGCTTGTCAGAGTTAGCGATCTTCTCGGCAGACTTGACGTTAGCGACCCAAGGAAAGCTCCAGCGGAGGTCAAGAGACCTACGGCGAGTGCAGAAACCAATTTCTTCATCTTCGTTTAGGTTGTTAGTGTGTCTTGTTATTGATTTTCTTCGGAGAGGGCTCCCATCGATCAGCTCTTGGGGTAGCTCATCTTTAGGGCTCTCTTCTCCTGAGATAGGAGTAGCAGATTCATTCGTGGGAGGCCTTCAGCATCGAAGGTAGCCTCTTCGTCAGAGTCCTCTTCAGTGAGGACCTGGCAGACAGAAGCAATCTCATCGCCACGCTTCTTCAGATCGATGATACGCATCGCCCTGCGTAGCACGCCCCTGGACAGATATATCTCGGGCGTGGACGCGATGGTGATACCACTCTTATTGATGATCATCAGGTCGTGCCTCATCGGTGACTGGACGGATGGCAACGAGCTCACCGGTCTTGTCTCGTGATGTTGAGGGTCTTGACCCTTTGTGCCACGGTTGGTGATACGGTAGTCTTCGACCAGAGAACGCTTACCGTAGCCCTTTTCGCTTATCACAAGGATCGTTTCCTCGGTATCCTGAGGCACGGTGATCATACCGATGACTTCATCACGACCATCCGCATCGAGCGTCATACCGCGCACACCGGTGGCGTTACGCCCCATAGCGCGAACAGTAGATTCGTTGAAGCGGACAGCGACCATTGCGGTTGGCGATGAGAACTTCGCTATTACCATCCGTCAGGCCGACACCGACCAGCTGATCATCATCGGCGAGGTTGATAGCGATGACCCCATTGGCACGAGGACGAGAATACGCCCTCGAGCAGGGTCTTCTTGATCGTACCACGCTTAGTGCAGAAGATGAGGTAATGGGAGTTTACGAACTCTTCATCACGCGTCAGGTTCTTCACTCGGATGAAGGCATTGACACGGTCTCCAGCTTCGATATTCAGCAAGTTCTGCAGGGCACGCCCCTTAGCATTCTTTGCGCCTTCGGGGATCTCGTAGACCTTGAGCCAGTAGCAGCGTCCCATCTGCGTGAAGAGCAGCATCGTCTCGTGCATCGACGCCGAGTAAATATACTCGATGAAGTCTTCATCGCGCGTATCACCCCTTTGGCACCGACACCGCCACGAGCCTGTGAGCGGAATTCAGTGAGCGGAGTACGCTTGATGTATCCGTGGTGGGAGATCGTGACACCATATCGTCATCAGCGTAGAAGTCTTCAGGATTGAATTCCTCAGCGGAGTAGACATCTCACTACGGCGCTCGTCGCCGTACTTTTTCCTTGATCTCAGGGAGCTCCTCGCGGATGAGCTGAGCACGAAGATCCTTATCAGCAAGGAGTGCCTTAAGGTGCCTGATTTTCCATCAGAGCATATATTTTCCTTCAGCTTCACGCTCCAGACCAGTGAGGGCACGCAGACGCATATCCACGATGGCACGTGCCTGAATGAGCGAGAGGGCGAAAGCGCCCATCAGCCTTCTCGATAGCTTCCTGAGGTTCGCTGGCTGCACGGATGATACGGATTACCCTCGTCGATATTATCGACAGCGATGATCAGCCTTCGAGGATGTGTACACGCTCCTCAGCCTTGCCAGCTCGTACTGCGTACGGCGATAGACCACACGTCGGTGCTCAATGAAGAGCTCAATGAGGTCACGTAGGTTCAGCAGCTGAGGACGGCCTTGACCAGCGCAATATTATTGATACTGAAAGAGCTCTGCAGTGCCGTCATCTTGCAGAGCTTGTTCAGCACGACACCAGAGTTGGCATCTCGCTTGATATCGATGACGATGCGGATACCTTACGGTTTGATTCGTCTGCAATACCTGAGATCTCGTCGATCTTCTTGTCGTTGATCAGGTCAGCAATGCCCTTGACAAGCTTCCGCCTCTTATTGACCTGATAAGCGATCCGGTGACGATGATCCGCTCGTGGTTACTGTGTCGTCCTCGATTTTCGCAGCGGCTACGGATGACGACACGACCACGACCTGTCTCGAAGGCTTCACGCACTCCAGCATATCCGTAGATGATCCTGTAGGGAAGTCTGGAGCCTTAATATAGTTGATGAGCCCAGAGGCATCAATATCCCTTGTGATCGATATAGGCGATACACGCATCAATCGACCCAGAGAGGTTGTGCGGTGCTATATTGGTAGCCATCCCGACAGCAATCCCCGCAGATCCGTTGACCAAGAGGTTCGGGAAGCGAGCTGGCAGGACAGTAGGCTCTACCGTTGAGTCGTCAAAGTTATTCTGGAAGTCTACCGTATCCTTATCGATATCACGGAGCATTTCGCTGGCTGAGCGATTCAGACGAGACTCCGTATAACGCATAGCTGCGGGTGAGTCGCCGTCGATTGACCCGAAGCTGCCCTGTCCCTGGACAAGTGGGTAGTGGAGGTTCCAAGGCTGGGCAAGACGTACCAGTGTCCCAGAGATGGAGGAGTCCCCGTGGGGGGTGGTAGTACTTCATCACCTGCCCGACAGCACTGGCGCACTTACGGGTGGGCTTATCATAGGTATTTCCATCCTCGTTCATCGCATAGAGTACACGGCGGTGAACGGGCTGAAGCCATCACGCACATCGGGGAGAGCACGCGAGACGATGACCGATAGAGTAGTCTATGTAGGCAGTCCTCATCTCATCCTCGATGTTGATGTCTATAATTCTGTCTTCTCGATCCAGCATTCTTATTTTGAAAAGAAGTTTAGCTTTGATAGCGACGAGCCGAAAGGCTCCTACCACCAAGGCTCTAAGATACTACATTTTGCCCAAATAACCCTGAGAGATCAATGGTGCAGCCAGGGAAATCTATCTCGAAGTCTTTACTCTAAGAAGACAGCCCTACTCGTAATAGTCACACCCTCAGCCTCTCAAAAAGCGTTACGGCATCGTCACCTGAGTATAAAAACACACACGATAGAAAGCAGACGCCCCATCTCTGCCACAGTATATGAAAAAGCTTTTCACTGAAAACAAAAGCAATCACACATTTTTGAGAACTCCCCTTCCACCCGAGGAAAGTAATCTTTCCATCCGCTGGAAAGGCAGCTTTCCTCGGGTGGTATACCCGCCTCACTCAATAGCTCCAGTTGGTATGACGTAGTAGCGTAGTTGCCAACAAAGACACTACACCGTTAGATCGTCCTGCAACCACATCCCCTGCCACCTCATACTGGAAGGAGAGAGCATCAAACATGTTCGAGAAGAATCGTTACATTTGACACCTATAAAGCAGTTGTAGCACAAGCAACAGGGCTTATACTTCGTATTGAGATATTTATCTCTGGGACAACTTAGACCGTTTTACTCACTGTAACCGACTCTTGGAGGAAGAGATACCTATTCAGCATCAAAGCTAATACTCTTTTTCCGACAAGGTCGCAGGATATGTCGGCACTTCAACACCGCAAAAGTAGCTATTGATATAGTCAGCTAAGAGCTTAGCTATAGCCATATTTTTTGCGTACTCCATGCAGTCACAGCCCAGGCAATACGTAGCCCCAAGACACTCACTTCTGCAGGAAGCTTATGAGCGTACAATCTGGGGACTTGATCGTATAATAGAGATTGTGATCACTCTTAAAGCCGTAATGCGTCTCCAGCTCCTTTGAAAAGTCTTCATAGAAGCGGTGGAAGCACTCCATATCATGAACCAAGAAGCCCCTCCCTCAAAGCTTTGATCCGCCTTTTCACGCCCCGTAGAGAAGTGAAACTGCGTAGATGATCTACATCCAAGGCTCCGCTACATGCCAAAATCGTCCAGCAGAAGGCTCCTTCTCGAGAAGTAAGGTGGCGCAAATCGCTCATATATTCGGGTAATCCGACCCTCATAGTCTTCGTCCGAGAAGAGGTAGAAGGATTTATATGGACGCTTCTGTCCCCGTCTCACGTGAGATATAATTGAAGCCCCCTGATTAGAGCGAGGTAGTATGCAAAATGTCCGATTACAGGGCCCTACGACACTGGATGGATTGACGATGGTGATCTTTTGATCCTCGATCGATACAGCACCCATAGCTGGTATTGCGATAGCATAGCTCAACGGCAAGAGCATCCCGTCCCGAAGGACTCCTACAGGGATCATGGAAGAGAGACTGATTAAGCGGAAGTCTTCACTTTGGCGAGTAGCTACTGTTATCTCATTACCTGTTAGACTCAGACGTGCCTGGATCTCATTGAAGAGCATAAAGCGTGGTACAATCTGAAACTTCGTAGGTCGATCCATCTGTCTCTGGAAAGCATTGTATAGCTCCTTGCATAGTCTGGCATGCTCTGCCGCTACTCGATCTTCCTCGATTATCTCGGTGAACGAAGAGCCGATAAGCCCCGCAGGTACGGCGAAGATAGCGACACCGAGGATACTGAGGATGAAGGCTATAGACTTGCCTACTACGGTGACCGGAGGCATTTCTATAAAAGCTCACGGGGTCACCCAAGTACTTAGCAAATGCCCATAGGGTGGAGGACAGTCCATTGTCATAAAACATCGGGCTGCGCTTGATGCTCTACGAAATAGAGGATGAAGCTCAGCAGGACAGTGACGATACAGAGAAACTGGATGGAGACCAAGAGCTCACGGCTCTTAGCTGACACAGCTCGACGGAGGATGGAGAATGCAGGTATATAGCGGAAGATACGTATCACTCGTACGACACGTAGGATACGTAGGTAGGTGAATGATACCTGGGCAAAGAAGGTCAAATAGAAGGAGTAGGTCGAGATGATATCTATCAGCCCATAGAAAGAGAAGCAGTAGCGCACTGCCCCTTCCATCCCCGATAATCGGGGTGAAGGTCACCAGCGGTCCATATTCTCAGCATCACCTCGACCGTGAAGAAGAGGGTGATCACCCAGTCCAAGATATAGAACGTCTGCTCATATCTATGCGTAATACTATCGAACGTGGATAAAAAGACCAAGAGAGTCGATAGGGCTAAGAAGCCTTGTGAGAGATAAACAATGTACTTCTCCCTCCCAGCTTCCAGAAGATTATCTTCAAAGGCGCGAGCTAAGATGGCTCGAATCGTCTGCTTCCTCATTGCTGGTAATGGTCGATGATAAGGTTGAGTCCTTGCTCCATCTCCGATAGCTCCATAGTAAATCGGGTAGGATAGCTTACTGCTTGCTCTGGGAGGATAGGCAGATGAATGAAGAGTACTTCCATCTCTGGATATAAAGCTCGAGCACGCCCAAGAGCATAGAAATAAGTACTATTACAAACGAATAGTCCAGCTGAATTGCTACGCTTGGCTGGTATGCCCTGCCGAGCGAAGTTTATCACGCAGCTGGCATATCGGAGCTGTTGCAAAGAGAGCCATCGGTAGCTCCTCATCAATCGTCTCCTGCAGTGCTACGTAGCCATCGTTGTCTGCTAAGTTTACATCACGCTGATTGATCGCAATGTTCTCGATACGGACTCTCTATCTCCGCCAGCTTGTCCCAGCATGATCAAGACATCGGGCTGGTGAGTGGTGAGTAGCTGAGAGAGCTCTTCTTCGGCTCGACGATAGCTGACAGGGAGGACGCCATAGTCCAACTCTCTGTGCTCAGATAGTTGCTTAGCCAGCTCAAGTGAGGAGCTAATGAGGCTCTTCCCGTAGGCTTCGAAAGCTGTGAGTAGAATCTTAGTTGCCATTCTTTTTCGTGATAAGTGATACTGCGTAGTACTTCTTCCAGTGCTTGAAGAGGGCTTTGAAAGTGCATGACCCAATTCCCTTAAGAGCTGTCTCACAGGGGATCTCCTTGCAGGCTTTCAGTAGAGCTTCATCAAACGAAAAGACTGCCTGCCCCACGAGGCTTTTACATATCCCTCCATGCCCATATTGGTGATGAACTGCTCAAAGTCAGGGCGGTCGAGGAGTAGGGTGATACTTCCTTGGTTGATCTTACCGATACGCCAGAGGTAGGCATCCAGCAGGATGAACTGCTAGTGTCGTGTGCTCATCCCCTTGAAGAGGTGATTTTCGCAGTTCATCCAATGCTTGAACATAGGCCTCAATGTGCTCCCTTAATATTGTGCTTTGCTCCGCTTTGAGGTCGAGGACAGACCCATGAGCTTGCAGGTCAAAGGGGTAGGTCGCCAAGGCCAGCGAGTCAGAGTATGGGGGAAGCCTAAGGGATAGGCTTGAGGGTAGTGTGCGAGTAGGTAGAAGGCATACTTAGAGACCAGTGACATAAAGGATGGTCCTTTGGTAAGGTTCTTGTTGAGTCCGTATTTCTTCGTGAAGAAAGTTTTGGTGTCCGTGCTGCTCTTACTATACTCCTGGAAGTAATCTGCCAGCTTGCGGTCAGAAGCAAAGGCGTAGAATTCCCGAGCTATTGTTTCGAGATCAAACTGCGCATAGCGTCCATTCGTCGAATAGAGCGAGTCCAAAATGGTCAAACGAAGGAGGATCGATCCTTGAGTAAAAGGCTGCGTGTCGCTGAAGAGTGGACGGATGATATCGATTTGTTCCCAATAGCCTGAGCCTTCTGCAGCCTCTGAGGGCTCGGGCTGGAGCGACCGCTGGTAGTCTGCATCCAGTAGTAGAAGTATGTCCTGTATTTCCTTGATAGACTTCATATATAGATTTATTGTGATGGCATATTGAAGGGTGGCAGAGCATGCTCTGTCACCCCTTCAGTATGGATTTACTTCGTTATGCTTCCTTTCGACGAATGCAGAGGAAGAAGAGGAGGAGAGACTAACCCTGCTACGAATAGCGAAGTAGCAAGCCAAATAACCCACTCGGGACGCTCCTTGACTTCAGGTGCAGGCGTAGGTGCAGGCTGTGGCTCTGGTGCTGGTGTGACTTCGGGTTCGTCATAGATTCCCTTAAGCGTGCGAATGACATGCATCCCATCGGCTTCGTCAAAGAGCGAGATAATGCGCCCCCATCATAGCTGGGGTCGAGTAAGACCAGGTAGGCTTCTCCGCGAGGATGAGTAGCCTTCAAGCTGTGATCTGCTCTTCGAGTTTCTCAAGTGAATTAACCTTGCTGTTGTGCTGCCCATCTGAAAATGAGGAAGAGACGGCTTGTGCTGTCCTGAAGTAGAGGTGCCCCAGCAGCCCACGCGGCATAGATATCCGTGCGCCCAGTACGAGGAGTAAGGCCTTGGAGGAAGTTATCCATCGAGGGGAGTTCTTTGGGTAGCTCGAAACGATTGGTCGTAAAAACCTTCGTTCCGAAGGTCAGGAGATCAACGTGTGTATCCTTGGCCGTAGCGAAGGCATCACGTAGCTCGGTGCGCATAGCTCGAAGACGCTTGCACTGCTTTTTATCACCTTGTCCAGACATGGAGGCACTGACGTCTCACGAGGAAGACGTCTCGGAAGGTACGATGCCGAGACTGATTGATTGGTGATAAAGAGTAGGCACACGGCGAGGCTAAACCATCGAGTTAGTCGTTTCATTTTAGTTTTATTTGGAGATGTCTCCTGTGCGACACGTGCGCAGAGATCGATGATTTGCTTGCGGTAGTAGTCTTTACTCATACTGCTGTTTTGTTTGAATTAGGACTGTATGTTAGCGTTTATTGATACTATAAGTCGGAGTCGTGTAGGAGGTTGTTTCGAGAGGCTGACTACTTCCAGCCAGATATACGTATCGTAGCGGAAGCGTTCGTTCTCAAATCCTAAATAGACGTTGCTCTGTCCCTTGGCAGGTATCAGACGACCATTGCACGACTGTGTGCCCCTGCTGAGATTGGTCTACATCATAGCTGAAGTTAGCGCCTCCTGCAGTGCCATCCTGCCAACGCTTGGCATCGCTGCGACTTTTTGGAATACATAGAAGTTGCAGTACGCATCTTCTTCTCGTGGTGGGCGTGTATCCCCCGAGAATTAAGTTCACCAAACTATTACGTCCTCGTCCACCCTCACGCTCAGTGAGAGTGAGCCCAAATACTTTTGTGCTTGCTGTACGAAGTCTGTAGGCGTTCGGGGAATGTACCATCCGAGCTCGCAGTACGCTCATTAGAAGAGATACGCAAGCTATAAAAGTAGAGCCTGGGGCTTGGGGGAACGGCTACCATGATAATGGATCGATAATGACCAGAGAAAGCAGCCTGGAGTTGTCCACGCAGAGTGATCTTACGGGGCTCTTCAAATACTGATTTGGTCTTAATGACTCCTCGCTACTGGCGAGGAAGTCCCCTTCTTACCTACTTTCTTCGCCTGCTTTACACGAGGATGGCTATGATGCGTCGAGCGATAGCTCAGCTGAAGCCCCGCATATTGCCTCGATGCTGTAGGTGATACTCGACAGATAGATAGCTTCGTGTGGGATGATGATGCTTTGCTCCACCGTACGACCAGACCAATGATGCATCGTCTGACGCTTGTCATAATTGATCAGTGACAGCTGCACGGCCTCCTCACTCTGAGCCTGTAAGCTCAGTGTATCTCCTGCACAGAGGTAGACCGGGTAGCGTGTCGGTTGTGTCAGAAGGAGCTCTCTCACGGAGGCAATAGAGGTAGCACCTCCCGAGTGAACCTCAGACGCCCCCCATCGAGATAGCGAGCTTTCAAGCTCTGGAGACGCTCTTCTAAGGCCTTGAATTTAGGGCGATCTGCTTCAGCGATATTTGTGCTGTCGTACTCCAAGGTAATCTGTCGGAGTTCGCCCAATGCCGCTTGTGTCGGTCGCTCGGAGGAGCTTTCTTCCCAAGCGCTGAGCCGCTCTTCGACCGACTCATAGAGGAGGCGATCACGCCCGTGGTCACAGAGCCAGTCCCCTTGCATGCCACCAGGGCTAAGAAGAATAGTGCTCCAAGAGCAGGCCTGTAGCCATACTTCATTACCTTGCCCTTGCGCCCTGTGACGGCATTCAGTATCGCCCCACCGATTTTGCGTTCGAGCCCCTGCTTGGTCGTCGGTATACCCGTGGCTCAGGGCGACCTTTTGCTTGGCGGAAGTGATGCCAACAGCTCTCTTGAGAGAGAAGGAAAGTCCTGGGATCTTCATACAATGAATAAGCTTAGTTGCTTAGATGGTTGATTATATCTTGGAGCTTTTCTTGCACAAGCTCAGTGCTATATTCCCTGCCGATACTCTGAGTCCGCAGGCATCGTGTCGACGTTCTTGGAGAACCAAATGATATGGGTGCGGATGAACTCTTGAGCCTCTTCATCTTTTGTCCCTGTAGCTCGAGTGCCGTCACGACATCCACCATAAACGTGTAGTAGTGCTTGGCATTCATCGCATCATTAGGGTCGTTGGTATCCAGCTCATGACATTCCCATGCATCGTCATAGCGACCAGCCGCGATGAGCGCTTTATAGAGCTTGCTATGAGGCACGCGCATAGTTATCACGGAAGCCCCCAAAAGCGATCGTCTTCGGGGAAGAGGCGTTGTAGCAGCATTTTTGCTTTTGTCTACCTGCCCTACCTTGAGTAGCGCATCCAATAGGTCAGAGGAGAGCTCGTGTGATGTCGAGGCGTTACATTTTCTACAGCTTCGCTCAGTTCCCCAGCTTTAAGGGCCTTACGTACACCGCTATTGGAAGAGAAGCTCGAACACCCTTCTATGCCCTTCCACAAAAAGCCCCTATACAGAGCAGACCACCGAAGACATATCGTAGTTTGATCATATAATCCCAGCTTAAAGCTATTGTTACGTATGGGAATATGGTCTATTCCCTTTATGAACTCTCCAGATTATCAACTGATAATCTGAGGCTCATAAAAGCATGTTTTTTACTTAGCGTATTTGCCTTCAGGGCAGCCATGTCTGCCTTGCTTGCGTTCTTGGGGATCTCGGGGAGCTTAGCCAGCGTCATCTCATCGAGAGCGAGGACGAAGTCATCAGCTGAAGCGACCTGTACGCTGAGTCCGAACTGGGCCTTTTAGATCCTTCTCAAAGCTACCGACGGTCTTATTTGCACGGCAGGTATATTCACCCTACGGCAGAGACCAGTGAGCTGACCTTTTTCAGATCCATCGCAGCGAGTGCGACCATTGTAAACGCGGAGCGTACGCCAAATTCTTCCTTGAAGCGAGCTGCAAGGGTGGACACGAGGAGGCGTCCATCTATCTTAATCGTCATGATTATCTATGTGTTATTAGGTGAGTGTTATTGGGGAGGTTTACTCTATAGAAGCAGAAGTAAGCACCGCAGCTGCGATAGCAAGCAGGGCCAGGAGCAGCCAAAGCCAGCATAGCTTGCATTTCTTCTTTGCGACAGGGGGAGTCCAGCCGTTGAGGTATTCCAAGCTGAAGCCCCTTCTTGCCGAAGCCCTTCTCTGCTTCTGTGAACTCTGCGACTACGATGCCGTATTCCTTAGCCTTAGCTACGATACGCTCAAAGCTGGGCTTCGTCCACATCTTTACTACAGAGACCCAGAGCCATCCTGCAAGAGGACAATTTCTTCAGGTTCCTTGAAGTAGCCATCCCAGTTCGCTTCTGTTTCCCTTCTCGTGTGAGAGGATGAAGTTCTCTTTAGTCCCCTTATCTGGATTGAGACTATTGGGGAAGGCTGCACGTAAGTCTTCGAGCGTTCCATTGGGGTAGGCGAGTGCCCAGGCATGTATGATACCCAGTGCAGTGCGATTCTGAGCCTTCCCGTAGACGCGTACTTTGTCTGTTTGTGCCATGTCTGATATCTGTCTGTGAGGATATCGGGGAGGCTATTCTCCGAGGTCGATTTTCGATGTCGTCCTCTTCCTTGAGCATATCTGCGATGAGGAGAGTCGCCATTGGAGCAGAGATGCCAGTGCCTCTGCGATCGCGTGGAGCGTCTCTGCTTCGGAGATGGTCAGGACACGGTCAGCGAGCGAAAGCTCAAGCGCAGACTCGAATACCAGCCCACTTTCTTCATCAGCGACGAGAGCTGCTTGTTCCTTGATGGTCGTGTTGAGCTTATCTTCATCGAGCTCTTCGACTTCATCGAGCGCAGCTTCTACTGCGGAGAAGAAGTCGTCTTCATTGTACTGAAGAGCCTCGCTACTTCAAGTACAATAGCCTGCTCCCTGTTCTCCATATTCGCCACCCGGCCACGAGGATAGAGGCCATGAGGCTGAGCTGTTACCTTGATATCTGTCTTCATTGTTGTTCTTTGTTAGGTATATGATCTGTTGTTTTAGAAGAGACGCGATGTGCTTCATAAGCCCCCCACGCTTGGCCTTGCGTGCCTTTTTCCATGCGTGCTGCGATCGCCTTACCTTCCTTGGTGCGGAGGTCGACGGTACCATCAGCTGTGCGCTTTACCTTGCCGGTAGACTTCTTGGTTGCCTTAGGTGCGGACTCTTTGCCGCGGCCTTACGTGCTTTCGCCAGGTTGGCGCACATTTCCTTGTACCCTTGGTACGCTTGTCTACCTTTCCGCTTTGGGTTCTTTGGATAGCCATACGAATCTGTTTTTATTGGGTTAGTAATAAAGATTGTCGATATAGTGTAACGCAGAAAGGCTCACCTCCATAGTGCCACTGAGTAGCACTATGAAGGCGAGCCTTTATCTCAACGAAGAGGGTTAGGTTACAATTTACGTTTACATATTTATACATACAAGAATTCCTATATTGTCCGCGTTGTACTTGTCGCAAAGGTAAATAGTATTGCCTTAAAAAGCCAAATCGTAACCTGCAGACATACACAGTACTCTCCCTCCCACTTTACCCCCAAAGCGAAAGCAACTCTACCAGCGAAGGTCTGAGCCCCAACTTCCCCACAAGCATTGCTGCACCATTATCTGAAGGAAGGATACCCAGTTAAGAAAATATACATCTCTTCTCCATTCCCTCCAGATGGATAAATATCACATACTTCAATCAATGCGCTTCAGGAGAAGCCCCAGTATACCCTCAAATGGAACGTCTGCTTTCCTTCAGGTGGAAAGTTTGCTCTCCTCGGATAGAATAACCGCCTCTCTTATCAGGTTAGTTTGTAGAACGCAGGATAGCTGCACACACAAATACGACGCCCCCAGCCCCCTATCTGATCTCCGCCCTACCGCCCCTCACATCTAAAGAATAAGAGCATCATATATGGTCAAGAATATTCCTGCCTGACAAACGTATTTCAAGCTTCTTTTACCCTTGTAAACGCCAAGTTGGAGACGGATACAATGCACCCTACGCAGGTTTATCCGACAGCAACACATTCTACTATCTATGGAACTATAAACATCTTGTACCCAACCCAATAAGTAGAAGAGCCTCCACCATCCTCTCCCTATGGGAGGACGGTGGAGGCATTGTGATACTGGAGCACCCATCAGCGATGGGTGGAGGGCGAATTACTTCACTTCTTCGAAGTCAGCGTCGGTGATGTTGTCACCAGCAGGCTGAGAGGAGGCACCAGCACCAGGGCTGTGCACCAGCGGCAGGGATCAGCACCAGCAGCGTTGGCGTGGCTGTACATCTCTTCGCTGGCAGCCTGGAAGGCAGCCTGCACTTCGGCAGAAGCAGCGTCGATACCTTCGATATTCTGTGCCGAGTGTGCTTCCTTGAGCTTCGAGAGCAGCTTCGACAGCAGCCTTCTTATCAGCGGAGAGCTTGTCACCGAATTCCTTCAGTTGCTTTTTCCGTCTGGAAGATGAGGCTATCCGCCTGGTTGAGCTTCGTGATACGTTCGCTTTCCTTCTTATCGGCTTCAGCATTGGCAGCTGCTTCATCCTTCATGCGCTGGATCTCAGCGTCAGAGAGACCGCTAGAAGCTTCGATACGGATCTTCTGTTGCTTACCCGTAGCCTTATCGAGCGCCGTAACATTGAGGATACCATTAGCGTCAATATCGAAGGTCACTTCGATCTGAGGGAGTCTGGCGAGGTGCAGGTGCTACTCGAGCTTGAAGCGACCGATGCTCTTATTATCCTTAGCGAGCGAACGTTCACCCTGCAGGACGTGGATCTCTACCTCAGGCTGATTATCAACCGCCGTCGTGAAGATCTCGCTCTTCTTCGTTGGGATGGTCGTGTTAGCATCGATGAGGCGTGTCATCACACCACCCATCGTCTCGATACCGAGCGAAAGTGGAGTAACGTCCAGCAGAAGGACATCCTTGATCTCACCCGTCAGGACACCACCCTGGATAGCAGCACCGACAGCGACGACTTCATCTGGGTTAACTCCCTTCGATGGAGCCTTACCGAAGATCTTCTCTACAATCTCCTGGATAGCAGGGGATACGCGTAGAGCCACCGACGAGGATTACTTCATCGATATCGCTCTTGAGAGGCCAGCGTCACGCAGAGCCGTTTCGCAAGGAGCAACACAAGCCTGGATGAGGCGGTCAGCCAGCTGCTCGAACTTTGCACGAGTCAGCGTACGCACCAAGTGCTTGGGTACACCACCCACAGGCATAATGTAGGGAGGTTGATCTCCGTAGAGGTCGTGCTTGAGAGCTCGATCTTCGCCTTTTCTGCAGCCTCCTTCAGACGCTGCATAGCCATAGGATCCTGACGGAGGTCTACGCCTTCATCAGCCTTGAACTCTTCGGCGAGCCAGTCGATGATCACGTGGTCGAAGTCATCCCCACCGAGGTGCGTATCCCCGTTGGTAGAGCGCACTTCAAAGACACCATCACCGAGCTCGAGGATCGAGATATCGAACGTACCACCACCGAGGTCGAAGACAGCGATCTTCATATCGCGGTCGCTCTTATCAAGACCGTAGGCGAGCGAAGCTGCCGTAGGTTCGTTGACGATACGGCGGACATTCAGCCCTGCGATCTCACCAGCTTCCTTTGGTAGCCTGACGCTGCGCATCGTTGAAGTAAGCAGGGTACGGTGATGACCGCATCCGTGACTTCTGCACCGAGGTAGTCCTCAGCCGTCTTCTTCATCTTCTGCAGGATGATTGCAGAGATTTCCTGCGGCGTGTAGAGACGGCCGTCGATGTCGACACGAGGCGTATCGTTGTCACCACGCACGACCCTGATAAGGTACGCGGGCGATTTCGTCCTTCACCTGTTCGAAGGTCTCACCCATGAAGCGCTTGATCGAGTAGATCGTCTTCGTGGGGTTCGTGATAACTGACGCTTTGCGGGGTCACCACCTTTACGTTCGCCACCATCGATGAAGGCGACGACAGAAGGAGTCGTGCGCTTCCCTTCGCTGTTAGCGATGACGATAGGTTCGTTCCTTCGAGTACGGAGACACAAGAGTTTGTAGTCCCGAGGTCAATTCCAATAATCTTTCCCATAATATTCTTTTTGTCTTTTATCTTGTTTCTTACGTTACTATACTGTGGCGTGGGCTGGAGGACTATCCTCCGTCGATAGGCGGCCCACCCTAATGACTATCCCCACCGATGAAGGTGCGTGGTCTACAGGGGCGACACCTATGAGGAGTCTAACAACTCACACTCACGCCCTACTTAGGGCAAAGGCTGTGCCAAAAAGAATAGGCCGCACGAGTACGCCAAATTGTCACGTTACACTTCCCCCTATCTGACATTTGACACAGCAAGCAGCGCATTGCACCGATCAATAGAGCCCCCACCCCACCATCACGAGAAGCGTCCCGTACCGCAGGTGTCCTGACAGTACGGGGACGCTCTATGTATGATAGGCGAAGGAAGCTACAGCTCCAGTTCGAGACCGATCTGCACCTCTTCTGGTGCGAAGCGCAAGCCAAAGCCCGAAGGCGAGAGCCCTGCTTCTTCGCCAGCTCCGAACTGATTGCGGTAGCCACCGAAGCCCAAGCGAAGGCACGAGGCATAAGCTCTTCGTCAGATCGACACACGCACCAGGACGGAAGCCGAGTTCCCAGCCCTTCACACCTCCCGAAGTGGAGAAGCCCAACTTCCATCGATATAGAGGTTGAAGGGCTCGCGGTGCATATACATAGTAGCGAGCGAAGGGCGGATGAGCCCAGAGGCTCTCGTGCTCGCCTCCGTTCTGCTTCTCGAACTGATAGGTTCCGACGATACCCAGTCCCCAGTTTTCATTGGAAGAGATAGGCAATTTCAGGAGAGAAGTCCAGCTTCGTAGTCTTGGCCTTATTGTCGTGCCAGAAGGAAGTGAGTCCACCAAAGACCCAGCGTGCACCGTGGTCATTCAGGGCGTTGCTTCCCATGAGGGAAGTACTGCTGTGCGACAAGCGGAGTGGTGAAGCCTACGAGCAGGATGGCAAGCACCCAACGGCTCCAGTTACGTAGTAAATTCTGCATAGTTACCTTTAGTCAGGATGAATACTGTTAGATTGAGTGACAAAGATATGAAATCCCTCCAACTCGAAGGTATTGCCTCATATATATAATGTATCAAGATGCATCCCCCATCATTGCTCCCCGAAACATCAAGGAGCGATGACGGGGGAAAGTAGCGACATCCCGTCCTACTATCTGCGACTTACCGAAGGTGACTTCGTGCGTGGTAGTAAGACCACACGATCCTCCGAGAGACGTGTCTTCAGCCACGACTCGAAGCGGTAAGCATCTTCGGCACTCCAAGCAGCTCCTTCCATCTATAGCAAAGGCTGCCAACACAAAGTGCTCGGTAGTAGTCGTATCACGCTGCACCTCGACAGCACGCGACAAGCCAAGCGAGCGAACAGAAGGAAGAGGACTGCCAACTCCGGACGGAGCTCTTCGCAGCGCTCTTCGCAGCGCGTGTAAGCGGCGAGTCGCTGTGTGAGCTCGGCATTGTCCGCAGAGATCTCCAGGGAGCTTTTGCTTCTCATTCTCCTGACTATAGACACGCTGTGCCAGCTGGCTACTCAATGAGAAGGCTATCTGATGCTCCACCCTGTATGACCGAGAGCTTGTAGCCACTGAGTCCATACTGCTCCAGTCGACGAGCAGCTATCTGCTGTCTATCATCGGTACTGGTTCGACCGAGGGCCACGATACGTAGCTCCTTCGTCGCGGCATCTGTCCCCGAGGAGAGGATCTGCGTCCCGGGCTGTGCCAGCTCTGAGGAGATGAAGCGACGAAGCCCATCTCGAAGATGCTCGTACGGATGATATTGATCGTCATCATGACCGCAGGATCGTCGTCGCGATGACGATAAGCATCAGAATATTTCGGCGTGCTAGCTCGCTCAGGCGAGAGGAACTCATGATAGTGAAAGCGCATCATACGCACCCCGAGAGATGTCGCCAAGCTGATGAAGACCGTATTGATGAAGAAGAGTGTAGAAGGCTCCGAAGAAGAAGTTCAGTTGCCCCGTCGCCAGTCCATAGCCCGCCGTACAGAGCGGGAGGATGAGTGCCGTAGCGATAGCGACCCCTAGGGATCACATTCCCTCCACGACCACGAGTCGAGGGGCGATGATCCCCGCAGCACCACCGAAGAAGGCGATGAGTACGTCATAGATCGTCGGCGTAGTACGCGCCAGCAGCTCCGACTGCGCCTCCTCCAGCGGACTGATGAAGAAGTAAATCGTAGCGGTGAGTACGCTGATGAGCGTAGCGACACTGAAGTTCTTCAGCGCGCGCTTCAGCAGGTCCAGGTCATTCTGTCCCACAGCGAGCCCCATCCCGATGATAGGTCCCATGAGCGGGGAGATGAGCATTGCCCCGATGATGACGGCAGTCGAATTGACATTGAGCCCGAGTGACGCGATGAAGATCGCTGCGATGAGGATCCAGAGATTAGCTCCACGGTAGGACACCCCACGGGTCACCTCCTCGATGATCGCCCGCTCCTCTTCGAGGTCAGGACGTAGATTGAAATAAACTCTTATTCGATCGAATGTATTCATATACTCTGTATTTATATCGTGACTTTGACTTTCGGGGAGCACACTCCCCCACCCAGTTTAGTTAGCCTGAGTCAGCTTGTAGCCCAAGCGTGCCAAGCCCAGCGCTACTCCGATGCGATAGAGACCGAAGAGCGTACGTGCATAGAGCTGGAATGCCATGGGGCTCGATGGCTCGGCATTCTCATGACGGAGCTGCGTAAGCGCCAGCTCTGCCAAGCGGCGTACCAAGTCGGTATAGCGCTTAGCTTCCTCTGAGCCACGGAGCATCCCGAGGACATCTTCGAGCACATATTCGTCCAGCTCATCCCAGCCGCGTGCATCACGAAGCTGCGTATAGAGCGCACTGCCCAGCGGCTGATAGCGCTGCCAGTCTTCATCCCACAGCACGGCCATCGCCATACCGACGAAGGTCATCCAGCCGAGGGAGACCAGAGGATATTGCTCAAAGTCTGGGACGGCACTCTCCATATAAGGGCTGCGCCAAGGCTGGCCACAGCTCATCTAAGTCGACCGTCTCCAAGATCGGGTCACTAAGATGCTCCTCTTGCTGGACAAATTGCCACAGGAGGGCTGCAGTTCGCTGGTGTATTGCTCGAGATAGGCTTCTTGTTCGCTCATCGTCTTCTACTAAATAATAATTTAACTGCCACAAAGATACGACAGGAAGGCCAGCGAAGGAAAAATGCCCTACTTACTCGACGCTTCCACCACCTCCGAAGGATGGGGCACGAAGCAATATAGGTCGAAGGATAAAAGCTAGAGGTTGCGGGACGAACCTATATTGGTCAAAAGTCACCTATATTGCTTCGTGAGCGAAGCAATATAGGTGCGTCCTCCGACCGATATTGGTCCGTCCCCAGAGAAATAGAATAGCATCGCAGTGGCTCGTGACAGAGAGCCAACGGATGCAAAGAGATTAGCTCTCGTAGCCTTCGGCCAAACGCAAGACATCTCCAAAGACCCCACGCGCCGTGACAGCGGCTCCCTGCCCCTGCGCCCTGGATGACGATGGGCTGACTGCCGTAGCCTCCGTGTAGATCTCAAAGCAGCTATCCGCTCCACTCACCCGTCCTAAGGGGAGGTACGAGGAACGAGGCGTAGCCCTGCGGTCAGCGTCGCTCGCTGCTGTCGGTCATCCCAGACGATATCCCCACATAGCGGAGGACTTCATCGGGCTGTGCCGTAGCACGCAGGGCTTCGATCGATGCTTCCAGCTTTGTCAAAGTGTGCCCCAGAAGTCCTCCACGCTCAGCGAGCGTAAGGCTTCGGGAACGGGATTTTCCCAACGCACATCCGACAGCTCAGCAGGGACATCGAGCTCGCGCACGAGGATGAGCACCTTTGCGCGCTACATCTTCTCCGCTGAGATCTTCGCGCGGATCGGGCTCCGTCAAGCCCAGGCGAGCCGATTCCTCCACGATGGAGCGGAGTGAGCGGTCAGGCTCTTCGGTGAGGCGATTGAAGATGTAGCTAAGGCTTCCCGAGAAGAGTCCGTGGATGCGCGTAATACGTTCGCCCGAGAGATGCAGGAGCTTTGAGGTTGTCGATGAGCGGAAGTCCCGCCCCTACATTCGTCTCATAGCGGTAGCTTCGGCGGTGACGCTGGAGCGTATCACGCAGGTGGCGGTAGTCGGTATAAGGGGCGATATTCGCCTTCTTATTGGAAGAGATCATATCGAAAGCCTTCGGCAGCATAGCGCGATAGTGCGAAGCGATGAGCGGCGAGGAGGTATTATCCACCAAGATTACATTCTCCAGAGCCTGCTGCTGACTGAAGGTGATGATGGCTTCGCCTAAGTCCCCGGAGAAGGATGCCCCCTCGAGCTGTGCAGCCCAATCAGCATCCGCCCCGCAGCAGTCAGGAGAAGATGGCGCGAGTCAGCGATAGCGAAGATGCGTAGATCAATGTTCTTCTGGGCAATCAGCTGCTCTCGCTGCTGGATAATCTGCCCGATGAAATGCCCCCACCGACCGTGCCGTGACCGATGACAGCTAAGTGGATGCGCTTCGGACGCTCGAAGAGTTCACCGTGGATGACCTTCAGGGCCTTCTCGCGCTCTTCATCGTCACGCACCAAGAGGCAGAGCGTATTCTCCGGCACCGAATTGCTCAGGAGGATGGGTAGGATGCGGTTGCGGACGAGGGCTCGGTAGGGGCGGTCGAACTCCAATAGAGTTCAGCCCGATGATAGCCACTACAGCCAGCCCCTTTCTCCGCATAGATGCGCGTCACGAAGCCAGCTTGGAGGTCATGCTGGAACTCCTGCTTGAGGGCTTCCACCGCACGATCAGCCTCTTCCTCATCGACGACGATAGCCGTTCCTCGCTCCGTAGAGCCTTGAGCAATCAGGCTGACACTGACCTCCGCCGCCTCAAAGGCACGGAAGATACGAGCATCGATCCCCGAGCGACCGAGCATATTGCGCCTCAAAGTGGATCAGAGCCTTTCCCCGAGAGCGAAGCCAAAGCACGCACGACCTTATCCCGTGGATGGGAGGTAACCAGCGTACCGTTCGACTCTTCGCCGTAGCTGAAAGGTATTGAGCACACGAGTGGTATGCCACGCTCCCTGCAGCGGCTCAATAGTCTTGATGTGCAAGATCTCCGCACCGAACTGCGACAGCTCTGCGGCATCGGCGTAGGAGAGTTCGTCTATTTTGCGCGCTTCGGGGACGATGGAGGGATTGGCGGTATAGATGCCATCGACGTGCGTGTAGTTCTCCATTAGCGAGGCTTCGAGGAAGTTCGCTAAGAGTGCTGCGCTGTAGTTACTACCATTGCGCCCCAAGGTCGTACGCCGTCCCACCTCATCACGAGCGATGAAGCCCGTCACAATGGGGATAACCCCTCAGGGAGTCCAGCGAAGAGAGCACGGCACCGCTCGCGCGACAGTTCCGTGAAGACCGACGCCCCTCCGTAGTGTGCGTCCGTCACGAGGAAGTCCCCGAGTCAACGGGGACTGCGAGGTAGCCACGCTCCTGCAGGGCGTGGGCGACATAGTGCGCCGAGAGGACTTCTCCATAGCTCACGAGTTCGTCCGTTGTGCGCAGGGAGCATTCCCCCAAGAGGGAAATTCCTGAGAGCAAACGCTCGAGCTTCACGCGCTCAGCCTCGAAGCGCAGAGGTATCTTGGCACCGATGCGCCCAGAAAGGCGTGCAGAGCAGGCTCATACTCCTCACCTGCACAAGCCTGCTCGGCCAGAGCTCAAGAGGGCATCGGTGCTCTTTACCACGAGCCGAGACCACGACGACAGGTGACTCTCCAGCTCGATAGTTATCAATGATGATGTCCAGCACCTTAGCGATGCCACGACCATTATCCAGGGACTTTCCCCGAACTTCAATATCTTCATACGTGTATAGGAAAGTAGGGTCGGACAATATGATTGAGTTGCTCGTACTCCATCAGAAAGGCATCGTGTCCGTGGATAGAATGAATGACCGACAGGCTCACGTCAGCGCCCAGAGAGCGCAGGGCTTCGTAGGTAGCTTCGGCTCGGTCGTGCGTAAAGAGTAAGTCACCATCGATGGAGACCAAAATGAATCGCTGAGCGGATGTGCGCCAGCTCCGCCTCCTCTTGGCAGACTCCGATGAGTCGAGGTCAGGTGCGTCATCACGTGGTAAGCCGAGAGCTTGAAGCGGCGAGCCAAGGCATCCCCGTGGTAGAGAAGCCAGCTCTCAACATCATACCGTCCAGTGCCACTCCCCCGACTATCACGCTGCCCTGAGAAGCGCACATTGAGCGACTGCGGCGTGCGGTAGCACGACATAGCGTGGATACGTGCATCTTCGAGCGGATGCGTCGAATGCGCCAAGATCTGCTTCTGTATCAGGGTCTGCGTCAAGAGCCAGTCCGAAGCACGATAATCACAGGCGATGGGGAAGATATGCTCAGCGAGCGTGGGCTGCAGATAAGCTATCTGCCAGGTCAATGCACCGCCCATCGAAGCTCCGATAATCGCATAGACTGCGTAATCTCCCGAGCTTCTGAAGAGCTAGGAGGAAAGAGTCGGGCGACATCACGCAGCTCAAAGGCCTCGGGATCCTGTGCCTCTCGTCCATCGTAGGCATTACCAGGGATGTTGAAGGACAAGATGGTGTAGTGTCGGAGAGATAGCCCCCTCCTCGCTGATGAGCTTGTTCCACCAGCCTTGCTCCCCTGTGACGGTGGAGTTGCCCGTCAAAGCGTGGCACACGAGCACGAGGGCGCTGAGCCCAGAGGTGGACCCAGCCACCTCATAGCTCAGTACAACCTCGGGATAAGAGTCCCCTCGCTCGGAGCGAAAGTCGGAGATAGTGACCTCGTGCAGCATCTTACTTCGTAGACTTCTTTCAGTGCTTGTGCGATGTCCGCCTTGAGGTCTTCTACCCCTTCGAGGCCAATCGATAGGCGAACCAAGTCGGGCGTGACACAGCCGAGCGCTGCTGTTCCTCGGAGAGCTGGCGGTGTGGTGCTCAGCAGGGTGAATGATCAGAGACTTCGTATCGCCAAGGTTGGCCACGATGCGGAAGATCTCCGTGCTGTCGACAAAGCTCTTTGCAGCTTCATAGCCCTGCTTCAGACCGAAGGTAATGATACAGCCGAAGCCTCCTGGAGATAGCGGTCACAGATAGCGTGGTGCTTGTCGGTCTCCAGACCTGGATAGTTGACCCACGCCACCTCGGGCTGATCTTGTAGCCAACGAGCGATCTCAAGTGCCGACTGCGAAGCGTGCTGGATGCGGAGCGCAAGTGTCTCCAGCCCCTGGATGAAGATGAAGCTATTCGTTGGCCTCAGGCAGCTCCCAAGTCACGCAGCCCTTCGACACGAGCACGAACGATGAAGGCAGCAGGCCCGAAGGTCTCGCTATGGCGCAGGCCGTGGTAGCCTGGGACTGGGCTCGGTGAAGTCGGGGAACTTACCATTGGTCCAGTCGAACTTGCCGAGTCGATGATCGCACCACCCATCGCTGTACCATTGCCACAGAAGTACTTCGTCAGCGAATAGATCACGATGTCAGCACCATGCTCAATAGGGACGGCAAAGCACAGGCGTCAGCGTATTATCCACGACCAAGGGGAGAGAGTGTGCGTGTGCCACGTCCGCCACCGCTGCGATGTCCACGAAGTCGAGCTTCGGATTACCTAAGGTCTCTGCATAGACGAGCTTGGTATTGGGCTGGATGGCCGCCTCGAAAGTTCTTGGGATCCTGAGCATCCACAAAGGTCGTCGTGATACCGAGACGAGGCAGCGTGACGCTCAGCAGGGTTGTACGTGCCACCGTAGACGCTCGAGGAGGCTACGATATGATCACCAGCACGCAGCAGGGTGAAGATGGTCGTGGCGATCGCACTCATACCGCTGGCTGTAGCGACATGCACCCGACACCCCCTTCGAGGGACTGCGAGACGCTGCTCCAGGACATCAGTTGTCGGATTATTGAGTCGTGTGTAGAGGTAAGCTGGGATCTGCAGGGTCAAAGACACCTGCTGCGCTGATCGCAGCTCTCAAACGCAAAGGCGTTAGCCTGATAGAGAGGTACAGCCGTAGAGCCGTTGTTTGCTGCGGGCAGTAGGCGTGATGGAGGGATGAGTAGATACGTTCTTGCTCATTGTCTTCTAGTCGTTTTGTAGGGTGAATAAGGAAGGGTAAGGAGGGTTTTGATGAGGGCAAAGTGAGATAAAAGAAAGCCCGTTGCAATCACTGACTGCAACGGGCTCACGTAATATCTTATCGATTTGACTATCCAAACCACAGATGCGACGCACCCGATGCAGACATCATCTGCATCATCATCATCGTCATCATGTAGCTGGTAAACTTCATCTAATACGTTCTTCTGAGGTTTGCTTTGTGAGCAAATGTAGGAAGAATCAACTTATTCACCAAATCAGCCTGAGATTCATCCCCACAGCGTCGCTCCATCTTCAGCTATAATACCTGCTTTACACAATAGTATAGCAAGTTATTGCCATCATCTGTCCACAAAATACGTGGAGCTGATGCCCTACTCTATCTAAGTAGATAAGGCGAAAGAACTGTACTCGTCCCTCACCAACAAGATGAATCCCCTCATCCTCACCGACCACCCTCCAGGCTCAGAGATAAAGTATAGAGGAACAACCTATAGCAAGCACGCAATATGAAGGATATACACAAAGCGAGGCGGTGACCAGCACTCGCTGATCACCGCCTCCGATGGGTGAGAATAACGATACCGACAGCAGAAGCGAGCACGCACACTTAGGAAAGCCACCTAACTCATCTCTTACGTACATACTACACTAACTATACTAAAGCTCCATTTTCAGAACTCCAGAAAGGAGTGTTCCAGCCGCACCTTCCGGTACGGCTACCTTGTTACGACTTAGCCCCAGTCACCTGTATTACCCCTAGGCCGACCCTTGCGGTTACGGACTTTAGGTACTCCAGACTCCCATGGCTTGACGGGCGGTGTACAAGGCCCGGGAACGTATTCACCGCGCCATGGCTGATGCGCGATTACTAGCGAATCCAGCTTCACGGGAGTCGAGTTGCAGACCCGATCCGAACTGTGATAAGGTTTAGAGATTCGCATCCCGTCGCCAGGTAGCTGCCCTTTGTCCTTACCATTGTAACACGTGTCGCCCCGGATGTAAGGGCCGTGCTGATTTGACGTCATCCCCACCTTCCTCACGCCTTTACGACGGCAGTCTCTACGGAGTTCCCAGCATGACCTGATGGCAACCGTAGACAGGGGTTGCGCTCGTTATGGCACTTAAGCCGACACTCACGGCACGAGCTGACGACAACCATGCAGCACCTACATAGATGTCCCGAAGGAAAGCCGACTTTCACCGGCGGTCATCTACATTTCAATCCCGGTAAGGTTCCTCGCGTATCATCGAATTAAACCACATGTTCCTCCGCTTGTGCGGGCCCCCGTCAATTCCTTTTGAGTTTCACCGTTGCCGGCGTACTCCCCAGGTGGATAACTTAACGCTTTCGCTTAGGAGCATACTGTATATTGCATACGCCCAGTTATCATCGTTTACAGCGTGGACTACCAGGGTATCTAATCCTGTTTGATACCCACGCTTTCGTGCTTCAGCGTCAGTTGTACCTTAGTAAGCTGCCTTCGCAATTGGAGTTCTGCGTGATATCTATGCATTCCACCGCTACACCACGCATTCCGCCTACCTCATCTACACTCAAGCCCGCCAGTATCAATGGCAATTTAGGAGTTAAGCTCCTAGATTTCACCGCTGACTTAACAGGCCGCCTACGCACCCTTTAAACCCAATAAATCCGGATAACGCTCGCATCCTCCGTATTACCGCGGCTGCTGGCACGGAGTTAGCTGATGCTTATTCATACGGTACATGCAGGGAGTCACACGTGACTCTTGTTATTCCTGCATAAAAAGAAGTTTACAATCCATAAGACAGTCATCCTTCACGCGACTTGGCTGGTTCAGGCTCTCGCCCATTGACCAATATTCCTCACTGCTGCCTCCTGTAGGAGTCTGGTCCGTGTCTCAGTACCAGTGTGGGGGTTCAACCTCTCAGTTCCCCACCCATCGTCGCCTTGGTGAGCCGTTACCTCACCAACAAGCTAATGGGACGCATGCCTATCTCACAGCGAATTCATTTCCTCCTCCTTGGATGCCCAAGATGGAGTGTACGCGGTATTAGTCCGTCTTTCGACGGGTTATCCCTCTGTGAGGCAAGTTGCATACGCGTTACGCACCCGTGCGCCGAGATCGCCATCAGTCTTAGCAAGCTAAGACCATGCTGCCCTCGACTTGCATGTGTTAAGCCTATCGCTAGCGTTCATCCTGAGCCAGGATCAAACTCTTCATTGTCAATATTTTTATTGTACTTTTGTTCTGTTTTGTCTTGCTCCGAAAATGATTCTTGCTTCAGATTTATTAGTGTATCTCTACCTAAGTAAAGGTCGTAATTGACGGTTAGGTCTTTTCGTTCCCTAAACGTTTGTTACTACACTTCTGTTTGTCAATATCAATTATCTCAAAGATCTCTTTCGCCGTCACGACCAGCGTCGCCGCTGTGCCGTTCGTTTCTTTTGCGAGTGCAAAGGTAAGTCAAAGTTTTTGTTTCACCAAATCTCGGTGAAGATTCTTCTTTTGTTCCTTGCTGCTACGCTTCGTTTAATCATTGCTCGTCCGCCTGACTTGCGAGTGCAAAGATAGGTGTTTTTCTTCCGAATATCCAGATATACCGCGCCATCCTTCGATTTCATGTTACCTAATACATAGATATAATCGGCCTCAACTGAGTAGGCAGCTATTCCATTTTTGGAAAGGCGACACTCCATTCGAGGAAAGAGTGCTTTCCAAAGGAGGAAAACCTGAGGGAACAAAAGGTCAAAGGCTCCAACCTAACAAAGCAGTGACACTGCCAAGACGCGTGAGGTTCTCCTCACCTACTTATGTCATATATAATTGTAGTACTGACCATCTCAAAGCAATCATTACAAGGGGAGCTTTTCCCCAGGACACCCTCCACACACACCAAGAGAGACACCAGAGGACACAACGAGCCTTCCCCCACCCCATAGCAAATCACCAGCCACAGAGCAGTAGCCAACACAGCCGGCTCCATCTGTAGGACGCTACATACAAACAGCACCACCAGTGCTCTTTCTATGAGAATCAGCAAATATTCAAAAGAAATTCAACAACAATCGCGATGAACTTCACCGCATAAAAACAAATAGATAAACAGCAATAAATCAGAAATATAGGGCACAATTCACCTACTAATCGAGGGACTCATTGAATAGAACGAAAAGATTACTACATTTGCTCATAGAGTCAATGACACGCAGACTGCCATCCCCGCCCAGACACACCTCGGCACGACTCACTTCACTCAGCACGCAGTCTGCCCGACGCACACCATCGGAGCTCTTGAGGTAAGCATACTCTCTCACCCTCGACCCTCAGGAAGCAGCCCGATCTCACCCTCGCAATCAAGAGGCTTAGTCTCTCTTCCTCCATCAATCACTTAAGACAATCTCTCTTCCACGGACTCTACCATCCGTAGTCTCACCAACCTGAGCAGTCTATCATCCGTTTCACCATAATTACTACAAGTCCTATGAGAAAGAGTTTTACTCTTTATTCTACTTCTGACTCTATCGGTCAGGGGTAGGATGGGCTCAGAAGAAGCACAATACCGTCACAGGTGTTGTCATCGCAGCAGACGACAAAAGGCCGTGGTCGCAGCATCCGTGACCTGTGTCGAATTTTCCCTTCCCACGGTGTACTGACCGACGTCAACGGAAGTTTCACCTTCAGCTACCCGCTGAGGCCTAAGACGCTAAAAGTCTCCAGCATCGGTTATCTCTCAGACCGTGGCCATCACGGGTAAGAACTCCGCATCATCCTGAAGAATGAAGAACGCTCCATCGACAAGGTGGTAGTCGTCGCCTATGGTACGCAAAGCGAACTCCTTCACGGGGTCTGCAGCACGTATCGATGTCGCCAGCCTGACAAAGAAGACCGGATCCAACATTGCCGCAGCCCGTGAAGGGCTTCACCTGGGGTACAAAGTCTTCACGACAAGTGGCCAGCCTGGAGCAGCCGCCACGGTACAGATCCGTGGTATTGGCTCCGTGAACCCAGTACAGCTCCACTCTACGTCATCGACGGGGCACCCCTACACCTCCCTACTCAGTGGCTTCAATATGGCTGACGTAGAAATACCACGGTACTCAAGGACGCTTCGGCTACGGCTCTCTACGGGGCTCGTGCAGCTAACGGGTTGTCTTGATCACCACCAAGCAGGGAAGGCCGGGCATCTTTCCTTTGACGCTGAGATCAAGACGGGATTCAACCTCCGCTACCTTCCCCAGTATGATGTCATTGACTCGCCTGAAGAATATATGAGGTAGCTTACGAGGCGATGAAGAACAGCTATGAGCGCTTCTGGTCTCAAGGAAAAGCTGGAGCAGCTCTACAAGAATCCCTAAAGGCAGTTCGCACCAGGTAAGAGTATCGCTGACGCACTAAAAGAACGCCGCTGACCTTCTCTTCTTCCTGGGATCCTCGCAGGCGAGGAAGACTCCAATAGTATCTGGGATCGCTACAACCTCTGGAAGGCAGGAGCCGGTCAGATGATCGACGTCAACACAGGTAAGTTCAACCACAACTACAAGCGACTCTATGATCCTGAATCTTGGCGCGACCATATCTTCCGCACGGGTCGTATTACGAGAGCCCAACGTCACGCGTCTCGGGTGGCTCTGATAAAGTCAACTTCTCCTCTTCACTCGGTTATCAGGACAACATTTCGGGCTACTACATCGGCTCTGGGTTCAACCGTCTGAATCTGCACGTAACAACGTCACCGTCCACTCCAACAAAGGCGCTCAAGATCAGCCTCGGGCTGGCACTCTCGCTCACAAACCAGAGTCCCGGTCAGGGAAACAATAGCAACAACGGCTTCCAGTTCGTCAATCAGATCCTTCGATCTACCCTGTCTTCGAGCACGACCAGGAAAGGCAAGATCATCAGTACTCCAAAATCCCAGGCGGTAAGAGCTACGACTATGGGCAGAGCAGAAGAAGGCAGCCGCGCTTATTCTGGTGGGATCAACCCCCTGCTGGTGCTGTTACGCCTCGACCGCGATGATGACCTCACGAGTCCTCACTACGGGGAACCTCAATCTCGAGTATCGCTTCCTCAAAGACTTCAAGTTCTCCGTCACCTATGGCTTCCAGTCAACGGCCTCAAAGAACGAGACGTTAGCGAACCCTTACTACGGGGATGCCGCTAAGATTGGTCGTGTGAACAACACCAATGAAAAACGACTTCACCTGGACGCTCAATGAGATCCTCTCCTGGGGCAGACCTGCGGTGAGCACACCGTAGATGCCTTCATCGCCCACGAAGCCACGAAGAATGAAATTGACCTCCACGACTCTGGAAAAAGGCAGCTCATCCGTGGCATATGACGATCCTGTGACGATGGTCTCATCCAGTGATGGTATTTCTGGCTACCGTCTGACGTACGCTATCGAAAAGTTACTTTCGGTCAAGCACGCTACGACTAAGAATAAGTACTACCTAAGTAGCTCCATCCGCAGAGATGGCTCCTCGCTTCTCGCCCCGAATATCGTTGGGGTACCTTCGGATCTGTAGGTGCGGCTTGGATCATCAGCAAGGAGAAGTTCCTCTCTCAGCACAGTGGCTCAACAACCTCAAGCTCAAGGCGAGCTACGGGGTCTTGAGACCAATCCTCAACCTGCAGCCTATGGGACTTCTACCTGAACTACTACCTCTTCACGACTTCTACTGAAGTAGATAACTTCAACAGCTCGCCCTCATCTCCTTCTATGCTAAGGGGAACAGTGCACTTCAGTGGAACGCTCATGGGCACGTTCAACGTGGGCTTTTGAATCCCGCTCTTCAATGCACTTCGAGAGTCAGCGTAGACTACTTCATCAAGACTACCGACAATATGCTCTTCAAGAAGCAGTTGCTCCTTCACAGGCTACGCTTCACTATCCTGCTGAGTGAAGGTCGTCTACGCAACAACGGGCTCGAAGTCGAAGTCAGCTGGGAGGCTTACGTAAGCAGGACTTCTCTATCAATGTCACGTGCTAACGGTGGCTACTATAGAACAGATGCCCTATGCCTGTCGACCCTCTTCGGCAAACCCAAGCACTACGAGCTCCACGGCTCATCTCGCCTATCAGAAAGGTCACTCTATCCTCGACTACTATATGCCCTATCGGAAGTAGCGAAGAAGGTCTGCCACAGTGGAAGGCCACACCTACAAGGATGCTAATGGTAAGGAAGCCTATGTCACCGACTACGAAAAGTACATCAGTACTGGTGGCGACGCAAAGGCTCTGACCGAGACGACCACCTCTGACTACAACAAGGCGGTCAATGAATTTGTCGGCAAGAGTGCTATCCCTGACTTCGTCGGCGGCTTTGGCTTCGATATCCAGATCAAGAACTTCAACATCTCGACCAACTTCAGCTACGGCCTCGGTGGTTGGGGGTATGATGGAGTCTATGCCGGACCTGATGAGTAGTGGTAGTGTCATCGGCTACGCACGCAACTGGCACAAGGATATCCGCAACTACTGGAGCTCTTCGAAGCAGCACTGACGTCACTGATCCTGACGAACAATCGTCGAAGCACTGCAAGTTCGCCAACTCAACCTCTACCCGCTTCCTCGAGCCGTTCGTTCCTCACCCTCAGCAACGCTCGTATCAGCTATGACCTGCCTAAGAGCCTTGCGAAGCATCTCGGCATCACTAGTGCTTCAGTTCTATCTCAGCGGAGACAACCTCTTCCTCATCTCCGCTCGTAAAGGGTTATGCTGCATGACCAGCCTCAATGGAGGATCAGGCACGAACTCGTTATCTGCCCGTATCGACCTTCGTTGCTGGGGCTCGTATCAGCTTCTAATTCGTCTCATCTCTTATACATATATATACTATGCGTACAAGTATAAGAACCTTCGTAGGGGCCGCATCTGCCCTACTTGCACTCTCAGGCTGTAAGAAGGACTTCCTCGATCAAAGACCCGACGCGAGCTCTTTCACCGCTGACCAGCTCAAGAAAGCCAGTCAATGGAACGAGAGCATCAATGAAGGATACATCAATGGGGTTCTCAACACCTTCTTCAAGGATGGTCAAGCTACCCCAAGCCGTCACGATGACTGCACAAAGGCCTTCGACATCAGCTCTGACTTGATGTCTGGAGATATGGAGCTCAGGGGACAAGGATATGGGTGGTTCATCGAAGCCGCTCGACTCCTCTCGTACCAGCGAGATGCTGCCATCAACTATCCCGTCTGGCGCATCAGCTACCGTACGATCTCTATGGCGAATAGCTTCTTCCGCTCAAGCACCGGAGATGCGACTCCTCCCGAGGTAAGTAAGGATCCCAACCAGCAGATACAGAAGAAGCGAATGAAGGACATCTTCGACTGGGGACAGGGTGAAGACGCTCAGAGCCTTGGCCTCACCTCAATCTGGCTCACTTCTGTAGCAAAGCCTTATGCGAAAGCGACACGAAGAGCCAACTCGCTGTACCCTATCTATGCTGCTAACGATGATGCCAGTCAGCCCTCAAAGCTCGCTACCACCGAGGAGGTCTATAAGCAGATCGTCAAAGACCTCAAGGAAGGTATCGCGCTATGGATCCTCGAAGCTCCAGCGTGCCGACCATCAGTATATCGACCAGACCGTAGCTAAGGGTGCGTTGGCTCGTGCTTATATGGATACTGGGAACTGGGATGAAGCCTACACCGTGGCCAACAGCCTGATCACGGAGCAAGGAGAAGAGTATCCGCTCATCCCTGCTGGCGAACTGACGACCAACGGCTTCAACAACTACAAGACCCTGAATTCATCTGGGCGATCGATATCACCCAAGACATCACTGGCTCACTGAGAAGCTTCTGGGGACATATGGACGTCTACACCTATAGCTATGCTGCGGTAGGTGCACGCAAAGGGTATTAACAAGCATCTCCAGGATCAAATACCCGAGTATGACCTGCGTAAGAGTGGTTCCACCCAAAGAATGGGATACCTTGGAACAAGTTCTTCTCCGCCACGGTGTAAGCCCTGGTATGATGTCTGACCGTACGTGGCTGAGCGACATCGTCTTTATGCGTATGGCAGAGATGTACCTCATCGCTTCGAAGCTGCAGCACGTAAGGGAGACAATGACTCGAGCTAAGAACATCCTACTCAAGCTACTCAAGGAACGCACAGACTCCAGCAAGTTCGCCGAAGTAGAAGCCGAAAATCAAGGGACTCAGCCCCGAGGCTTTGCTTGACAAGATCTTCTATAACTGGCGTGTAGAAATGTGGAGAAGGCATCGCTCAGCGTCATCAAGCGATTTAAGTACGACAACAAGCGTTCAGCTCGCAACCTCTACTTCAAGGAAGAGGCCATCAAGTGGAACGACCCACGCTTGACGTATGAAATTCCCCCAGAATGAAACGATCAATAACACACTGATCAAGTAGCTATCCATCTCAGGAGTCTGCTCCGACTCTGTTACTCTAAGCATCACCCCCTTGTAGACCATCTGCTACAAGGGGCGGTGCTTCATTTATATAATAGGGGACTTTCCCTTCTTATAGTCTGATTAGTTTGTTCCCACCTCCTTCCTCAGCCTCAGAGGCATCTCCTTCCACACCCAACGAGACTTCTGATATCGAGGCTGTCTATTGACGATCTTTGGAAGTAATGTTCTAAGAGTGAAGCAGGCAAATCACAGTACTCACAGGGGTCTCCAGCCGTGGAACATTCACGCTCCAGCCGTGGAAAGCAAACTTTCAAAGGGTGGAACGAGGGCGTTCCAAGGAGGAGGCAAGCCGACCTCCACAAGCTCGGATTTGACAGCTATTGGTCGGAAGGGAAATCTTTGCCCTTAGTGTGGGATTAAGAAGAATATATTCGTATATTTGTGGTCAAGAAAACAAGTGTACGCAACGTACAAGATCAACATCAACCACTAAAGATACAGTGTAAACGGTATGGAAATCAAGAAGTCACCCGAAGCTGACCTCGAGAAAGGCAAAGGGCTCTCACTCCTGCTGGGTCTCGTCGTAGCCCTCTCCCTTGACCTTCGTGGGATTGGAGTGGCGTAGCTCAACCGCTCAGGCAGGTAACCTCGATGGGGCTGATCACAAGACCCGAAATGGAAGAAGCGCTCCTGGTCAAAGGACGAACAACCAGAGGATAAGCCCGAAGACCCCCAAAGCCCGAAGAACAGCCTCAGCAGACCGAAATCCAGCTACCCGATGAATTTAAAGGTCGTAAGCAATGACGTCAAAGATGAGAAGCCTTCCTTCGTCTCCGCTGATGAAAACAAGGATCTTCCTCCCTATCAACGTCCCCTTCGGGCCTAAGGATGTCCCAGGCACCCCTACCGAAGAACTCTCTGACGAGCCCTTCGAAGTCGTAGAAGAGCAGCCTGAGTTCCCAGGTGGTATGGACGCCTTCCGTCGCTACCTACAGGATCACCTCCGCTATCCAGAAAGTGCTCAGGACGCAGGTATCCAGGGTAAGGTCATCGTACGCTTCGTCGTCGAACGTGACGGATCTGCTACCGCAGTCGAAGTCTTCAAGGGCGTAGACCCAGCTCTCGACAAGGAAGCTGTCCGCGTAGTCAAGTCCATTCCAAAGTGGAAGCCTGGTAAGCAGCAGGGTAAGGCTGTACGTACACGCTACGTCATCCCGATCGTCTTCTCACTCCAGTAAGAACCTCCCAAAGACTCCTGCGGGAGTCAACTACAACTCGAGCAGATGCTCCCCTCATCGGACATCTGCTCGAGCTCATACTATATGTATCGACAGATAGATGATACTATAAGCCTTATTCGCTGGCTAAGTCGTATCTTTTGTCTAAGGCACATCGCCAAACCCATAGCATCCCAAGACAATGCACTCAGATCAACATAAAGCTCCAGCTCATACGTGAGAGCCATCGAAGCTCAGCTTACCGCTCGCTCGCTCGGCTCGCGCACTCCCGAGGCCTCTTTGCCCCATCGACTACACGCTGCGCCTCGAGGCAAGCGACTCCGTCCCCTCTTAGCCTGCGAGCTGCAGCTGCCTTCACCACGGAATGGCAGCGCGCCCTTCCCAGTAGCTGTGGCGGTGGAGATCTTCCACAACTTCACCCTCCTTCACGATGACCTGATGGATCGCTCACTGCGCCGTGTAGAAGAGACGGTCTACCGCCGCTGGGGAGATAATACCGCCATCCTCTCGGGAGATGCTATGAGCATCGAGGCCTATGCAGCTCTCTCCGAGGTTGAGGACAAGTCGCTCCTCTCGCTCTTTACTACCTCGATTCAGCCAGATGGCACTCGAGGTATGCGTAGAACAGCAATATGATATGGAGTTCGAGACGCGCACCACGGTACGTGTGGAGGAATATATGGAGATGATCCGCCTCAAGACCTCTGTACTCTTAGGCTCTTCGCTCGAGCTCGGCGCTTTAGTCGGTGGTACTACTGAGGAGCAGGCTCGATGCCTCTCTGAAGTGGGGCATCCAGCTCGGCTTTAGCCTTCCAGATCCAGGATGATCTATTGGATGTATATGGTGATGAAAAGACCTTCGTGCAAGCCCATCGGAGGAGACATCATCAATGCGAAGAAGACCCTCCTACTCCTCTACACCCTGGAGCAGCTGAAGGACAAGGAGCTCAGTCGCCTGCACGAATCTCTCACTTCACCTCCGACGAGCGAAGTCACTACATCGATGAAGTACGTGCACTCTACGACCAAGCAGGCACACGGAGCTATGCTGAGAGCGAGATACACGACTCACAGAGGCCGCTTATCAGGGGCTCGAAGGTCTGCCACTAAGCGAAGAAGGACGGACGCTCCTTCTTACCTCATTCCACACCCTCTCAGGGCGCACGAGTAGTATGCATCTCATCGACAGCCACACCCACATATACGGAGAGGGTTCGACGAAGACCGTGATGCGATGCTTCAGCGCGCCGCAGAAGCAGGCGTGGGACGAGATGGTGCTCCCCAATGTAGACTTTAGAGAGCTATCCACGTCTCTTGGAGCTATGCACGGCATATCCCCAGCGACTCTTCCCGACCATCGGATCTGCATCCGACCCTATGTCAAGGAGGACTATGACACACAGCTCCGTGCGATGGAGAGCGAACTCACTGAGCGCACCCACGTTGCCATCGGAGAGATTGGCTTGATTACTACTGGGATACCACTTATCAGAAGGAGCAAATTGATGCCTTCAAAGCGACAGTTGCACTGGGCGGCTCAGCACGACCTTCCTGTCATTCTACACATTCGGGAGGCCTTTGCAGATGCGTTCTCTGTACTTCGTGAGGTCAATCTTCCCCAGCTCCGAGGCGTATTCCACAGCTTCACAGGCACGGAAGAGGAGCTCAGAGAAGCCCTATCCTTTGAGCACTTTTTATATTGGTATCAATGGCGTAGTGACCTTCAAGAACAGCACGCTCAAGGAATATGTCAGCTCCATTCCCTTAGACCGCCTTGTCTTAGAGACCGATGCACCCGTACTTAGCTCCTGTACCCAAGCGTGGCAAGCGCAATGAGCCCTGCCTTCCTCCCTCATACAGCAAGCTTTGTCGCCAGCTGCTACCAGCTGATCAGACGATACACTAATTGCGAAGACCAGCGAGAATGCTCGCCGACTCTTTCGCTCTCCCCGAATACTAATCTACACGCATTACTATGTCCTCGCTCATCGAGACGCTCATCAAGCAGAACCGCACCTACCGTCGCTTTGACGAAGCGGTAGCTATCGACCGACTACAGATACTCCGCTGGCTCGACATCGTCCGCCAAACCCCTTCGGCTCGCAAACGTCCAGCCCCTGAAGTACATCATCATCACCGATGAAGCACTCTGCCACGAGATCACCGCACTCCAGCACTGGGCAGCTATGCTTCCCGAATGGGAAGGACCTGCTATCGAGAGCGTCCACGTGCCTACCTCCTGCAGCTCATCGACACTCCACATCGCTCCAGCAGCTCGCTTTGACGAGGGATCCAGCTCAGGCTTTGGGACTTTTTAGCCACCGAAGCAGGCTACGGCATCTGCATCTTCTCAGGACACAGCAGGGTGAGATCACGCGCCGCCTTGACCTACCCTACACACCTCTCCATCAACGCCATCGTGAGCTATTGGGAAGCCCACGAAGAAATCATCCTCGAAGAAGCTCGCAGTGCCGATGACGTCCGCTACTGGAGACGAAGCTGCTCGCCACCACGTACCCAAGCGTCCACTGAGTGAGCTCATCATCGAGCCCTAACCAGCCCTCGGTCTTCTAAGTACCTTCACCCATCCACCTTCCTCACAGAGCAAGAAGATTATGCGTCCCGATCACGCCTTCTCCATTTCCTCTCCATTGGTCTTTCCTCGGCTCTCATCAGCTGCAGTGGGACGACCAGCCAAGCACAAAGTGCCGACAGTACTGATAGCACCATCCAAGAGCAAGGGCTCACCGCAGCCTCCTTCGATGCCGACTCCGCCTACCCCTATACACAGCAGCAGGTAGCCTTCGGGGTACGTACCCCCAATAGTCCCAGGGCATCAAGCCACAGAAAAATGGATCGAAGAGAGGCTTCGCGCCTGGGGCTACGAGGTCACTCTGCAGCACTTCGAGGGGAAGGATCACTCGGCAAGTCGGCTCAGGGAACGAACATCATCGCTACACGCACGCCCGAAGGGAGCGACCGCATCCTGCTGATGGCACATTGGGACACCCGACAAGTCGCAGACCAAGACCCTATTGCCCAGCGTCAAGCCCTCGCTATCCAAGGGGCAGATGATGGAGCCAGTGGCGTAGCTGTCTTGCTCGAGCTCGCGCGTCAGGAGAGCCTTCATCCTTCGGGGCAAGGCTCTGGACTTCGTCTTCTTCGACCTCGAAGATGGAGGACAAAGCAACGACGAGGACAGCTGGTGCTTGGGCTCGCAATACTGGGCCAAGCATCCCCTCACCAAAAGCGACTACAAAGCTAAGTGGGGCATCCTCCTCGATATGGTCGGGAGCGCAAGGGGCTCGCTTCTACTGGGAAGGGCTCTCGAAGGACTATGCTCGCCCCCTACTCTCCTCCCTGTGGCAGACTGCATCTCAGATTGGCTGGGGGGACTACTTCGTACAAGCCGATGGCTCACAGATGACCGATGACCACGGCCCGGTCATCTCGTCAGCGTGGTATTCCTTCGGTGGACATCATCAACTTCGACCCAAATAGAGCCACGGGCTTCGGAGCTCATTGGCACACCTCGGGGATACAATGGGCGTCATCAGCAAGGAGACGCTCCGCGCTGTCGGCGAGACTGTAGCCACGACCCTCAGAGGGGATATCTAACACTCACCCATACTCTATGCCTACTATCAACGAACTACAAGACGAGATTATAGAAGACTTCTCCGCCTTGGACGACTGGATGGACCGCTATGCGCTCATCATCGACCTCGGCAACACCTTAGAGCCACTCCCCGAGAGCGACAAGACTCCCACCAACATCATCGAGGGTTGTCAGAGTCGCGTGTGGATCACCGCTCACTTTGACGGCGAGCGCGTGCACTTCCGTGGTGAGAGTGATGCCATCATTGTCAAGGGGATTGTCAGTCTACTCCTACGTGTCTTAGACAATCAGACACCGCAGGACATCCTCGACTCCGACTTGTACTTCATCAAGGAGAGTTTGGACTCTCAGAGCACCTTTCTCCTACGCGCTCCAACGGACTGGTATCGATGCTTCGTCAGATGCGCCTCTTCGCCGCTGCCTTCGCCAGCCAAAGCTAAGTCCTATTTACCCCATCTTATGCATCTATTCACCCGTTCGCTGAGAGGGCTACTGGCCCTGCTCAGCGCTCTCTTTATGGGGGCAAGCGTCCTCACCTCCTGCTCGTCGAAAGACGACGGGCGTAGGGACCTAATGAAGATCTCCTGAGCTTCGTCAATCCATTCATCGGATCGGGCGAACACGGGACACACCTTTCCCTGGGGGCAACGCGCCCCCAATGCGATGGTGCAGTTCAGTCCTGACACGCACCTCATCGGCTGGGATGCCAGCAGTGGCTACCACGCTTCGAGACAGCGTCATTTATGCCTTTCAGCCTCACGCATCTCTCAGGAACAGGCATTGGTGACCTCGGGGATGTAGCCGTGCTCCCCTATAGTGGAGCCGACACGCTACGCCCCTGTGGCACAGTTTGACAAGGCAGAAGAGACGGCCACCCCAGGCTACTACTCCGTACGCTTGAAGAACTTCGGCATCCAGGCTGAGCTCACCTGCTACCGAGCGCGTCGGTCTACTGCGTGCCACCTACGCCGACAGTACCGACCGCAAGCTCCTTCTTGACCTCGGGCACATCCTCCAGCCCAACTGGGGACACAAAGTCATGAGGGAATGACCTACGTCTGGTCAATGACTCAACCCTCGTCGGCACGTACTATACTAAGGGCTGGGCGGAGCATCATCAGATGAGCTTATATCCTTCGACTCTCTACCCCTGCCGACAGCATCGTGCTCTATCGTGATGGTGAGCGTCAGCTCTCAGCGCAGGCTTCGCTGTCAAGCACGACACAGCTGACCTCAAGCTCCACCTCTTCCTCCCCAAGGGAAGCGTACCTTACCTCGTGAAAGGTCGGGCTCTCCGCCGTCTCCCCGAAGGTGCTGGAGCGCAACCTACAGGCGGAGCTTCCCCACTGGGACTTTCGAAGCCGTCCGCACCGAGAGCCGCCGCATCTGGGCTGACCTCCTCGGCAAGATTCGCATCAAGACCGCCGATACAGCCGTCTTGACCAACTTCTACACCGCACTCTACCACTCGAAACATCGCCCCTTCAACTATCAGGATGTCGATGGTAGCTTCCGTGGTATGGACAAGGCTATTCACAAGAATCCTCAGCCCGAAGAAGGTCACTATACCGTCTTCTCCATCTGGGATACCTATCGCGCCCTGCATCCGCTACTCACCATCATTGATCCCGAGCAAGCCCTGCGCTACGGCAAGAGCCTCGTCAGCGACTACGATGAAGGCACGATCCTCCCACGCTGGCCACTCGCCTCGAACTATACGGGCTGTATGCCCTGCCTACCATTCGGTGAGCATCCTCGCCGACCTCGTCGCCAAGGGTCTTGCTACAAAGGAAGACCTACGCTCACTGGACAGAAGCTGCACAGCGTAGCTCGATCTATCGTGCTGACTTAGCGGAGAAGTTCGCTGGCACACGTGAGCTCGACCTCATCACACGCCACCCTTATTACAAGGAGCGCTACGGCTTCATCCCTGCGACTCTGTCCCCGAGAGCGTCAGCTGGGGCGTAGAGATGGCCTACGATGACTGGTGTATCGCCCGTATCGCTGAGGCTGCTGGACCTGACTCCGTGGCTAAGGCTTATGACCAGCGCGGACTCTACTACCGCCGCTACTGGGATCGTGAGACGAACCTCATGCGCCCCATCAAGGGCGATGGGTCCTTCCTCAAGCCCTTCAACCCCTCGTTTCTCCGCCCACGAGAAGAGCGACTACACCGAGGGAATGCCTACCAGTGGAGCTTCTACGCGCCCCACGACATGGAGGGCTTCCTCAAGCTGATGGGCGGACGTCAGGTGCTGGAGCGCAACCTGACACCCTCTTCACCACGTCCTCACGCATCGATGCGCAGAGCAGTCGGGCGACATCACGGGACCTCATCGGGCAGTATGCACACGGCAACGAGCCCAGCCACCACATCGCCTACCTCTACAACTACACCTCCGCCCCTCCACAGGGTCAGGAGATCCTCGATACCGTCCTGCGCCACTTCTACAAGCCCACGGCTGACGGCATCATCGGCAATGAGGACTGCGGTCAGATGTCGGCGTGGTACGTCCTCAGCGCCCTAGGCTTCTACCAGGTCTGCCCAGGCAGGCCGAATATACCATCGGTCGTCCTCTGGTAGATATGGCGAAGATCCAGCTTCCCAAGGGTACCTTCACCATCGAGGTGCGTAACAACAGCAAGGAGAATAAGTACGTGCAGAAGGCCTCTATCAACGGGCGAGACATCACCAAGAGCCTCACCTTCACGCACAAGGATATCCATCCGCACGGCAAGCTCACCATAGAGATGGGCTCCAAGCCCCGACGCTAGGGGACATATCCTCTATCATGTAGCGCCAGCTTCTCCGACAGCAATTCCTTTGCTCTAGTAGAAGCTGGCGCTACGCTTTTATCTCCCCTCATCTATGCGTATACGCCATTTACCTATACGCCCTCATCGGGCTCTATCCTCTGCTCACTCCCCTTACAAGGGCAGAGCCGTCAAAACATCAGCCTGAAGTTCATGGGCCTCAGCTTCCATCCCCTGAGTGGGAGACCCAATGCCAAGCTGATGCCGAACCGCCTGGATCCCTGAGGCTTACTTCGTAGTTGATCTGGGCGCCCTACTCTCCTACGAGTACTTCATTATCCCCGAGATTCTCTCCGTCAAAGGGCATCCAAGGGCTTTATGCTGACTGCACCGCCCAGCTCGCTGGTGTGACGAGTATCGGACTACGTGCTCGTATCTTCCACATCGGGCGGCATCGCCTCTACGGCGGTATCGGACCGACATGGATCTACCGACGCAACTGGTACCACCCTACCAGGGTACGTCGACACGAAGTACTTTCGAGGGCAGCCCCACGGACAAGTGGCAGCGTAAGTTCCTCTGGTACGGAGGCGAGCTGGAATATAAGTTTCGCTCTGAGCCCCAAGCTCGATATAGCGACCACCTTCGTCCCAGGCTATCCTGACCTCATGGCCTTCGCTGTCGGTCTCAGCTACAATCTCTAACCCACCTGCAGCAGTCCCGCTCCTACGATAGCTTTGACTTTCGATCGAGTGAGCAAGCACCTCTCGCTTCAGAAGGACGGGAACGCTGGCTTTCCAACCCTCCGTTGCTAGAGAAAGCACTATGCTGTTCCAAGCTGATAGAGAAGCGTAGCGCATCTCCACACTGCAGTAGACCACATGCGTGCACACTAGGTGACATCACAGCCCTGCTGACAGTTTTATCCCTTCTGCTCCGCCAGGGTATGCTGATGCTTCACTACCACTCAACTGGAGGTACATGCTGCTCGAGAAGGTTAGCTTTCCTGAAAAACTTAATTATACCCAACCCGATTTTACATATATTTGTCTTACCTTTGTAACAGATAATAGCAACGAATCAACTATCAACCTATAAATAGCAACAGTAATGGTTAGTTACAAAGAACTGGGTCTGGTGAACACCCGCGATATGTTCGCTAAGGCTGTCAAGGGTGGCTACGCTATCCCAGCATTCAACTTCAATAACATGGAGCAGCTGCAGGCTATCATCAGCGCTGCAGTAGAAACGAAGTCTCCTGTCATCCTTCAGGTATCCAGCGGCGCACGTGAGTACGCTAACCAGACGCTCCTGCGCTACATGGCTCAGGGTGCTGTCGAATACGCTAAGGAGCTGGGCTGCCCCAATCCCTCAGATCGCCCTTCACCTCGACCACGGTGATAGCCTCGAGCTCTGCAAGAGCTGTATCGAAATGGGCTTCTCCTCGGTGATGATCGACGGTTCGCACCTTCCCTTACGATGAGAACGTTGCTCTGACGCGTTCGGTCGTTGAGTACGCTCACCAGTTCGACGTCACGGTCGAAGGTGAACTCGGTGTCCCTCGCTGGTATCGAAGATGATGTCGTAGCTGAGCACCACACCCTACACCGAGCCCTGAAGAAGTAATCGACTTCGTCAGCAAGACGGGTGTTGACTCTCTGGCTATCTCCATCGGTACGTCGCACGGTGCTAACAAGTTCACGCCCGAGCAGTGCAAGCGTGATGCTAACGGTATCCTCGTACCTCCCCCTCCGCTTCGACATCCTCGCTGAGATCGAAAAGCAGATCCCTGGCTTCCCCATCGTACTCCACGGTTCGTCCAGCGTACCCTCAGGACGAAGTCGCTACGATCAACAAGTTCGGTGGTGCCCTCAAGGATGCTGTCGGTATCCCCGAAGAGCAGCTCCGTCAGGCTTCTAAGAGCGCAGTCTGCAAGATCAACATCGACTCTGATGGTCGTCTGGCTATGACCGCTGCTGTACGTAAGGTCTTCGCTGAAAACCCAGCTGAATTCGACCCACGTAAGTACCTCGGTCCCAGCTCGTGAATCGCTCAAGAAGCTCTACGAACACAAGATCATCAACGTCCTCGGCTCTAACGACCGTCTCTAAGACGTCGATCCCTACGTATCCCGATCCGCTGCGTCCTGACGCATCGTAGGGATACTCCATACGGCTACCTGCCTTCGCCTGCCCCTTCGCGTGGCTCGTGACGAAGGCAGGTAGCTTGCTTTTTATCCTGCTTGTGATAATGAATAGTATTTGTCAGCCCAGCCAGCTTCCCCCACGGAGCCTACGCATTTGACCAGTTCAAGGCTGAGGACTTCCGCGAAGCCTTCAGCCAGGCTATCGAAGAGAAGCGCCGTGAGGTAGAGGCGATCATCTCCTCGCTCCGAAGCCCCTACCTTCGCCAACACCATCCCTCGCCCTCGAGCGCTCAGGGTGCACTCCTCGATTGGGTCTCAGGGAGCTTCTACAACCTCCTACACGCTGAGGCCACGGACGAACTGATGCAGATCAGCCAAGAAGTCAGCCCCTCGCTCTCTGCTCTCTCCTCCTTCATCACCCTCTCCGAGCCCCTCTTCGAGCGCATACGGCAGGTGTGGGAGGTGCGAAAGTCTCCAGCTCGATGCCGAAGACCTGCGCCTCCTCGAGCGATGCTACGAAGGCTTCAGCGAAAGTGGAGCCCAGCTCCCAGCCGATAAGAAGGAGCGACTGCGCGAGGTCAAGCGTGAACTGAGCGAGCTGAGCCCTCACCTTCGGGCAAAACAACCTCAAGGACCAGCAGCGCTTCCGCCTCTTCGTCGAAGATGCGACCGCCCTCGAAGGACTCCCCCATCTCCACCCTCGCCGTAGCTCGTGAATTAGCAGAGAAGGAAGGCAAGGGCGAAGGCTGGCTCTTCACCCTCTCTGCCCCCAGCTACATTCCCCTTCATGCAGCACTGTCCCTCGAGTGCCTCTACGCAGAGAGATGTATTTAGCGAAGATGTCCGTAGGGACAGCAGGGACGAATATGATAATAGAGAGGTCATCCGTCGGCTCGTCAACCTGCGCCTGGAGCTTGCCCAGCTCTTAGGCTCCAAGAGCTTTGCCGAGAAAGTGCTCACACGCCGTATGGCAGGCAGCACCTCGGCAGTCTATGAGCTATTGGATCAGCTCCTCGCGGCTTATAAGCCCGTAGCAGAGAAGGAGCTCGAAGCCGTCGCAGACTTCTGCCCACAAGGCAGGGGCGGCACTTCCCTCCAGCCTTGGGACTGGAGCTACTGGGCAGAGCGCTGCAAGCAGGCATTCTACGAATTAGACGAAGAGGAGCTACGCCCCTACTTCGAGCTATCGCGCGTCTCCGAAGCCGTCTTCGCTTTGGCGACACGCCTCTATGGCATCCGATTCACCGAGCGCACCGACCTACCCGTCTACCACAGCGATGTCCACACCTACGAGGTGCACGACGCTGATGGTAGCTACCTCGGACTACTCTATACCGACTTCTTCCCCACGCGAAGGGAAGCAGAGCGGTGCGTGGATGAACAACCTGCAGGAGCAGTACCACACGGCCGAAGGCGAGGATCATCGTCCTCACATCGTGCTGGTGATGAACTTCACCCAGCCCACGGCCGACCGTCCAGCTCTGCTCACACCAGGGGAGGTACGCACCTTCCTGCACGAGTTCGGTCACTCCCTGCACGGGATGCTCTCCGCTTGTCGCCACAGCTCCCTCAGTGGCACCAATGTCGTCCGTGACTTCGTCGAGCTACCCAGCCAGCTTATGGAGAACTGGCTGGATGAGCGTGAATGGCTCCAGAGCTTTGCCTATCACTATCAGACGGGGAGGCTCTTCCCGAAGTGCTCATCGAGCGTATGGAGCGTGCCCGTCACTCCTCGCAGGCTATGCGGCTTGCCGTCAGCTCAGCTTCGGCTACCTCGATATGGCGTGGCATACCCTCACAGAGCCCCTGCCTGAAGGCTGCGACATGAAGGCCTTCGAAGAGATCGCTTGGCAGAAGGCACAGCTCCTTCCTTCTTCGCCGGCACCCTGTCAGATGAGTACCTCCTTCGGGCACATCTTCTCAGGGGATACGCTGCAGGGCTACTACGGCTACAAGTGGGCTGAAGTGCTGGATGCCGATGCCTTCGCGGCCTTCCAAGAAGAAGGATCTTCTCTCAGGCGACCGCCGACCGCTTCCGCCGCGAAGTTCTCAGCCAAGGTGATCGCCGTGATGCGGATCAGCTCTACCAAGCCTTCCGCGGCAAGAAGCCCACGATCGACGCCCCTGCTACGCCGTGACGGCATCGTGCGCTAAGCTCGCCGTCCCTCATCTCTCGAGGCTACCGCCCCACAGCCTCTCTCGAAAGCTGTGGGGCGGTAGATCCTACAGATAGTTGCACAGAGTAGTAAAAGGGAGACCAAAGCTATACCACTTCACCTGCTACTGACTAGCAACAAATACATCATATAATAAAAGACAAATCCGTATATGTTTGTATATTATATGATAGATCACCGCAATGGCAAAGAACACAATGGGGACGAAGCTCCCTCGCAAGTTAGCGCAGAAAATGGAGATTGTAGGCGAACAGATTCGACTGGCTCGCCTGCGCCGACAGCTAAGCATTGCCCAAGTAGCTGATCGAGCGACCTGCTCACCGCTCACAGTAGCACGTATCGAGAAGGGTCTACCGACAGTAGCCATCGGAATCTATCTCCGTGTACTCTATGCCCTCCAGCTGGAGGACGATATCCCTGCACCTGCCCAAGTCGATGAGTTGGGTCATCGTCTGCGTGACCTGGACCTTACCTCTCCCAAGCACCCAAGCGAATAATAATGGAGCAACTACTGGTATATGCTGATTTTCGATTGGCTCAAGACACCACACTCATCGGGACTTTAGGACATGAAAGTATCCGAGGGACAGACTGCTATAGCTTTACCTTCGACACAGATTGGCTCCAGACTCTATGGCACTATCCTCTCAGCGAGGATCTCCGCAACTATACGGGAGCACAGTACACGAGCAGGGGAAAGAGCTATTTGGGTGTTTTGCCGATGCCCTTCCTGACCGCTGGGGACGTACACTACTCCTTCGACGAGCAACTCCAAGCACAGGAAGAGCATCGTCCGATACGCAGACTTTCATCCTTTGACCAACTCAAAGGGATCGATGACTTTAGCCGTATGGGAGGATTTCGCTCAAGCTCACCCCCGACAGCGAGGTTCATCAATAGCGACTCTTCCCAGCATTCCTCCACTGACCGATCTTCGTGCTCTGGAGCGAGCAAGCCACGAAACAGAATGCCCGAAGCCAGGGATAAGCTCCCCGAGGAGCGATGGATCGCACAGCTCATTCACCCAGGTTCATCACTAGGAGGTGCACGTCCCAAAGCCAGCGTCATCGATGAGCAGCAAGCCCTTCATATAGCCAAATTTCCTTCCCTCAAGGATGACTATGATGTAGGACTATGGGAACATCTGGCCCATCTCTTAGCACAGAAGGCTGGGGTACAAGTAGCCGAGACACACGTTCGCAGACTGGGAGGCAAGCATCATACGCTCCTCTCACGGCGTTTTGACCGCACGACAAATGGGCGACGCATACACTTTGCCTCAGCGATGACGCTCCTCGGGAGACAAGATGGAGATAATGCCAGCAATGGCTATGGATACCTTGACCTCATCGACTTTATGCTCCAGCACGGAAGATCCGGAGACTGTGAAGAGCTTTATCGTCGTGTAGCCTTCAATATATGTATGGGCAATAGCGATGACCACTTCCCGCAACCACGGCTTCGTACTATCCCCCAAAGGCTGGATACTCTCCCCAGCCTTCGACCTCAATCCGACGCTCAGCACCCACCAAACGCTACTTATATCTGAGACCTCCAGCGAAGCAGACCTTCACCTCCTGTACGAAGCAGCTGAAGATTATATGCTGACGACACAAGAAGGAAAGAACATCATTACGGAAGTATGTCGAGCAGTCACTCACTGGGAGAGCGAAGCCCGAAGTATAGGGATCATCCCTCGTGAGATCTCTTACTTCAAAGAGCGACTCAATAGTCAAAGCCTCATGTGGCTTGCCGGGCTATAATCACATCATCAACGACCCTCAAGTAGCCGATAAACTTTCCCTATCTTTTGATAAGCCTTAGGGTCAGTGGCGGTACCATGCCGTCCATTCATTTACTCATCATACTACCCCAATGACAGAACAAACCTACAAGCTCCTCGACGGCAAAGCAACCTCCGCACAAATCAAAGCAGAGATCGCAGCCGAAGTAGCAGCTCGCGCAGCAGCTGGCAAGAAGCCCCGCACTTAGTAGCCATCCTTGTCGGTCACGATGGTGGAAGCGAAACTTATGTAGCTGCCAAGATTAAGACTTGTGCCGAGGTGGGCTTCCGCCCCTCACTCATCCGCTTCGAAGAGGATGTCACCGAAGAGCAACTCCTCAGGAGATTCACCACCTCAACAGCGATCCCGAAGTTCACGGCTTCATCGTCCAGCTTCCCTCCCCAAGCACATCGATGAGCAGCGCATCATCGAAGCGGTCAGCCCTGAAAAGGATGTCGATGGCTTCCACCCGATCAATGTCGGTCGTATGAGTATCGGCCTTCCTTGCTTCGTATCGGCTACCCCATAGCGGATCGTTGAGCTCCTACGTCGCTATGAGATCGAGACGCGAGGCAAGCACTGCGTCGTCCCTCGGCCGTAGCAACATCGTCGGGAAGCCCATGGCACAACTCCTTCTGCACAAAGGTACCCCTGGAGACTGTACCGTAACCGTCTGCCACAGCCGCACGCCCCAACATCAAGGAGCTCTGCCTGCAGGCAGACATCATCGTGGCTGCCCTCGGTGTCCCTGAGTTCCTCAAGGCGGACATGGTGCGTCCTGGAGCCGTTATCATCGATGTAGGGACAACACGCGTCCCCGATGCGTCACGCAAAAGTGGCTTCAAGCTCACTGGGCGACGTTGCCTTGACGAAGTAGCCCCTTAGCCTCCTACATCACGCCCCGTCCCTGGCGGTGTCGGTCCGATGACGATCATCTCCCTTATGCTCAACACCCTTCGCGCCGCCAAGCTCGCCGAAGGCAACTAACCTCCCCGTTCCTTGCAGGAACACATCGCTACAGGGGCAGTATCTCCGCTGGAGATACTGCCCCTGTGGGCTTTAGGAGAGGAGTGAGAACCTTAGTTCTCTGCGTAGAAGGTCAGCTCACTTACAGTGAAGAACTCAGGGCTCACAGGAGGTACCGTAGAGATTTTCACCCCTTGGCTTCCACTGGACTCAAGAAACGAATAACAACCGTTCCTTGATCTCGTATGTAGCTTGTAGCAAGCACACCTTGAGAAGTCCAAGTCTTACCATCTGTCGTAGTTTCAACCTTGATCTGCTCTGAAGCAGCAAACTCTCCAGCTGAAGTCTTCAGAAGAATGTAGCTGAAACTTCTTCATCCCACTGTTTAGTATAGCACTAAAACCAATGATTGTCATCAGAATAATTTGCATACCATGACGTTGAAGGATCTCCATCGTACATGTTTTCCTTAGATACGATTGTGGTCCCCATGATAGCACAGAGGAGACATCGAACGAGATCCGATGAGGGAATTGAGTACCCTGTGGATCACGAGTATAGAAACTTACATTCTGGTAGCTCTTATAGATTGGGATAAAGTAAGTTCCAAAGTCTTGACTTACTCCGACTGAAGCAGAACCAGTAACTTCCTTTTACTCGAACTGGAACGACAAAGTACTCAGAGCTGGCATTTCCTTGAAATCTCAGCATACTTATCCCCAGGCTCAATAGTGATTGCTACTGAGCTTTTTCGTTTGCCCCTTAGGGATTGTTACGGTCGTAGTCGAAAGCTTTGCATAGCCTTCAGGTGCGACTTGGTAGCCTGGATCAGAAGAAAGTCCTTCGTAAACGCCACTATATCCTCTTTGTGCGTCCCTACTTCAAGCGTGACAGTCACATCCTGATCAGCAGGCTTGAGAGATATACGTAGCGTTCTTGAGCAGACCACTTTTGTAAGCGTTGTCCCTTGGTAGATGACTTGCATGGTAGAATTGACTTGGACAAGTCAAATTCCCCAGTCTTAATGTAAGCAACCGAAGGGTAGGACTTGACTTCAGCCTTATCGAATAAGGGGGTATTCAAGTCAAAGTTCTTCTGACAGGCAGTGAGGCTCAGTAAGAGCGTTGCACATGCTATGGACAGTATCTTTTGCATAAATTCTAAAGCGATATTAGGAAGAGTTGTATAGCTCCCAGCATGAGAGCTATACAACTACTACCCATGTTAAGACTAAGGTACCTTATTCGTTCCCCTGTACCGTCCGAACGGACATTAGACACCCACGTAGGAGTAAGCACCATACTATTTTCAGGGTGCTTCTCATCGTAAGCACTTCCATATACCTTAAGAGCAGGTCCTCCAGCGACAGAATTAGCGAACTCACCACCCTTACCTTCATTCATCTTCCAGTAATGAAGAAGACCAGGAGTAGTCGGATCAACCGTATATTCATTGTCCTTAAGTTGCTCTGGCGTACGTGCTGTATTCCAAATACGAACTTCGCTGAAGAGGCAGGCATTACGGAACCAGTCTGCACCAGATCCTGCGATATGGACTGCATCATTGAGCTTGAAGACACGACCTGCAGGCTTATCCGTGCTCACGACCTTGCTACCATTGACATAGAGCGTAGCCTGAGCCCCATCATAGACGAGTGCCACGTGATACCAAGTATTGGTCTTAGCCCCTTCGAAGGTACGGTCAATCTGCCCACCATCACCGAACTTAATGTTCAGATAGTTGTACGGTGGATTCGCATCACCAAAGCGCATATAGATCTCCGAGCCTGTAGCCCAAGCTCCAAAGATGGCTTGGTTATTGATGTTAAGTCCATTGATATTGACACGAGCTTCGATCGTGAAGCGGCTAAGCTCTCACAGGCGCAATACCACGGGCTATAGCTCGGTAGTACTGACCTTTGTAGGTACCAAGGATTGGAGCACTTGCAGAAGTGATCGTCTTGACGGCATAGACATAGGTATCAGCACCCCTTAAGTACTGGGGCACTTGCTCCTGCGGTCTTGAGCTTAAAGGCCACAGCAAACTTCTTCCCCGAGTCCATTTGCTCCTTACTCAGAGACTTCAGCGTAATCTTTACTGGTTCAGAAAAGACAGCCCCAGCCTTAACTACGACCTGAGAGGAAGACAGCACAACTTGATCAGCAGGTAGCATCGTATACGAAGTACCATTGATCTTGTTGTAAGCATCGAGTGCATCTTGGCTTAGCTCAAGCGTATAAGCCTCATCCTTAGCTTGAGGCGATGAAAGACGGACATTGATATCCGTCGATACTTCGCTGTCTCCAAGCTGAAGCGACCCAATACGCCCAGCCTGCGTACCCGTCTGGGCAATATAGGCTTGGGAAGTGAGCTCCTTTAGTTCTCTATCGTTGCAAGAGACAAGGAGTGTAGTTGTGGCTACTACTCCGAGGAGATATTTATTGATATTCATCTTCATAGGACTACTTAATAGTGGGGTTCATCAGTTGAATAGCACGACGCCACCAAGGATAAGAGAGTCCCTTAACAGGCGACATGTCGATACCATTGACTACATCGGGAGTTGTGATAGCATACTCGAGATCCACTCGGAATGCACCAACACTGCCCTTACGATAGGTCACCCCATCAACGACGGGATTCTGAAGTGCAAAAGTTGAGAATTTGACCAAGACCAGCTTGACCGCCTCGAGTCGCTCCGGACTCAAAGTTCACAACAAAGATGCTCTTCTTACAGATTTCCTCTACAGATAGGACATCCTTATAAGCTCGGAGCATCCCCTGGAAGTGCCCATTGCCATATCCTACTCCATCACCATATGCTTGAATAATGAAGTAGTTAAAGTACTTAGCATGGGTAGGTGGAAGTGCATCAGGCTCGCCATCTACGGCCAAGATTCTCTTGCGCCCAGCTTCCGTCTCAGCCATAGGACCGATACGCTTACCAAGCGTCTCGATGAAGAGCGTCATCAGCGTAGAAACGCCATCTTCTTTATCCATTCTCCACATTTCATAGTTTGTTGAAAATGGATGAGAGTAGGTGAGCTCTGCATCGATATCGAAGCCGTCATAGCCATACTTCCGATGACGTCGCAGATCGCATTGGCATACTTGACGACGGCAGCACGGCGTGCAGCCTTGCCTTCGGGAGTCTGAGCAGTGCTCCAGCCCCAGTACTTATGCGTCCAGCTTTCCCTTCCTTGAGAGCAGCCTTTTCAGCTTCGGTAGGGTCGGGAGTAACACCAGCTCCCCATATCCAAGACGAGGAAGCAAATCATTGCCTTCAGACCCTTCTTCTGCTGTGCAGCACGGAGGTCTTTGAGCTGAGCTTCGGTAGGGTTCTTCCATCCACCCCAGAGAGACACGAGGTCTACCGAGTCAGGAGTCCCATCAGAGAGCTCTGCATATTCGTACCGACACCCGTCCAAGCACTATAGTAAGAGAAGGCAATCTGGTGATCGGAGTTCTTATAGTCGCGGAGAGCCTTGTAGTAGGCTTCATCGTGGCCGGGCTTGGTGAGGTCAACAGGATGCTGAATCTCCATATCCGTCCACTTGCTGCACGAAGCCAGCGTGGTCAGAGCCAGAGCTGATACCGCAAGGATATTCTTAATCTTCATTTCTTGATTCGTTAGCTATATTACTTCTTCTGCCACCAGAGCTTCGTAGCGTAGTCATCAGCACCACCGAGGATGCTAAGAGCTGCGTTGTAGTTCACCTGGTTACGAGTACGCTCATTGACATCGTAGGGAATACTGATTAGCCACGTGAATGGTATAACCATTTGCCGAGACAGGGAGATCAAAGACCTTAGGATAACCCGTACGACGGATTTCCGACCAGCCTTCCTGACCATTAGGGAAGAGAGCGATCCACTTCTGAGTGATCAGGCGCTCCAGCTGGACTTCCTTCTCCGCCGAATCATCCCATTTTTGGGGTGATCGTACTGGCGGCGGTCATGTCCTTACCATAGCCCCCTTCAGCATCCTTATAGTTAGCTGGAGTCTTGTCGCTCTGGAGATATTCCTCTACGCCTTTTGCATTCCACTGCGTGAAGGATCTCCTTAACCCCTCGTTCGTAGAGATCCTTAACAGAGCCACCCATGCCAGACCAACCAGCTAAGGCACCTTCAGCACGACAGAACCACATTTCGGCGGCAGAGAGCCAGACGCTGGGAGAGTTCGCAGGAGCTACAGCCGCAGAATAAATCGCATCTGCAGTCTTTTTATTCTTCACATCAGCACCAGCTAAGCAGCCGATGAGCTTACGATCCCCTTCGCCTCAGGTTCGGCGAAGTAAGCCGAGATACGTGGATCGTTGTACCCATTCATATAGGAGTCGATATCGGCACAAGCGCGAATCACTCCCCATTCGACAGAGGTCTTATATAGACCGCGTGGGATGTAGGAGATAGCGCAGTTATCCGACGACGATCTCTGCGACACCAGCCTGCACAGCTTCCATAGCGTACTGCTTAGCTAATTCGGGAGCTACATAGCGCATACGGATAGCGATACGGAGCTTGAGCGAGTGAGCGAGCTTAAAGCTCACTTGGAGAAGTCTCCAGCGTAGATCTTATCAGCTGCTTCATTAACCGTGCGCCCAGGATTAGCCAAGACAAAGGCTCCGATATTCTTAGCCGCAGCATCGAGGTCAGCGACAAGTGCCTTATAGATGGTTTCCTGAGAGTTATAACCCTCGAGGGGTTCTTTTCATCGAGGCCGAAAGGCATCGGACCATACTTGTCCGTAAGCTCCAGGAAGGCGTGAGCTCGCATGATGAGCGCCCAGTTATAGTTGAGATCTTCCTTACCAGCAAGACCCGCAATCTCAGCGAAAGCACTCTTCGCAGGCACCAAGATCTGAGAGCTTGACCAGCCAAGCCAACCACTGGGGCATTGAAGGTGATGAAGTTCTTCGAGCTGAAGGCATTGTTTGCATTGGCGAAGTAGCGACCAAGCTGATTACCGATGAGGTCGAAGTTACACTGGTATGCATTCTCTTGCTCAGGAAAGCAAGATTCTCTAACTGGAGTGAGGAAGGAGGCGATATTATAGTTATCGCGCTGCAGTACTTCATGGCTCAGGCTACCTCCAGGGCGGTTAGCTTCTTCGAAGCCACTGTGCAGGAGCCCAAAGCGATCGTTAGGGCAGCGATGCCAAGCCCCTTGGCGATATGATTCTTCTTCATAAGATACATTCTTGATAAACGTCTCTAAGAATACGCTTAGAACTGGAGCTTCACCGTGAAGCCAAGGTTACGCAGGCTGGGCTGCATGAAGTAGTCGAAGCCCTGGTAATAGGTACCTGTCGAAGCGGTGAGCTCAGGGTCAAATGGAGCCTTATTGTAGATCATCAGCAGGTTGCGAGCCGTGAGACCGAGCGAAAGGCGCACCTTGTCTCCGAGGAGCTTCTTAGGAATAAGGTAGGAAACGTGCGCTTCCTGCAGACGAACGTTCGTACCATCATAGATATACTCTGACCAGAGGGGCTTGCACCACCAACGACAGAGTAATATCCCTGAGCATCGATACGACCATTACCGACAGCGATACCACCAGCCTTACGAGCATCAGCCGAAGCCTTAGAGACACCATATTCATCGAGGATAGCCTGCGTCTGCGAAAGGACGATACCTCCAATACGAGCTGCAAACATAAAGCCTACGTTCAAGCCCTTCCAGTTAAATTCGTTACTCCAACCGAGGTTAGCATCGGAAGTACAGACCCCTTATAGAGAGGATTGTCGAGAGTTGTAGCGATGATCTTACCATCAGAAGATAGGACAGGATAGCCTTCAGGCGTACGCTTGATGCCCGTGTTGATGTAGACATCACCCATCGTACCACCTTCACGGAGATAAATATCAGCACCCTTCAGACCGCCCTTAGAGATAGGATCCTGCGACCAGGATAAGCTCGATGATACGGTTCTGGTTAGCACTGAAGGTACCCGTTGTGGTCCACTCCAGCTGACCAAAGCGGCTCGTCCAGCCGAGCGAGAGTTCGACACCGCGGTTGCGAACATTACCGGCCTGGATGTACTCCTCATTATAGCCATTAGAAGCTGAGGAGAGAGGCATACGGAAGGTCTGATTCTTCGTATTAGACTGGTAGATCGTGGCTTCGAGGCTCGTAGGCGATTGCGGAAGAACTTACCCGTCACCCCAGCTTCCCAAGAATAAGTCAGCTCAGGCTTGAAGTCTTCGGGGAACTTATACGTAACCGTCGAACAGCTCTGCGATGCAGGATTGTAGGTATAGCGGTAAGGCGAAGAGATCTGAGCAGGGATAGGCGAACCAACCTAGCCCAAGAGATACGCGTCTTGAGGTAGTTGATCCACTTAGGCATCTTTTGCCATCTGCGAGATCACACCAGAGAGACCGACAGAGGGATAGAAGAAGGGGTTAGCCGTGGTATGAGCCAGAGCTGAGTCCCAGTCTTCACGGCCAGTGAGCGTGAGGAAGAGCATGCTCTTTCCATCCAGCTTCCACGCTGGCGAAGGCAGAGTTAGTGATGTGAGCGCTCTGATCAAAGACAGGAGCATTACCTGCCGTTGGCTGACCGTAGTCAATCTGATTGGGGTCGAAGACATTTGAGATCGAGCGTAGACCACCACGGAAGCCACGAGCATCGTTGAAAGAACGATTGGTGGAGAGACCGAGGTTAGCGGCGATAGAGAAGTCGTTGATACGCTTGTTGATGTTAGCCATCACGTCTCCATAGAGCGAGGTGTTATTCCCCTTGCTATAGGAGTAGTAGCCGAACCGAGATCCGTGAAGAGCGTAGCCGTAGAAGCACTAACGCTTGCTTTCATCAAAGCTATTAATCACATCGGCACGCGCACGCCCCGTGATATCGATCCAGTCATTGAGCTTCCACTTGAGCGAACCATTGATGCATGAAGCGGTCCTGCTGCCCGTGGTCAGCATACGATTAGCTACCCAATAAGGATTCTGCTGCGAATAAGCGTCACCGTAGTTCCAGTTCTGCACGTAGATCTTACGCGTAGGGTCATAAACCTCGTAGGTACTGCTACCCATCGAAGTTTTCCCACGAGGGAAGAGATAGAGAGGAACAATAGGGGTTGAGATATTCACCCCTGAGCGATGAGATTCTGGTCCCCTTGACGGATATAGTTGAAGCCGAAGTCCAGCGTCAGCTTATCTTCGAGGAACTTAGTCGTATTGTGGAAGCTGAAGTTGTAGCGGTTGTCTTATTGGGGATGATACCAGCTGCATTAGTCTGAACCAAGAGAGAGGTACGATCTGATTCTTAGCTACCGATCGTAAGCGATGCGGTATTCTGGATGTTCGAACCCGTACTGAAGAAGTCAGCTGGATTGAACGTACCATAAGGAGAAGCCGTCTGCGCCCCCCAGCTCTTCACATCACCAGGAGCGTTGATGAACCTCGTTTCTGGAAGCGAGGTATCACGAAGGGACGCGAGAAGGAGGAGCTAGTTAGAAAGCATCACCTGCACGCGACCATCCCTTACTCCTTCTTCGTGGTGATCATGATGACCCCCTGAGCAGCACTTGCCCCACAGAGAGCTGCTGCAGCAGGACCACTGAGGACGCTGATCGACTCAATATCATCAGGGTTGATATCAGAGATCCCTTCACCACTTAGGCTGTGAGGAGTAACGTCCATTCGTTTCCCACCATTAGTATTGATAATGGGTATCCCATCGATGACGTAGAGAGCCTGGTTGCTTTGGTTCATCGACCTGGGACCACGCATGACGACACGCGTAGCACCACCAAGCCCCGATGACGAAGCATTGATATTCACCCCAGCGACCCTTACCGCTGAGGCTGTTCATGAAGTTGGCGTCCTTGACCGTCGTCAGAGCATCACTCTTGACTTCCCTGGACATTGTAGCTCAGGGCCTTCTGCGAACGCTTGATGCAAGCGCCGTGACGACGACCGCTTCTACCTGATTGTCTTCCGTGGGAAGATCGATCTCAGATCGGTCTGGTTACCGACAGGCACCTCGATCTTCTTGTAGCCGACAGACGGCACGACGAGGACGGCACCTGCCTTCACGTTCTTGAGGGTGAACTTCCCGTTGATGTCCGTGGAGCACCCTGACCTTGATACGCCCCGCCTGACCAAGACCAGAAGCCCCGATCACGGGGCTCACGATTGGCGGCGTCGAGACGACCTCGCGGATGCTCTTTCCCCTGAGCCATCGCCGTGGCGACCCGCAAGAAGGATCATGAGGATGATAAGTACTCTTCATTTAAAACTATAGCGACGACGACCCGACTATCGCCACCCGCGAGGCGGGTAGCAACGATAGCGGGGAGAAAAAGAAAGCCTCGAAGTGCGACAACTGGCGTCACGCGGCTCCTGGACTTCATTATTATATAGGTATAGAGTACGGCACATCGACCAATTGAGGATGTATAGCGACAAGCACTCATGCATATCGCAAGCGATGCGACATACAGACGAAAGTGATATTTGAGGTGCGAGGGGCTGTAGAACCCAAGTTCCTATCCATAACTGTTCCTAACAATCTCGGAGGCAAAGATAGAGATAAATACTACGCTGAATACGTATTTCAATCCTTCACTAAATAAATATTTTAAGGAAATAGAAGCTTTCATCTCCTCTTCTCAGCCAGCAAGATTACTCCAGGGCCACATTTTCCCTACGCGAAGATCGCGACTCGAGATCAGCGCAAATAGGCGTGCCAGCACCACCTCAAAGTTCAAAGGAGCCCACCCTGAGAGAGCGCATAAAGAGGTACACCCTAGCAGTGCACTCAGCTCAATCATCCACATTCATCCGTGAGTGGCCTGCCCAATTGAGGGCAGGACCTCCTTGAGGGAGATCCTCTTCATAGCCATGAGCCCAAAGCTCATCTTCCCCCGTCGACAGACGATGCCCCTGGACCCTCTAGCGGGGGGCGATCACGTATTTTAGGGTATGTAGTACCTTTGCTTGCAGACAACAAAAGCATCATCGTAGGGCTGCACTCCCCACCTACGCCTCACGACAAGACTTATGATCTCGATAGAAGACCTCACTCCATCTACCCGAGCCACCCCACGGTGAGCACCGATACACGTCAGCTCCCTGCTGGATGCCTCTTCTTCGCCCTACGTGGAGCGCGCCTCGATGGCAATCAGTATGCCCGAGCCGCCCTGGACGCTGGAGCTGCCTATGCCGTCATCGACGATCCCGCAGCACAGATCGACGAGCGCACCCTCCTCGTCGAAGACAGCCTGCAAGCTCTGCAGCAGTTAGCGAGCCACCACCGCCAGCAGTTAGGCACACCTGTCATTGCAGCATCACAGGGAACCAACGGCAAGACCACTACGAAGGAGCTTACCGCAGCCGTCCTCTCCACCACGTACCGACTTCTCTACACCGAGGGCAACCTCAACAACCACATCGGCGTACCCCCTCACCCTGCTACGCCTCACCCCGAGCACCAGTTAGCACTCATCGAGATGGGCGCAAGTCAAGCCTGGGTGACATCGCCGAGCTATGCGACATAGCCCTCCCCAACCACTGGGCTCATCACCAACATAGGACGCGCGCACCTCGAGGGCTTCGGCTCTATCGAAGGGGTACGCCGCACCAAGGGCGAGCTCTATGACAGCCTGCGCACACGTCAAGGTATCGTCTTCTTCCGTGCCGAGGATAAGGTCTTGGAAGAAATGAGCGAAGGCATCGACCGCATCGACTATGGTACCGACCCCGAAGCACGCATCGTGGGACAAGCTATACCTAGTCAAGGAGATCAGCTCTTCCTGCATCTCTCGTGGTCCTGCCCCACACTCGGCATCGACCTCGCACCATCCAGACGAAGCTCGTCGGTGACTACAACCTCGCCAACGCCTTAGCAGCCATCACCATCGGGCTGTACTTCGATGTGGCACCCGAGCAGATCGACCAAGCACTCGCCGACTACACACCCAGCAACAGCCGTTCGCAGCTCATCACCTCCACACGTGGCAATCAGATCATCGCTGATGCCTACAACGCGAACCCCTCGAGTATGCACACCGCTCTGGACAACTTCCTCCATATCGCACCAGTGGATCGCCCACGTACCGTCATCCTCGGGGATATGAACGAACTCGGAGCATCCAGCCACGATGCGCACCACGAGCTCTATGCGCGCCTCACAGCGCACAGCTCTTCTCTGCTGACGATCTTCCTCTGCGGGCCACATTGGGTCGAAGAGACTCGAGCTTCTGACCACGTCTTCCCCAATGTCGACGAGCTAACCGCCCACATCGAGCAGCATCCCATCACCGACAGCATTTTGGTCAAGGGCTCCAATGGCATCCACCTCGGTCGTCTACTCCCCTCGCTATAGCAGATATACGCACGAAGTAGCCTCTTGACAAGAAGCGAACAAATACATACCTTTGTAGAAAAGAAAGAAGAACAGAGCCACGTTGTCGATTGGGAACTCATCGTACTAGGTTGAAAACCGAGACAACCCTCTACTCCAATGGCGTGCTACCGAGACTCCTCGAGTCTCCTTGCCCCTCGGCAAGCAGAGTAGATTACAAAGGGATGAGGAACTCAAATCCTGTTTTCAGAGTTTTCACTTAATCTACTCGTGGCTCCCCTTGTAGTAGGTCACTCACCGATATCCCTGCGGTATCAAGTGAGTGACCTACTTCTTTATACGCTACATAAGCCATAGCCCACTACGGGCCGATAATGACACCAATCCCCCTAAGATTTCAGAGGTACCACTGCCTCTGCTCAGCCCACACATCCTCCCAAAGAGAGTCCAACCGTCCAATAGGCAAGCTGCTGAGCAATAGTGGTACGCATCCAGCACACTACTAGGGCTTCGCACACGGAGCAATGAGTGCTTTCGTGTGCGAAACAATAGTGGTGTCATATGCTGATCAAATATTGCTGAGCCCTCAAGCTATGCTGGTCATTTTTGCTTTACCTCAGCTCGTAAGTAAGCGCATCATGCCTGCGCGATGAAGTAGATTACTCCTGAATATAGCCGTTCGCTAAGAGTAGATTCTAAGCTCATTTGCGGTAACTTTGCACCCTCATCCCCTGAGATATATGTCCTCAATTCTCCCTCATTTACAGCTATATGCAACCCTTCGTCCACCTGCACGTACACTCTCAGTTCTCCCTCCTCGACGGTCAAGCCTCCGTCAAAGGCCTTGTTGACAAAGCCATCGCTGACGGAATGTCAGGCATCGCCCTCACCGACCACGGAGCAATGTTCGGCATCAAAGAGTTCTTCGACTATGTCAACAAGAAGAACGGGCCACTCCTGAGTGAGCGCAAGGACCTCAAGAAGCAGATTAAGGCTCTTGAGGCCAAGGAGGAGCGAGTGGGGAGGAGGAAGCACAGCTAAGGGAGCTACGTGCCCAGCTCGAAGCAGCCGAAGCAAAGCCCCTCTTCAAGCCCATCTTAGGGTGTGAGGTCTATTGCGCTCGCCGCTCGCGCTTCAAGAAGGATGCAAACGTCCCCAACCCTTATCGTCCTAACCAGTCCATAGACAACAGTGGCTGGCACTTAGTCCTCTTAGCCAAGGACCTCACGGGCTACAGAACCTCATCAAGATGGTCTCCGCGCTTGGATCGATGGCTACTACTACCGTCCGCGCATCGACAAGGAGCTCTTAGAGACCCTACCACGAGGGCATCATCGTCTCCTCGGCTTGCCTCGGTGGGGAGATACCGCAGCACATTATGTACTGGCAATATCGATGAGGCGGAGAAGAGCATCGAGTGGTTCAAGGGCGTCTTCGGGGAGGACTTCTACCTCGAGCTGCAGCACAAGACGGATAATCACTTTGGGCAACCAAGAGACCTACGAGAAGCAGCAGCAGGTCAATGCGGTCCTTCTCGAATTGGGGAAGAAGCACGGCGTAAAGGTCATCGCCACCAATGACGTACACTTCCTCAACGAAGAAGATGCCGAAGCCCACGACCGCCTCATCTGTCTCAGCACCGGGCAAGGACCTCAACGACCCCGACGTGCGCTACAGCAAGCAGGGATGGATGAAGACGACGGCAGAGATGAACGAACTCTTTGCCGACCTGCCTGAGGTGCTTGCGACGACCCAAGAAATATGCGATAAGATCGAGCTATATAGCATCGAGAATGACCCTCTGATGCCCGACTTCCCCATCCCTAGCGGAGTTCGCTGACGCCGATGCCTATCTGCGTCATCTGACCTACGAAGGCGCACGGCGCAAGTACGGAGAGGATGGGCTCACCGAAGAGGTGCGTGAGCGTATTGACTTTGAGTTAGTGTCATCTCAGGGATGGGCTTCCCAGGCTACTTCCTCATCGTGCAGGACTTCATCGCTGCGGCACGCAATATGGGCGTCTTCGTAGGCCCAGGGCGCGGATCGGCTGCTGGATCGGCTGTAGCCTATTGCTTGGGCATCACCGACATTGACCCCTATTCGCTACGACCTCCTCTTCGAGCGTTTCCTCAATCCAGACCGTATCTCGATGCCTGATATTGACGTGGACTTTCGACGATGATGGTCGCGCGGATGTCCTGCATTGGGTCACGGAGAAGTACGGCTACGAGCGTGTGCGCACATCGTCACCTGCGGCACGATGGCCGCCAAGAGTGCCATCAAGGACGTAGCTCGCGTGCAGCGCCTCCCTCTCGGAGAGTGACCGCCTCACCAAGCTCATCCCCGACAAGATCCCCAACGTCAAGAACGTCACCATCAGGGGCTTCGCTCGAGCACGTCCCTGAGCTCAAGCAGGCTTCCCTCAGTCCCCGGACCCCTCCCTGCACGATACGCTGAGTATGCTCAGATGCTCGAGGGAACATCCGCGCACAGGCGTACACGCCTGCGGTATCATCATCGGGAAGATGGACATCAGCGATGTCGTCCCCTCAGCACCGCCGAGGACAAAGGCCACGGGAGAGAATATGCTCGTCACACAGTACGAAGGCTCTGTCATCGAGTCCACAGGGCTCATCAAGATGGACTCCCTCGGCCTCAAGACCCTCTCGGTCATCAAGGAAGCTCTGCTCAACATCAAGAAGAGCCGTAGCATAGACCTCGACATCGATAAGATACCCATCGATGATGCGAAGACCTACGAGCTATACACCGAGGGAAAGACCGTGGGAACGTTCAGTTCGAATCTGCTGGGATGCAGAAGTACCTCCGCGAACTCAAGCCTTCGACCTTCGAGGACCTCTATAGCGATGAACGCCCTCTACCGTCCAGGGCCTATGGACTGCATCCCCGACTTCATCGATCGTAAGCACGGCCGTAAGCCCATCACCTACGACCTGCCCTGTGTGGAGCGTTACCTCAAGGACACCTACGGGATCACCGTCTATCAGGAGCAGGTGATGCTTCTCGCGTGAAATCGCAGACTTCACGCGAGGCGAATCCGATGGCTTGCGTAAGGCAATGGCGTGAAGCTCGCCGACAAGATGGCTGAGCTCAAGGTGAAGTTCCTCGCTGGTGGCACGAAGAAGGGCTACAAGGAGGACACGCTGGAGAAGATCTGGGCTGACTGGGCGAAGTTCGCCAGCTACGCCTTCAACAAGAGCCACGCCACCTGCTACAGCTGGGTGGCTTACCAGACAGCATACCTCAAGGCTAACTATCCCGCCGAATACATGGCAGGTGCGCTGAGCCGCAACCTCAACAACATCACCGAAATCATCAAGCTGATGGATGAGTGCCGTACGATGGGCATACGTGTACTCACCGATATCAATGAGTCGGACTTCAAGTTCGCAGTGAACCACGAGGGAATATCCGCTTCGACTCAATGCCATCAAGGGCGTCGGCAGCTCCGCAGTAGAGATGATTATCCGTGAGCGTGAGGAGCACGGTGCCTTCGCCGATGTCTTCGACTTTAACTTCGAGCGTGTCCCCATGAGCGTAGTGAATAAGAAGACACTCGAAAGCCTCATCTTCTCCGATGCCTTCGATAGCTTCGGCTTGCAGCGTGAGCTGTATAGCGCTCCCTGATGGAGACGGGGGAACGATGACTCCTTCCTCTCAGCACTCGTGCGCTTCGGTCAGGTAAGCCAAGCCGAACAGAGCCTCAACGAGTCTTCCCTCTTCGGCGGGTGATGACGAAGCCTGCAGATACCTCGCCCCTACCCCTCCGACGCACTTCGTCAGAGCTCTCCGATATGGAACGCTTGAACAAGGAGCGCGAGCTCGTCGGGCTTACCTTTCAGGGCAACCCTTGGATCCCTATCGTGTCCTCCTCGAATGCTATTGCCCCGTCAACGCTCAGATGATGAATGATCCTCAAGCCCTCGGGAAGGGCGACAAGTCTCCTTCGGGGGATGGTGTCGAACGTATTCATCGGCACCACCAAGCGTGGTGATCCCTATGCGCGCCTCACCATCGAAGACACCCAAGGCTCTTGCACCATCCCGCTCTTTAGTAATAACTACGTCAGCTATTCGCAGTACTGCCAGAAGGGACTCTTCGTCTTCATCGAAGGTGTTATCCAGAAAGCGCCGCTACGGCGAAGAGCTGGAACTAAGCATCAGAGCGTCCATCTACGCAGCGATGTCATCGATCAGTATCATCTCCAGCATCCAGCTTCATATCGATGTGCGCGTAGTCAATCAGAGCGTCATCAGCGAGCTCGGAGAGACTCATAGTCGAACAATAGTGGCTCGCTATGTTATCAATAAGACTCTCGGATGGTACGGGACGCAATGATGTCGAGCTGACTTACGACCAAGGTACGGTCGCTCCGACACCTATCCTCCTTGACTTCTGCCGTCAGTACGGCATCGAGATCACCGCTAAGTAGCAAAGTAATAACATCAGTATCACCAATAAGAAAGAAACAACTCATGGCATTAGAAATCAACAGCCAGAACTTCGACTCCCTCATCGCCGGTGACCAGCCCGTAGTCCTCGACTTCGGTGCTACGTGGTGCGCCCCTGCCAGATGGTAGCTCCATCATCGACGAACTCGCTAAGGAATACGAAGGCAAGGTCGTCATCGGTAAGTGCGACGTAGACCAAGACCAAGACCTCCCAGGTCGCTTCGGTGTACGCAACATCCCCACGATCATCTTCGTCAAGGGCGGTGAAGTCGTAGAAAAGAAGGTCGGTGCACAGAGCAAGGACGCTCTGAAGAAGTCCATCGAAGGGCTGCTCTAAGCCTCTCTATCGACACTCCCTCAAAAACAGCATAAGGGCTGTACTACCTGAGGTAGTACAGCCCTTTATCATATACAGCGCACTGGCCTTATACCGCCTCAAAGAAGAGACGTAGCGAGTAGCCGAGTCGTGTCCTGAGACTGTTGCCAAGAGCCGAAAGCAGTTCGGACGTCGAGCGACAGACGGTATAGCCTCGCTTCATCCTTCGGATAAGCTGTACAGAAACTACCCTACCCGGCTTAGACCGAATAGAGCCCATTCTCCTCGGGAAAGAGTTCATCTGTGGTACGCCCATCTCCCCATTTAGCTCAGGGTGAAGCTCTGCAATCTGCGCAAGAAGCGCAAGGATCAAGTAAGCGAATCATCGCCATCTGATCGCTCGTCCCTCCATCGCTGGGCTGAGGACGCAGGTAGTAGCTTATTCGCCCTGTGTCTTGCTGGGGCAACTCCCGAAGCAAAGCTGACCGCACCTCCGTGCTTCCATAGACGGCCTGCACGATGACTCCTCCCCACGATCGATATAGAAGAGGCGCACCATCCACCCCACCCGACGCCGTATGCATGTGTGTACGAAGTGCATAGCCTTCGGTCGTGGGCATAGTCTTCGGTCACGACTCGCCAGAGGGCAGGCGTATGCAGAAGCTGGGGCTGATTAGCACGCTCTACATTGACCAGAGTAATCGACGAGGGTGGCCCTTCGCAGTCGGGGTCTGCTTCTGAAGTACGGCATCCAAGTCGGTCGTCACCGTAGCGACTGCCACAGGTGCATAGCCTGCGGACGTCGCATAGTAGTCGAAGAGCCACGCTTCTGCTGGCAAAGAGCAGGGATGCAACCTCGCCCCGATCTGCCAGGCGCAGCATACGCATCCTGCAGCTGCGACCTTCATTAATCCACGCAGCGTAGTCAGGATGCGTGCATACGGCGACGACATAGCTCACAGGAGGCTCATTCTCCCAGCGGTCAGTTCAGGGGAGGCACTGCAGGTGGGTCGTAGCGCTCTCCATCGGTATAGCCTACGAGCGTACAACTCGCACGATAGAGCTCACGGAAGTAGGTTGAGAGGAAGGCATCGGTATCACCGAAGCAAAGTTGCCAGAGGCGACAGGCATCTTCCTCCTCAGAGTTCTTCGGGGCATCTCATGGCGCAGGACTGCGGCTATCTTCGGCAGGATGATATCCGGCAGCGGAGAGCTTTGCTTTTCTCAGCCCCTCGATACCTAAGTCTTCCTCTCGATTGACATAGGTATAGCACTCGAGGATCGTCGAGGCGAAGAGCTTATTGATGATGGTGAAAGCGCCATCATAGCCGTCAGTTGGCCCTTCTCGATATGCACGCCGAAGGTCGTCTCATTGATGGGCGAACCGATGGTGAAGCACTAATCTGCCCGTCGACACGCAGGATACCGCCCGACAGTGCCAACTCATCGAAAGCTGGACAAGAGACGCAGGATGACCTCCCTGCTCTTTATCTCTCGCCCTGCTCTTTCACTGCCATGCTGCTCGAGCCAAGCACGCTCGACCTCGAGACACTCCAGTGCGTTTGCCCCGTGATCGGCTCAGTAGCTGTAGCCTGGATGAGCTTCTCGAACTTATTGACGTGGTTGCGCTTCGACTGCAAGGCCTTGCCCGCGAGGCTGACCAAGCGTTCGCGCAAATAGATATAGTCCGGCAGCCCCTTCGTTCTCTAAGAAGTGAAAGGCCCTGGACAAAGTTCGTCCAGACGCTCCCGACACATCGGGGTAATACCCATGATGACCAGCGGATAGCCACCGACTTCGGCCTCGTGCGCTGCACGCGTCAGCGAGTCGGTGATACAGCCGCCACCACGACGAAGCGGAATGAGGAAGGCTGGATGGGGACGAGCTGGCGAGGTGAAGCGAATGAAGAGCGTGTCGTCAGCTATGGCATAGCACGTCTCGTACTTCACAGCCCAGCCGAAGAGGTTCGCAAAGGCTAAGTCGCAGATACGTGCAGTTGGCTCTCGAGCGTAGTAGCTTATGATCTTGCTCGAGAAGCCGATGTAATGGGGGTGAAGTGCACAAATCCACACACTTAATCACAGGGAAGAGACCACCGTCAGAGGGATATTCAGGCAAGCGATTCGTTCGCTCGGCGTGACACTACCCCTTTGACCGTGGTCTCTGTATGTAGCTTTAGTGAGAATAATAGTCTTTAGATAAGAGCAGCCTACTTTGCTACTTCGCCTCCCCGCGCGTCATACGGAAGGATGCCTCATAGCAGATGAAGAGCGGGAATAGCGACCCACACCGAGGGCAAACATCGTCAGCAGCGCCGTGATCAGATTGGAGATGATCATCGGTACATATTGCTCTGCGCCACCTCCTGCGTCGACTCATAAAGCGGATCATCCCCAAGATAGAGCGGTAAAGCGAAACTGCCCCTGGGATCATAGGCAGCAGTGCAGGAAGGCAAAGACTTCGATCGGGTAACGCGCATGATAGGCAAAGCCGACGGCGATGAAGCCAGCCAGTACGGCAGCGAAGAACGTGGCGATAGCGATATTCAGCCCCGCATAGTGCATCAGAGTGAAAGCGCACGGCGTTCCCAAAGAAGGCGATGATCGGGACATATCTGAAAGGCTGCCTTCGAGGATTACCCACAGCAGCAAAAACCCGAGTGCAGCAATAGCAGCGAAGAAGCCCTTTTTCGAGGATAAGTAGTAAGTCCATAAAGCCAATTCAATTACATAGTAGCTGAGCAGAAGCATCAGAGGAGCGAGAGATCCAGGGGACATCAGCGTGAAGGAGAGCCCCACCGTGATGCTGACGACGATCATCACTGCCGTCAGGAGTCGTGAGATCCCATTGAGCACATAGCCATCCAAGACGTCCATCATCCATTGATGAAGGAACGCCCGGGATAAGATACAGCACGCTTGCACTCAAGGCAATCTTGGCATCTCTTCGTACCCTAACTTGCCCCCTACTCCCACGATGAACGAAGCTACACGGCCGACAAGACCACCGTCAAGTAATGATAGACGTGGTGGCGATTGAGCTCCTGACGCAGCAGGAAGCCGCAGAACGTGCCGAGGGAAGACAAGAGACCCCCGACATCAGGTCTCCACCGAAGAGCAGGCAGAAGGCCATATTCGCCTGACTGATGAGATAGAGCATCAGCCAACGGTTCATCGGAGGGGTCTGTATTATTTTCTGAAAGCGTTCTTCGAGTTCGTCCAGGGTAAGATGGTTATCATAGGCGAACCACGACAGGCGGCTGAGCTCAGCGTTGTGAAGAAGTTCAGAGGACCGTGGCGATGCTGCAGCATCCCGAGACAGGATGGGCATCCAGAGGGCGATAGGGTGACGACCATCCCCTAAGACGGGTGTCAGCGTCATCGTGATATTGCGCTGGAAGGTCATGATCGTGGGCTCGTAGCCGTAAGCGTGGGCTATACGCGTCGTATTAATGATGATGCGCAAACGTTTGTACCCGACACTGGTCTGTGTCGTCGCGAACCGCAACAAGAAGTCCAAGAGACGCTCCTTGTCGATATCCTCGCGTAGAGGGCAGAAGGCTTTGATTCGGGCATAAGTACCTGAAAAGGGCAACTAATGTAGCTAAGCAGAGTATGAATCAAGAAGAGCCTCCTCTGGATTCAGGGGAGGCTCTGCACTCAGCTTCGTGGCTGATTATCTTTGCTGTGAGGCAGGATTCGAACCCACGACCTTGGGTTATGAGCCCAACGAGCTACCACTGCTCCACTCCGCGCTATCTTTTTGCACTGCAAAGGTAGTACTTATTTTCTTAACGACCAAAAACAACGTAGGCTATAACGTCCTACCCTCTCATCTATTTTCAACTTGCAGCCTGCTCCCAAAAGAGGCTTTCTATAGATTCATTCACCCCATCACAGCTCTCTAAGCCCGCTACTACTGGAAAGCGCAGTGGCTACAAAGCAGCGTTCTGGCGATACTTTCCATCCGATGGAAAGCAACGTTCCTCTGAAGAAAAGGAAACTTTCCACCGAGGAACGAACACGCTTCACCTTGAGGACCACTAAAACTCAACAAGAGGAGAAACCAAGCATAGGCGCATCGACCCGAAGCACACGCAGAAAAAGGAGCAAGCGACACAGATCTGTGGCTGCATCCCCACGTGAGGGATGCAGCCACAAAGGTGGTGGAGGCAGAGCGACTCAGAGTCCGCTCGCTCCGAGATGTTAATCGAAGGATTACTTAGCTTCTGGACCTTCAGCAGTTCGATCTCGAAAGACCAGTGCAGCTGAAAGGAAGCTGATCTTGTCACCCGCATAGCTGAGCACCATAAGCCAGCTCCTGAGGGATGACAACCTTGACCTTTTCACCGACCTTCATCAGCTGAAGCATTTCGCCCCAACCCTTGATCACCTGGTCGACACGGAACTCAGCAGGCTTGTCCTTCGATTCGTCGAAGACCGTACCATCGATGAGCTTACTCGGGACATAGTTCACCTGAACCTGATCGGTAGCCGTAGGCGTAGCACCATTACCTCCTTGAGGACCTGTAAGCAAGACCAGAGGCTCGTGGTCTCTCACGCCAGCTTCCTTCTTGAAGTTGGCGACGAATTCAGCACCCTTCTTCTTGTTTTCACCGTACTGCGCTTCCATCTGCTTCTGCATCTCAGCTTCATACTTAGCGCGATCTGCCCTCCTGCTTCTTTTCGTAGTAAGCCTGAGCAATCGCACCGAGGCTGTCGGACTGCTTAGCACGAGCAGCAGAGTCGAGGCTCAGAGCCTCTGGAAGCCAGCCATGAAGACCGCCTTCTTGAGCGTAGAGTCATCCTTGAGCGCATAGCAGCCTGCACACCCTGCATCTGACCGACATAGTACCAGAGCTTGGTCGTGTCGCTATTGAAGCCTTCTTCGAAGCCCCTGAAGAAGAGCGCAGAGTCGACCTTCTCTCCCTGAGCCTTCGCATCCTGAATAGCGTTCGTCAGCTCAGTAGCGTTGCCGAAACCGACAGCGTAGGATACGCTATCAGAAGCATCCTTGAGGTTAGCGCCTCCCCTTAGAGCAGGAGTAAAACGCCCAGAGCCATGGCTGAAGCAGCCAGGAGCATCGTGATCTTTTTCATCGTTGTTTGATAGATAGTTGGATTTGATATTCTGTTGTTATTTCTTTCGCTTGGTAGCCTTACGAGGCTTCAGCGCCTTGTTCTTGACAGTAGCAGCCTCCGAAAAGCTGCTCGTCTGCGGTAGACAGGCTCTTGATAGGGGCGCACATCCAGCAGCTCCACTTCGAAAGAAGAGGGCGAACCACCAGGAATGACGCACCCGAGACACCGCGTTCTCCGTATGCCAAAGCAGGAGGTATGAGGAACTCATACTGAGCCCTTGGTCATCAGGCAAATACCTTCCGTCCAGCCTGGGATGACTTGTGAAAGAGGGAAGACCGCTGGCTCAGCCACGCTTGTAGGAGCTATCGAACTCCGTCCCCGAGGTAGCGTCCCCTTGTACTGAACGACTACAGTATCCTGCGCCGTAGGACGAAGTCCCTGCGCCACGAAGGACGCGGTATTGCAGTCCCGACTCGGTGACCTTAACGCCGTCCTTAGTCTTGTTGGCAGCGAGAGCGAATCAGCGACGCTGCTACTTGACGCAGCTCTGCTTGCTTTCAGCTCTGCGGCATACTTCTCAAAGATTCTGCTTAGCCGCAGATGCAGAGATTTTAGTCGTACGTCCGAGGAGGACATCACTCGAAAGCGCGGAGGATCTCGCTGACGCTGCAGCGTATCACCAGGCATGCGAGAGAGGACTTCGGAGAAGGCCTGTCCCGTTGAGGACGACCGAAGGAGTAGGCTACACTATCCTGCAAGCTCGTGAGCGCGGTCAGCCCTTCTGCTGGCTTAGCTAGGTGAGCAAGCCGTAGCGACGAGGAGCAGACCTGCCGACAGGGCGAGGTACTTAGTCAGTTGCTTCATCCCTTACTTACCGACGATAGCGATGAGCTCGATGATGAAAGATAAGCGTGCTCCCTGGCTGAATCATCTCACCAGCGCCACGATCGCCGTAGGCCAAATCCGAAGGGATGGTAACCTTCCACTTCGAGCTACTGGGCATCAGCTGAAGGATTTCCGTCCAGCCCTTGATGACGCCTTGAGGGGAACTTCGCCGTCTGACCACGATCCATTGAGCTGTCGAAGACCTGACCATTGATAAGCGTACCGTGGTAGTGGCATTCGACCGTATCGGTCAAGGCTGGCTTTTCGCCATCACCCATCTTGATCACCTCGTACTGCAGACCGCTGGGCAGGGTGACAACACCCCGTCTTGTGACCATTGATCTTGAGGAAACTCTTCGCCAGCCTCTCCTTATTCTGCTCGACCGCCTGCACGGCGTACTTCCTGGAAGTAATCATTGATGACCACCTTTGGCTTTCATCGTAGCTCATCTGAGGCTCAGAGCCTTCGAGGACGTCACGTACTCCCTGAGAGGAAGTCGTCCAAATTGATTTCATCGAAGCCCGAAGCACGGAAGTTCTGCCCGATGCTTAGCCCGAGGGCATAGCTTACTTTATTCATTGATACTATATATATCTATATGTGTAGGGAATGTGCCTCTACAGAGAACACCATTGTATATCGGAGGACAAAGTTAGTCATTTTTGCATCGTAGCAAAAGCGCTCTGAGGAAGACGTCGCGACGAACGGAGAGGCTGTCAGTAGTAGTATTAGTGACAGCGGCTGCACCCTACAGCTCACGCTGTCGGCACAGCCCCTGAGGGAGATCCCCACCGACGGAGCGGGGTTATACTCGGTAATACTTACTTCTTAGCCAGATGCGTACTGAGCAGCGAGCTCACCGGTGGGAGCTGCTTGGTCTGCTGGTCGAGCAGCGTGATCTTAGCCTTCAGCTACCTTGTGGTAGGTTTCGAGGTTCGACAGAGGCGTGATGAGGCGTCAGGAGACCATCAGCATCGAGCTTGTAGGTACCATTCTCATCAATGGCTTTCTGCGCCAGCCTTAGAGAACTCTTCGTGCTTGCTGTATACGTGCCATCAGCGTTGAGGACGATGGTCGTCTTCACTGAGTCATCAGCACTGGGATCGTACCTTCGTAGGTACCCAGTACATGACGTCGTTAGCGACCGTAGCCGTAGAGTCTACTACTGCAGCTACAGGTCCTGATTCAGGCTATCGTTCTGCGAAGCCTCCGTGTTACCTTGGCAAGAGGCCAGAGCCATTGCCAGCACTGCGAATGAAACAAATACTTTCTTCATAATCGTACTATGTGTGTTGATTGAACGAGCCCCAGTCAGCGGCATACCGACTTTAGGAGGAGCTCGAACTCGCTACAAAACGTACAAAAATTGCATTGCAATGCACAACCGCACAGATTACTCCTCAGGAAGAGCATCTACCTCTGCCAGCCACGCCGTCGAAGAGACGTCACTGGGACATGCCAACAGCCTCGTGGCGAGGCTCACGGCGGCTACCTAGCTATCGGGCATACAGTTGCGCTTGTATGCTGGGAGAAGAAGCGACGATAGAACTCACGCAGCCAGCGCTTGATGACACGTGGGTATACTTCTCGCCGAAGGTCGCCTGCTTAGCTGGCAGTAGAAAATCTTCTGCGGAGGTAACCATAGCCTCAAAGTGATAGAGGAAGAAGTCGCACGGCGTAAGGCCGACCAAGTCCTCCGTCTTCTGGTCGATCGCTCCTGCCAGCATCCATGAGGCTTGAGCTCTGGGAGATGGGAGTCGCAACGCGCAGCACTTCGGAGCTCGTCACGAACCTCTCGATCTCGGCAAGACGCGAGACGACGATCTGAATAGCGCTTCGGAATACCCGCATCTCACCGAGCACATCGGACGCGCAGTCGCCATTGAGACGTGCACCAGCCCAAGGCCAGCTCGTAGACGAGTCTCCCGTCCCGATGACGGGAGCGGTGTACTTATTCGCCAAGTCCATCAGGATCTGCGTACGCTCACGCGCCTCACGTGCATTCTACATGAACGACGATCTTGGATGGCGCTGTCGTGCCCTGCGGCACGAGAAGTGCCGCATACAAGCCTCCTTAATATCTGGCGGTAAGCGTACCAGTCACTCCGAGCAGCCGCATCGGCCGTGCATTGTTTTCGTGTGGTCGCTCGTCCCTTAAGCCCGGCAGCCCGTCACGGCGATAATACCTTCGCGTGGCGGTCAGCTGACATCAAAGGCCGCCACCGTCACCAAGAGCAAGCGTCGAATCCAGCCACACCTGGAGATGCCGAGGACAGCGTGGCGAGCACAAAACGCCCGCGCTGGGAGAGACTCAGACTTGTATATCGAGACATCTGCTTCGGCGCGTTCATCTCGCTTACGGCTCTGCAGCGCTAGAAGGGTTCTGCTCGATCCTGGACGATCCACATCAAACGACTCGTCGTGAACGCGGGCGAGAAGGAATCTCCGTCAGTAGTCCGCGCTCCGGCATGAGTCGACGACCGAATCGTTGAAGCTGTGGTCGTCATGCGGTCGTTGTCGATACGCATCACATCGACATATCGCTGATGATGAGACGTTCTTCGTAGGTGAAGCGTGACGTCTCCACAAGGAGCTTTCCGACCTCCTGCGATAAAGGCCTCACCAGATGACCGCTGTATCGGTCGAGCTTTTCTCATACCCAGTTGCCGAGGCATAGACATAGCGCAAAGGTTCTGCAGAAAGTCCACTGGTGGAGGTTACGCAAGTAGGCATTCTCTCCCCAGCCAGTTCATTACTATGCCGAGAGAGGATTGAAGATGATCTGTGCTCCATAGAGCTGAGGAGGCGGGTCCCAGGTGTGTGGGGCGATCCACATGTCTTCGCGAGATCTCGGTCCTGATGTGCCAACTTCTCCGAGCGAAGAGAGCAGGTTGTGCCCAATAGAGACACGGGAAGCTGAGCCATCTGGACGATGTGCCAGCTTGAGGTCACGTGCGGCGGCGAACCAACGACTTCTTGGAACTCGCGGTAGTTCGGCAGATGGCTCTTCGGAATAGCTCCAAGGATCTCCCACTCCTGCAGGACGACAGCAGCGTTGAAGAGGTGGGACTGCACCCGTATAGGCATCCCTACGACAATCGGGCACCGAGGTATGTGCCGTGCGCTCAGCCAGACGAAGGAGCGCAGCGGGCTCATCGTTGAGGAAAGGTGCGTAGGAAAAGGTCGCCCGCACGTGTAGCTCCGTGATGGAGAGCTCAGGAAAGGTATGATCTCTACCCTTTGGCATCTGCTTCAGACTTGAGCTTCGATGCGCTCGACATTATACTCTGAGTCTGCGACCCGCACCGAAGGGGACGGCAGCTGCTACCTTGACAAATCCATACTACATGTGCATTCATTATATAGAGATCGTTATGCGTGCAGCAGCGAGTTGCACGCATCTATCGTTCATAGGATCTCCGTCTCAGACGGAGAGGTGGTACATACTATTGTCCGAGGGCAGCCACACCGTGCTGCACCATGGCGATGACCTCAATCAGATTCTTTGCGATGAACTTCACTGAGATGGCCAGAGAGACCACGCCGAAGAACTTACGCAGGATATACGCGCTATTCTTGCGAGGATACGGTCTAAGATCGACACAGCCGCTTGCTACGTAGACGAGTACCATGATAAAAGAAGATGCTCAGCGCGAGGTTGATCATCGCCATCCCTGCGAGCGCAGGCGCGGTCAAGAGCGTCGTGAAGGAGGCCGCAGCGAAAAGAGGGAAGACCAAGGGCACGAAGGTCGTATTATCCCCCGAGTCATCTTCGGACTTAAAGATCTCTATCCCGAAGATCATTCCACAGCCATCACGCGAAGAACGATCCCCCCAGCGACACCGAAGGTCGATATATCCGTCTAAACGAGCCTAAGAGTGGCTCCCCAACAGTAGGAAAAAGCCAGCAGGATGATACCCGAACAAAGTCCTACCTGCATGGGATTGATAGGTTTCCTTCTGACTTGAGCGATAGGATCGATAGCGCCGATGATATCGATGGTCACGAAGAGCGCAAAGAACGACTTGTAGAGCTGATTGAGACTGATGAGCGAAATTTCGTCCTATCGCCGAAGCGATCTGACCCAAGTCTACCCGGAGAAGTGGCGTGTACTGAGAATGAGTTGAGTGCGTAGTGTATGACAGGCGAGGATATCTCTTTCTTACGAAAGAAGGATACCCCTCGAATAATGGTGAGCGGTAGGCGAGGTCCCGAATCAGACCAGCTTGGGGAAGATGCTCTACTCAACTGAGCTACTACTGCAGGCTAAGACCCTCAAGGGTTTGTCGCAAAGATAGAAGGCGTTTTGATACTGCATAGGGTGCAAACAACAGTGCACCTTGCTTCCCCATCGACTTCTTTCGCCAGAGCGTCCGCTCCTCCTTTGGAGAGTTGGAAAATTCCTCTTTGGAACACCAGCTTCACGGGAAGGAAAGTCTGCCTCCAAAGTAGAGCGCCTGCCAAAGTCCTCTCACATCGGACGACTTCGACCCACAGCATCTACCCACTCCTCTAAGCGTGTCGTTCAGATAGGTTGAACAATGCCGTAGCTACAGAATTAGTAGCTACGGCATTGCTATAGATCGGTGCTCGATCACGCCTTCCGCAAAGTCTCGTAGCGAGTGACAGCATCACTTGGTATCAGCGGATACAGCCTCTTTCGGGACGCAGACCTGACCATCCTCCATCTCGTAGGCGACCTACTACTTGTTTATCTCGCGAAGACTCTATCCGTCTTCTCATCAGAGGGCGTGGCGCGCTCGATCTTCCCGCCCTTCGTGATGATCTCCATATTCTCTCTTGCGCTCTTCACCACGGAGAAGTCTTCGCGTGAAGACCTCGGTCTATTCATATTCACCACCACCGCGACCATCAGCAGAGACGTGCGACGACCATCGACACATCGAAAGAGGCTGACTCACCACGGTCGCTGGCGGATCGGTATCTTCGCCCTGCATGAGCTTTCTTGGCCCGGGCGGCGTGGTTTGCGTCCCATAGGTTACGTCTGATTGGCGTGCGAGGAGGAGCGAAGAGATATAGTCCAGTCAGCGCGACATCCTGAAAATTAACAGCGCTGCTTCTTGTACTGGAAGCGTCACCAGCCCAGCCAGGCTAATCAATCGTGACCAGACTCACCAGTGGTGGCGTAAAGACCACCCGCATATTATATACGCCATCGCACCAATATCTCCGAGGAGTCCGACAAGTGCAGGACTCATCGCAATGAGGTACCGACAAGACTGGAGAGCGGCTCCGGACCTTCGTCAGGAGCTTGAGAGGGAAAGATCCTCTCGCAGACATTCTCGTAGCCACTGATGAGGTAGGTATGCATAGTCCTCGGTCAGCCCTTCGCGTGTGAGTGAGTTCATCGAGGTGATCGACGTAAAGGGCGAGCGGTTGACCCGCGCACGACTCAGCCAGGCCTGCAGAGAGTTCTCCGCATCCGCTACGCACATCGCCCAAGAGCGCAGTCATCCGGCGACGCTGCATGTGCCATTATAGAAGCCACCGACGAGGACGAGCGAACGGATGAAGAGAAGAATATGAAGAGAATGTCTCGATAAGCAGGCTTATTCGAGATGACGAAAAGCACCCTTGGACATCTGATCCATAAGTAGAGGTATGTGACGCAGTGTGTGAGACGACGGCTGATCACGAGTGAGCGAAAGCATAGCTGACAAACGGTGCTGAAGAGGACCACGAGAGCGTGAGCACCCAGCCCACGCCACTCGATGGTGACGCGCCTGTCGGAGCTATACGGATGGTCCATCCACCAGCGATGATACCCAGGATGAAGACGAAAAGCCCACCAAGAAAAAGGATCTCCAGACGCAGCTCCTCCTCGGGAGGAGGAAGCAAGAGGACGCGTCAAGCCCAACAAGAGCACCACTGTACCGAAAAGGCCAGCAGTAGCGACACGACACCAAAGTCCACCCTGGGAGGGCGAAGATGAGTGTCGACTGAAGATAGAGAGAGTACAGGAAGATGTGAGCACCCTGGATAGAGGGCGCAGTAGGAAGGCCATCACTCCTACCCCCGCCGTCCTCGTGCGATGGAGGCGAGGAAGGAGAGGCCACGATGAGGCTACATCCAGAGAGATGAAGATGGCAGCATACCACGTAGCGAGCGATTAGCGATATAGCAGCTAATCCTGTCTTCGTCCGCTCGATCGCATACGGATAGGTCTAGTAGACGAAGACGGCAGCCACGACGGCGAAGAGCGAAGGGACGAGCCAGCCTCTGCTCAGCGACAGGCGTAGCACAGAGGCCACGATGACGAAGAGCAGGAGGATCGAACAAGAAGTTCCATCAGTCAAGCGGAGTAGAAGACAGCAGTGGTCCTACTTGCATCACGGCGACGCTTGAGGCGAAGCAGGAACGAGCAGAGCGAGGAAGAGAACGGCTAACTCCAGCGACGACCCACAGTCCGTTGAAGCTACGCGTCACCGCACCAGCTGGTCAGCTACGGTCTCCTTCTTTCATCACCATCCCATTATTACCCGAGCATCTGATGCAGTAGCCTCACTGCTGCTTCCATCTTCGACTGATACTCCTTGCTGCGTCTGGGAGAGCTGTTTTGGAGATGAAGCACGGAGCTTCTTGTCCGCAGAGTCACGCCCACCACCGAAGCGCCATACTTAGCGACGAGTCTCCGAATGACGCTGCGCGCGTCGAGAGCTGTTCGCGAAGCTCCACATCCCCTGCGTGCGGTCTCAAGCATCACGGCTGTGATCCTCGAGGGCAGCGGGACTCCTTTCCTCGAAGGCCTTACACACCCAAGGTTATTCACGTCACGGATGTACATATCGTAGAGCTGATCCCAGGAGTTTCGTCGATAACCTCGGCTTCATCACATTCCATCCATAGGTATTCGTGACGACCTCGGTAGATATTAGCGACACTATTCGCACCACCGGACAGGCTTCCTTTGGACGTAGGCAGGATTGAGTGACGGTGGCACGGGCTCTCACACCGATAGCTTCCTTGAGGTCCCGCATGCATATTGCTGGATTGCGTAGTCGGCCAGGTAGGTATCAGGATCCTTGCCCGTGACATTGCGCACCGAGAGGGTCAGCTCACCCATAAACTCAGACGTGGTCGAGACTGAGTGCCCCCAGGTGTTATTTCCTGTCGGGCTGGATCGACATCGGTATTCTTGAGAGCAGCACGGAAGAGGGGCTGATCGAAGGTCCCCAGTCTTCTTCTGCCTGTGTAGGCTGCGCCCATATTATTAATATAGACGTCAGCAATCTCCTCTCTCCTGCTCCCACTTATCACCAGCGGTCACCATCTCCGGATGCCCGTGCCGTACATCCCTGCTTGATGCCCACGAAAGATGCGGACATTAGCCAGCTCACGAGCTTCCTTCGAGAAATCCTGCTCGACAAGTTCCTTTTCTGTATACAGAGCCCGCAGCGACATAGTTCTCTTGATCTTCCTGCCGAGCGAAGCGACTAAGTCAATCGCTGCACATGAGTGCCAAGCGAGAAGCAGCGAGGTCACGGAACTGTCCTGAGGTCTGATGACCACGTTATCACGAGGGCGGCCTCAACTCAGCCGTCGGGATCAAACGCACATCCGATCTGAAGCCAAACTGCGAGCGGACAGGCTCGACACCGAGCATACAGAGTACCTGAGCTGATCGTCACCCCTTCGGTCTCGACAAACTCACTGCTCCAGAAGGTGTAGCTGACCTTGGTCGGATACTTTCGCCGTGCTGCTCCCTCGTAGGCCTTCAGTCGACTGCGTGTGTACCCTTTGACTCCACGCACGCTGCGAAGGTGTATCTCGGCACGAACGGCATAGAGATGACGTCCCCGTGTATCGGCCTGAGTGGCGCATACGGCATCCCCACGCGTTAGGGAGCAGTGAAGCCACCATTGAGGGCGTTGATCGTAGCACCCAGCTCCAGCTGAGGGCTACTCTTCAGTGCATCTCGATAGGCGATGACGTTGAGATAGCACGCTCCAGCCCAGTGATTGCTTCTGATCTCATCGCGTTCCTTCTTTCGTGGGCTCTGGAGCATCGCGATGAAGCTCTCTTAGTCTTGGGGACTCCTCCACGCATTTGATCAAGGCGCGTAGGCTTACCACCAGCTTGCTGTATCCTCGCTGCCGCCAGAGCAGCCCTCATACCACCATGCTGTTTGGGAGCGTGAGGGTGCCGGGCATGCTCCAGTTGATGCCTTCGTGAGCCGCGTAGGAGAGCTACAGTGGCTTCGCTGACAGAGCCAGAGGTGAGGATACGCATCACGAGCTGCCGTGCAGGCTGGAGGATTCCTTTGTAGAAGCGATGCTTATTGCTCTGCTGTCAAGAGGCTGAGAGAGCGCAAACGATCAAGACGATGCCTTGGCATAAGCTTATGGATCAGCGGTCATCAGCCAGCACAGTCGAGGTAACCTTCTGTGCAGGGGACACCTGTGACGCATAGCTGACCATTGACTTTCTCCGAAGCTATTTCTTCTATGAAGTTACTCAATGCGCTCAACATCCTTAGATGTGTAGGGCTTGGTCAGTAGGGAGTCTGGCGCAGGTCACGATGAATCCCGAGACCGACAGCGAGCTTGACCAAGGCTCTGCCCTCCTAGCCTGGATCCTTGAGATCATAGTACTTCTCTATCGCCGCTGTAGGTCAGCAGATGTGGCGTGTCTTGCTCATCGAAAGGGCGGAGGAGGTAAGAGATCAGGCTCCCGATATGAGCGACGCTTGGCCATCATACTCTCCCCGATCATTTACCGATCGTATAGTAATAGAAGTGTGGGTACGGTGCGATAAGCGCTTTCCAATCGCTCGCGCTGAGGGCTACTGCTTACGTGGCGTGAACTCTAAGCTCCTGTGTGTACCGAAGTGCATCAAGGCATCAGCCCCTAAAGACGTGGCGCGCCCACAGGTACGCATTGATATAAGGATAGGGAGGAGGCGAGGGCACACCGTGACGATCTTGAAGCTATCATCCCCGATAGCAGCCATGGGCTGAGGAAGTAGAACGACATGGTCACTACTGATGCGCGTCGTAGCCAGCTGAACAGCCGAGGTGTGCAGCCACATACGCACCGTGATGGCACATTTATCCTCCAGCTCCTTGAGTTGCTGAGGCGTCAAGTCTTGGCGATCCATTTATCGAAGTCTGCCTTATCGACCCAAGCAGGATTGCCGTCTTGAGGTACTGCGCCATCTGACCGCCAGCGATTGACTGGATGACGGCTCGCGCATCAGCTGCGCTGAAGCAGTGTACATCGGAGGTAAGCCTGAGAGGTTATACCTTTCCGGCCTTGAGACGCGAGGAGCAGGTTGTAGAGCCGATGGTACCACTCGAGTCCTTGAGCAGCGTTTCCTCGCCCAGGCCCCTTGAAAGTAGCAGATAGCGAGCTTCTTCTGACTATTCGGCTTTGATCAGAGCGAGGAAGCGCTGCACCAGCTCGGTGAGCTTCTTCAGACGCTCAGACGTCTTAAGGACGCAGAGGCATCGTCGTTCTTCTCCTGAGTCGTGAGCACATAGGGGCAACAGCACCATCCAGCTCAGGTATAGCGAGGGTCTGCGAGAGGAAGCCTCCCCATCATTCCCCTGGTGATCAGCTTTCCCACCTCACGTGGTCATCAGCGTCAGCGGAGCGATGACTGGGAGATGTCTCACGCAGATAGCTGACGACACTGTCGCCTGCCATCATCGAGATACGCCGGGGGAAGTGAACGATTGTCAGGAGAGACCTCCCTTGATAAAGCGCAGACGCTGGGGCAAAAGGGATGCCACGGATAGACTGTCAGTCCAGCACGATTGAGGCTGGAGATAAGGCTATCGAGGTTCCGCTTATTGACACTGAAGGGACTACAGTCCACCGATGAGGAGCACCTCTTTCGCACCTTCGTGATAGAAGCCCATCTTCATATAGGCTTCGTAGTCGATGAGCTTATCGAAGGCCACATTCTCATCCAGATGATAGTA